>RCNC010005234.1_pt1 | contig 10314 bp, 10 predicted proteins | sample 2041301 | NCBI WGS metagenome assembly RCNC01 (sample SAMN09708231, study PRJNA481090) | Marine sediment metagenome, whole genome shotgun sequencing project. | biome: marine sediment; feature: ocean; material: sediment; isolation source: Sewage treatment plant 13A marine sediment (STP13A) ... | reverse complement strand
GTGCTGCGAAATTCCAGTGGGTCGATGGCTTCGAACCGGGCAAAATCGAGGTATTGAGTGGGCATAAGCGACTGTAGTATCTGTTAGCGGAGTACAGTACCAATGTTAATCCCCGCAGGACTCCATGGTGTTGATCTGGGTCAGGGTTTTTCGGCCTCTGCCGGCATCTTGATGCAAGCGGGGAGGCGCTATCGCGACCGACGCTGGCTTGAAGTATTGCCTGGTATTGGGCTTACTGGCTGGTGGATGAGGTTTGCCCCGAAAAATGCTCAAGGAGAATGGGATAATGTCAGCTGGTACAAAAGAAATTTGCGTGATCACGGGCGTTGGTCCAGGCACCGGAACAGCGCTGGTGAAGAAATTTGCCGAGCGTTACCGCGTCGTCATGATTGCGCGTAACGAACAACGATTGCAGGCGCTGGCTGCAGAGGTGCCGGGTACCATTCCCATGACCTGCGATGTCGCAGACCCCGCTGCATTGCAGGCTACAGTGGCTGCTATCTCTGCATTGGGTGCTCCGCAGGTGCTGGTGCACAACGCGGTAGGTGGTGGCGCCGGGGATATTTTGAGTATTGACCCGGCTTACCTGCAGCGTAACTTCCAGATCAACACCATGGCCTTGCTACACCTTGTGCAGGCCTTTGGGCCGGGAATGGTTACAGCAGGGAAGGGGGTTATCCTGGCGACCGGTAATACGGCGGCCTATCGAGGTAAGGCGAATTTTGTCAGCTTTGCGCCGACCAAAGCGGCCCAGCGCATACTGCTTGAATCAGCTGCGCGCCTGATGGGCCCCCAAGGGGTACATGTCGCCTATGTGGCCATCGATGCTGCTATCGATGTGCCCTGGACCAGAAAGGCCTTGCCCGACCAGCCGGATGACTTCTTCGCCAAGCCGGCAGATATTGCCAGCGAGTGCTTTCATATTGCCCACCAGCCGCGCTCCACATGGACCTTCGATGTGGTAATCCGGCCCTATGGTGAGCCCTGGTAGGCCGAACAGGTAGTTTACAGCGGCTTGTAGCTGTATTTCTGGCCGCCCAGGGCCGCTTCATACATCAAGCCGCCCTTGGCAACGGTAAAAATCGCCATACCTTTGCGATAACCCAAGGATGATGTGCTGGCATTACTTTCGCCACCGCTGACGCCGGTTGATGTGCCACCGCCGGTATTGGCTTCGGCAGAGACTCCCGCGGTGATTGCAACCGCAGTGGCCTGGGCGCTGAACTCAAAGTTGCCGGAGGTGAATTCCTTCAGGTTCTCTTCAGTTTCGAAGAAGATGACCTGGCTATAGGCCTGGCCACCGAGTTGCAGGCCAATAGTGAGCTGGGTCATTTTGGAAGTACCCACGGCTTTGCCCTGGGCGTAAACCTTGCCCGAACCGTGCGCACCGCCGATACCAATGCCGGCTTTGCCGATGGTGGGGAAAACCGCGTAGCCATAGCTATTGTCAAAATACTGACCACTTTCGCCGGCGTCTTTAAAATTCTTGATTGCATCATCATACTCGTCGGCGTTGGCCGCGAGGCTGGTGAGATTAAGCATCAGGAAAACCATTGCTATTCTGATTGAAGCTGTCATGGCCTGTAGTCCTCTGTAGTGAAATTATTGGGCTGGAGCCCAAGCGGCGACAAGGATGGCAAACTCCGCTAATGGGGTCAACTGTGTGCAGCAAGAAAGTGCCCTTGCATAAAGCGGGAACTTAGCCTACTGCCGAGGCTCACACGTAGGCGATGGGGCATGATCTTTCCGGGGCGGTGGGAGCCGATGGCCCTCGTATTGCGGTCTGAGCCGGTTACCAGGGCTGTTTTTCCGGTGAAATTAAACTGCATGTGCGAGGATGTCCTGTGCACTTCCCTGTTGATGTGCAGCGATGGTACATTGTGGCCCAATATTACCGTTCAAGCCCTGCTACCGACGAGGAAGCACCATGTTGCGCAAGTTCCTGATCACAGTCATATTAACCCTTGGCGCCGTTAGCGCGCTGGCGGGAGAGCTAAAGGTCGGGATGTCCCCCGATTATCCGCCATTGGCTTTCAAACAGGAAGGCCGGGTGGTCGGCATCGAGGCCGATAATATCCAGGCCCTGAGTAATCTCATCGGCCAAAAATTGCGCGTGGTGGAAATGCCCTTCGCCCAACTCATACCTGCGCTGCAGGCGGGTGAGATCGACATCATTATGTCGGGCCTGAGTGTTACCGAAGAGCGTGCCAAAAAGGTCATTTTCACCGATCCCTACATGGAAATGGGGCAGATGGCGATCATGCTCACGGACAAGGTGGCCAGATTTTCCAAGCCCTGGTCTATATACACCGAGGGCGTGCGAATTGGTGTGGAGCCCGGTACGACTGGAGCGGCCTACGCAGAGAGTGAGCTCAAGGATGCGCAAATTAAATACTTTGCCGATGCGGACGCGGCATTCGCGGGCCTGCGCAAAGATGATATTGACCTGTACATCCACGATGCGCCCACCAGTTGGCAACTGGCGACCGGGGGCGATAACGCCGACCTGATCAGCCTGTACACGCCGCTGACGAACGAAACGCTGGCCTGGGCAGTGGGTAAGAACGACGCTCGCCTGGCCGTGGAAATTAATTCCGCGCTGGCTAAAATGAAGGCCAACGGCACCCTGCGTTATATTCTCAACCGGTGGATTCCGGTGACCGTTGAAGTCCACTAAGACACTTCACGTCGCCTTGCCTGGATTAACTGGTATAGCCTTATGCTGCAGATTCCCAATTCCCCCGACGCAATAAGTGCCGACTGGCTGTCGCATGTACTGGACGCTTCGATAACATCCGTCAGGGTAGTAGACGCCCATGCCGGGACGACCGGCCGCGCAGTGCTGGAACTGGCGCACGATCGACCCGCAGACTTGCCCGCACGTCTTTTCGTCAAACTACCCCCAACTGACCCCATGCAGCAGGAATTTGTGCGCTCCACCGGTATGGGGCTGAGGGAGGTGCTGTTTTACCAACAGTTATCCACGGAAGTGCCCCTGCGGGTGCCGCGCTGTTACCACGCCGATAGCGACGACAGGGGTGAAGAGTACATCATGCTACTGGAGCACCTGGAGGATAGTGGTTGTACCTTCGAGAATGCCAGCGAGCGCTACTCATTAGATTACATGCGCCAGGTATTGGCGGCCTTTGCCCGGCTGCACAGCGCCTACTGGGCTTCCCCACGTTTTACCACAGACCTGGCATGGGTAGAGCCGCCCTTGCAGCATGCTATCGCGGTGGATTTGATTGCCGTGGCGCTGGACAAGCATGGTGACACCATGCCCGATGTGTTTCGTGCCATGGCAGAACTGTACCTGGCCGAGGCCGACGCCATTCACGCCCTGTGGAACCGCGGTGAGGCAACCTTGATTCACGGTGATGTCCACGACGCCAATCTATTTTTTTCCGATGGCCAGCCAGGTTTTCTCGATTGGGCGCTGCTGGCCAGAGGTCCTGCTATGCGCGACGTCGGTTACTTCCTGGCTGCCACCTTATCACCGTCGGATCAGCAGGCCTGGGGCCGGGGTTTGCTGGATTACTACCGCGAGCAACTAGTGGCCAACGGCGTGTCTGCGCCCTCGATCGAGGAATTATGGCAGCAGTACCAGTGGCACGCGGCTTATGTCTGGGTAGGGTCTACCGTTACCCTCGCTATGGGGGATGCATGGCAGCCGATGAGTTATGTGCTCTCCTCGCTGGAGAAGCTGCATGCGGCGTTGGATAGCCTGGGGAGTGTGGAGGCGATTCGATCTGCTCTGTAGGCTAGTACCGAGCGCAGCGTCACTGAACTTAGTCGTTGACCCCGGGAAAGCTGTACTCATGCCCCCACAGGTCACCTTCCACACTGACAGTAGGTACATAGTTCTGCCAGTCAATCAGCAGGCCATCGTAGCCGAACTCCACGGCGATACCGCCCGGGGCCAGTAGATAGACCGAGCACATGTTGTCATTGACGTGACGGCCCAGGGTAGCCAGGCAATGTGCGTTGGCGGCCTTGGCCCGGTCCATGGCTTTGCCCACTTCGTCCATGCTCTCGACTTCCACCATGATATGCACCACTCCCAGCGGGTGTGGGCCGTTGAACAGGGCCACGGAGTGCTGGCGGGGATTGTTGGCATGCATGAAGTTAATTTTCATGCCATCCATACCGGGGGGATACAGGGTGTCGGTCAGGCCTGTACCAATGAGATCGGTGTAAAAGTCTGTGGCGGCCTCAATGTCCGGAGCGGGCAGTACGCAGTGGCCAAAGCCCATGTCGCCAGTTTGCTGGAAACTGGTGACGAAACTTGGGACGCCGACAGGAGAGGCGAGCGGCACATAGTCCAGTTCGCGGCCCCAGTAGAGCTCCAGTGTATTGCCGGCGGGGTCCTGTACGGTGGCAAATGAGGTTACACCTCGGCGTTTCGCTTCTTCGGCCGAACCGGCCTCTACAGCGTGGCCTTCACCGGTCAGTGCGTCCAGTGTGCTGCGCCAGGCAGCCTCGCTGGGATACTCCAGGCCAGCGGCCAACAATTTGTCTGCGTCTGCTGTTTCGATCATGAAACGGAAAGGGTGGTCATCCATGCGCAGGAAGCGCGCGCCCGCGGTGTCCTCGCGCTTGGCGTCCATCAGGCCCAGCACATTCGTGCCGAAGTCCATCCACGCGGCGCTGTCCGTGGCGGCGATTCTTAAATATCCAATTGCTGAGATTGACATTGGTTTACTCCTGCTTATTCCAGTTACTACCGTGAAAGGTGTGCTTATGTACTGCGTGCATTATCTTTGATTTCAAGCCGCCGGTAAGGTGGGCGTCAACATTATGCCGCCTCTGGTACAACTAAAGCGACCCCGTGCACCTGCCTCCCCGACAATTGTCGGCCTGCCTGTCCAGCCCGGATGATCTGAAATGTCATAAACACATGATCCTTTGTGTCATTGAGTGCTGCGGCTGGCTCGCAGATACTGGCCCACCTGAATCCAACCCCAAAGAGGAGGTCTGTGACTGTGTCGCAACCGGAAATCCTGAACCAGGCGTTTGAACTGGGTTATACCTATACCCGCTCTACTGGCCCCGTAGTGGGTCGCTTCCTGACCGAGCTGAGAAATCGCAATATTGTGGGCATCAAGGCCAGCGATGGCCGTGTCATCGTGCCGCCCATGGAATATGACCCCGATACCGCCGAGGAACTCAGCGAGTTCGTTGAGGTTGGCCAGCAGGGAGAGATCGTCAGCTTTGCCTGGGTGAAAGAGCCCCGCGAAGCCCATCCCATGGACAAACCCTTTGCCTGGGCGATGATCAAGCTCGATGGGGCCGATATCCCCATGATTCACTGCGTAGCCGCCGCTGCCGAAGCGGACGTTACCACCGGTGCTCGCGTACAGGCGGTCTGGGCCGATGAAACCATCGGTTTCATTACCGATATCCGCTGTTTTGAACTGGTGTAGGGGAGAACAGCCATGAGCGATGAGAAAGGCATGAGCGAAAAGAAAGACATGAGTGAAGGCAAGAATATGAGCGACGAACAGGGCATGATCACCGGCATCGATGTGCCTATCGTCCACAAATACAATTTTACTGCAGGAGCTGCTCCGACGCGCTTCCTGGCACAGGTGAAAAAAGGCAAGCTGACTGGCGGCCGCTGTCCCAAATGCTCCGCGGTCTATATACCGCCGCGTGGCTCCTGTGCCTCCTGCGGGGTGGCCACCGAGGACGAGGTAGAACTTGCGGATAAGGCGACCGTGCAGTCCTTCACGATTGTAGCGATCCCCATTCCCAATAACCCGATCCAGCCCCCCTACATAATCGCCAACGTGGTGGTGGATGGCGCCAACATTTCCTTCATACACCTGATGAGTGAGTGTGTGAATGAGGATGTGCATGTGGGCCAGCGGGTACAGGCCGTGTGGAAACCGCCAGAGGAGTGGGACTACGCTATGGATAATATCCGTTACTTCAAGCCCATAGATGAGCCGGATGTACCGGTGGAAAAGATTGGAAAATTGCCTGTAACCGGTTGGGAGGGTTAAGCCCATGAGAGATATAGCCATCGTAGGTTACCAGCAGACTGACAGCGTCTCCGATGCGGGGGCAGTCAATGAAGTTGAAATCATCATGCCGGTGCTGTCGCGTCTTTATGCGCAGGTTGGTATCAACAACGCGCAGGACGTGGACTTTGTCTGCTCCGGCAGTTGTGACTATTTGCAGGGCGCGGCCTTTGCTTTTGTCGCTGGCGTTGATGCCCTGGGTGCCGTGCCCCCGATCAAGGAGTCTCACGTTGAGATGGACGCAGCCTGGGCCCTGTACGAGTCGATGTTGAAGATTCGCATGGGCCATGCGGATTCCGCCATGATTTATGGCTTTGGTAAGTCCTCACCCGGAGAACTGCCCATTGTGCTGTCCCAGCAGTTGGATCCTTACTACCTGGCGCCGCTGTGGATTGACACCATTTCACTGGCCGCTATGCAGGCCCGCCAGATGCTGGACCAGGGGTTGATCACCGAGCGCGATATGGCCGAAGTTGTGTCCCGCTCGCGGCGCAATGCACGCAATAACCCGCACGCCCAGTTGTCCGGTGATGTGTCGGTTGAGGATGTGCTGGCACAGGACAGCTACGTATCGCCCTTGCGCAAAGCGGACTGTTGTCCGGTATCGGACGGCGCCAGTGCGGTGGTAATAGCTACCGTGGAAAAGGCGCAGGAGTGGGGCAAGCCCTATGCCGTTATCAGTGGCATCGATCACTGTATCGAAACCCACAATCTCGGTATGCGTGACCTGACCGATTCAGTGTCTACCAGAACTGCGGCAGAGCGTGCCGGGATGAACAATGGCAAGGTGGATGTGGCGGAATTGTATGCACCCTTCAGCCACCAGGAAATCATTCTCACCCGCGCCCTGGGCCTGGGCGAGGAAACAAGTATAAACCCCAGTGGCGGTGTGCTCGCGGGCAACCTGATGATGGCCTCTGGCCTGTCCCGCATAGGCGAGGTGTTTAACCGTATCGCCAGTGGCGAAGCAGAGCGTGGCATTGCCCATACGACGTCGGGCCCCTGCCTGCAGCACAACCTGGTAACCGTATTGGAGAAAGCGTAATGGCTAATTTGGCAGCAGTGGTCGGCATTGGCCAGACCAGTTACACCACCAAGCGCGGGGATGTCTCAATCGCGGGCCTGGTGCGCGAGGCGGCGGTCAACGCCCTCAACGACGCAGGTCTCACCTGGAACGATATCGAAGCGGTGATTCTGGGCAAGGCGCCGGATATGTTTGAGGGCGTCATCATGCCTGAAACCTATTTGACCGATGCCCTGGGTTGCAACGGTAAGCCCATGTTACGCGTGCATACTGCGGGGTCAGTAGGTGGTTCGACGGCCCTGGTAGCCGCTTCCCATGTGCAGAGCGGCACCTTCAAGCGCGTGCTTACGGTGTCCTTTGAGAAGCAGTCTGAGTCCAATGCAATGTGGGCCCTGTCTACGCCGCAACCATTTTCAACACACCTTAATGCCGGTGCCGGCGGTTACTTCGCACCGATTATTCGCGAGTATATGCGTCGTTCCAAAGCGCCCTATGACGTGGGTATCAAGGTGGCGGTCAAGGATCGCCTGCACGGTTCGCGCAATCCGCTGGCGCACTTGCAGAAGCCCGATATCACTATGAAGGAAGTGGAAGAGTCCTTCATGCTGTGGGATCCACTGCGTTTCCTGGAGTCCTGTCCCTCCTCGGACGGCGCCTGCGCCATGGTGATTGCCAACGAAGAACTGGCAGAACAGGCGCCCAAGCCTCCGGCCTGGATTCGCGGTGTGGCGATGCGCAGCGAGCCCACCATGTACGCCGGCCGCGACGAGGTGAACCCCCAGGCGGGACGCGATTGTGCCGCCGATGTTTACAAGCAGGCCGGTGTCACTGACCCGCGCAAGGACCTGGATTGCGCCGAAGTGTACGTGCCCTTTAGCTGGTACGAGCCGATGTGGCTGGAGAACCTGGGTTTCGCACCGGAAGGTGAAGGCTGGAAACTGACCATGGAAGGCGCTACTTCCCTCGATGAAGGCGGCGATATCCCCTGGAACTGCTCCGGCGGCGTATTGTGTTCCAACCCCATCGGGGCCTCCGGCATGATTCGCTTTGCCGAGGCAGCCCGCCAGGTGCGCGGCGATGCGAGGGTGCGAAGCTGGCACTGGGTCACGCCTATGGCGGCGGCGCGCAGTTCTTCGCTATGTGGATTGTGGGCTCTGAAAAATCCTGAAAAAACAGGAAGGAAAAGATAATGGCTAAACACTTTAATATCGCCGATATGTACGAGATGGTAGCGGACAAGATCCCTACCCGCGACGCCCTGGTCTGTGGTGACCAGCGCGCAACCTTCGCAGAACTGGAACAGCGCGCCAACAAACTGGCGCACTACCTGGAACAGCAGGGTGTCAACGCCGGAGACCACGTCGGTCTGTATCTCTACAACTGCAATGAATACCTTGAGGGCATGCTGGCCTGCTTCAAGATTCGCGCCGTGCCAATCAACGTCAACTACCGTTACGTCAAGGATGAACTGCTGTACATCTTCGACAACGCGGACATGGTCGCCTGTATTCACAACCAGGAGTTCACTCCCCATATCGAAGAGGTCAAGGACTCCGCGCCAGATCTCAAGACCCTGGTCTACGTGCAAGACGATTCAGGCTGCGACACCGCTAGCCTGCGCAGCATAGAGTACGAGGCATCCATGGCAGGCCAGTCAGATGCCCGCGAGTTCCCCGAGCGTGCCGATGATGACATGTTCCTGCTCTACACCGGTGGTACCACGGGCATGCCCAAGGGCGTTATGTGGCCGCACAAGAACCTGTTTTATGCCGCCCTGGGTGGCGGTGGCTGGTTTCACCCGGATGGCGCTATTACAGAGCCGGAACAAATTGCCGGTCGCATCGGCGACTTCCCCATTGTCGGCATGGCGCTGGCGCCCTTGATGCACGGTGCCTGCTGGTGGTACGCCATCATCCAGATGCTGGGTGGCAATTGCGTGGTGCTCAACCCGCACCGTTCACTCGATGGTGCCGAGGTCTGGGACATTGTAGAAAACGAGAAGGTCAACTCCCTGTCAATCGTGGGAGACGCCATGGCAATTCCACTATTGGATGCGCTCAAGGACAATGCCGATGATCGCTGGGACCTGAGCAGTATGTTCAGTATTGGTTCCGGTGGTGCCGTGTTCTCCGCGTCCAAGCAGAATGAGTTCCGCGAGCGCTTTCCCAATGTTCTCATCATGAACTCCTTTGGCTCATCAGAGTCCGGCAACATGGGCTTTGACAGCGGCGAAAAGAAATCCGAGGCCAAAGGCCTGGGTAACGTGGTGCAGTCTGACTTCATGGATGTCATAACCGATGTCGAAGGAGAACCTCACGCCCACGTAAAACCCGGTGAGACCGGTATCTTTGCCCGCTCCGGCTACATTCCCGTCGGCTATTACAACGACCCGGTGAAAACCGCCAAGACCTTTATTGAGGTGGACGGCAAAACCTGGTTACTGACCGGCGACGAGTCTCGGCTGGAAGAGGATGGTTCCATCACCGTCTACGGTCGCGGTTCCAATTGCATTAATTCCGGCGGTGAAAAAATCTTTCCCGAAGAAGTGGAAGAAGCGGTCAAGGCGCATCCGCAAGTGTTCGACTGCCTGGTGGTCGATACCCCCGACGACCGTTTTGGCAGCAAGGTCACCGCAGTGATTGCCGTGCGCGACAACAGCAGTGTGAGCCTGGAGAGCATCCAGCAAGTAGCGCGCGAGCATGTGGCCGGTTACAAAGTGCCCCGCGAGTTGCATATCGTGCCGGAAATTCCGCGGGCGCCCAGTGGTAAGCCTGCTTATCCCAAAGCGAAGGAAATTGCACTTTCAGGTGACTATCGGGTCGTTTGAATTGGCATTGTGTCCCGGTGGGTGCAGCCCACCCAGTGCTCGGAAGGCTGAGATACTCACCCTGGGCGGGCTGCACCCACCGGGACTGAGGCGGAGGATTCAGTGCCACTAGTAAAGTAGTAAAACATCGCGTGATACGCAGAATCTCGCGCAGTGAGAGGGGGTGGTTCACCGAAGTCTCCCGGAGACGAGTATCTCAGCCTTCCGAGGAGCGGGAGACATCCCTGAACCGCCCCCGCATTACACAGACCAAGTCCAGGCATTCACCATCAACAAATACAAATAGCACCACCAGAAACAGGAAAGCACCATGGCAGAACTAGACATCAGCACCAAGAACTGCATCGTAGAACAGGAAGGCAATGTCCTGATCGTCACGCTTAACCGCCCCGAGGCAAAGAACGCCTTCAGCCCTGAAATGCTGCTGGGCATGTACAAAG
>RCNC010010858.1_pt1 | contig 10315 bp, 9 predicted proteins | sample 2041301 | NCBI WGS metagenome assembly RCNC01 (sample SAMN09708231, study PRJNA481090) | Marine sediment metagenome, whole genome shotgun sequencing project. | biome: marine sediment; feature: ocean; material: sediment; isolation source: Sewage treatment plant 13A marine sediment (STP13A) ... | reverse complement strand
CCATATAAAAATGTCAGCCAGTAATTTACATCACTTTGCGAAAATCGCTCAAAGTAAAGTGCAAAAAGGACGGCACGGCCAACAAAGAAAATTGTTACCATTGCTAAAAAATAATAAAATAGGATTTTAACAAGTTTCATTGGCAAGTATTCCTTTTAGGGCACAGATACAGACATAGAACCTTGATCTTTCCGTTCACCTTCAAAGGTTGATTTGTTGTATGGAAAAATCACATTCAGCAAAAATATAATAGAACCAGCAAATTTTAACATTTCCCCTTTTTGAGAAGAGTCTATCAGTACCTGTAGATTGATAAAACTATAAAACTGAAGGATGTCACGAACGTTATCTTTCTTTTTAATTTTTCCTTGTATTATTTAATTTATCTTTGTTTATGTCAAATGGATTATTTGAAAAAATGAAAGGCATTTTAAATGGAACAGACTTTTGGAAAACCTTTCATTTGACATTTTAGAAAAAATTGTATGCCATGATGCCAAAATGACATCACATTATGATATCATTTAAATATAGGAGCTTAGACATAATGAAAATAATAACTGTCAAAGGAGTGGATTCTATTTTATCAGATAAATTGAAGCAGGCGGCTAAAGAGGCAGGTAGAAGCGTAAATCAGGTCGTCATAGATACTATGAAACAGCTACCGACCAATGACATATGGATTGCTTATGTTGCCCGGCAGCATGGCTTAAAATTATTTTCAAAGGATCAGCATTTCAAATATATATCAGGGCTGATGTTAATTTTATAAATGTGAATTCGTAAAAAGCTACAATATGCCGTTTTACGGCACTGTAACCGAAAATAACCTGTCTATCATATCAAAAGGTTATGATTTAGTTATTTGAAAATCCGATTTAGAGGTATCACCTATTCCTTTACCCTTTCCACATATTCACCTGTTCTTGTATCTATTTTAACGAGTTCTCCCTCTTCTATAAAGGTTGGAACCTGTATTGAATATCCTGTTTCAAGTGTTGCAGGTTTGGTGTCTCCAGAAGCCGTATCGCCTTTTACCCAGGGATCGGCTTTTTTTATCCTTAAATTAATAAAGTTTGGCAGGGAAATACCTATGGGTTTTTCATCAAAAAGCAAAACATTACAAACCGTATTTTCCTTTAAAAAACTTTTAGATTCAGCAATCTGGTCTTCAACAAGAAATTCCTGTTCATAATTACTAGTATTCATAAAGCAATACCCCTGTTTGTCTGAATACAAATATTCCATCTCAACCTCTTCAAGGTTTGCTTCATTAAATTTTTCACCAGATCTGAAAGTCCTGTCAAATCTGGTGCCTGTTATCATATTTTTCAGTGTGCATTTATAAAGGGCCTGGCCCTTACCCGGCTTAACAAAAGCGAACTTAACAATGATATAAGGTTCCCCATCAATTTCTATTTTCAGACCCTTTCTTAAATCACCACTTTCATACATAGGTTTATAACCTCCTTTAATTATAATAAATTTGCATTTTAATAATCTTTTTTGTTCTTCTTCCGATTTTTTAGATGCAAAGGATTCAAGAGGTCAAGCGGTTGAGTGTTTTTTCAGCACGACCTACTTCTTTAATAAAGCGCTTTATTTTCTTGAAATCCTTTTTAAATCTTATCAAACCCCCGTTTTCATCTTTAGCGTTAGTTGCTGTACAACTATCAACACCTGCGGGTCTAACATAAGTAATACCATCAAAAACATTATCAGGTGATATCCCGCCGGCTAAAATTACCGGTATGCTACTCGAGTTAACAAGTTTACGTGCCATATCCCAGTCACAGGTTTTCCCGGTAATTCCTATAAACCCGTTTACAGGTTGCTGGTCAGTTGATACGTTTGATTTTGCTGTTAATAATGTATCAGTAAGAAAAAAATCGCTTACCGGCTCAAATATTCGAGCCATATTAATAGTATCGACAGTTTCTGTCTTGCCTGATTGTGCGATTGGAATAGACCGCATAATCATGATTTCAGGGAACTTTTCTTTCACATTATGTTGCAAATACAACAGGTCTTCATAGTTTTCATTAACATCGTTATGATTTGAAAGGTCATCGCAAAAATGAACAATATTGGGACTATAATAATCGAGTATTTTAAATATGATTTCCTGTTTTTTAAACAAAGGTATCAAACTGCTTTTGAAAGTCGTCCCTTTTATATTTTCTATTGTTTCCTTAATTAGCGGAACTTTCCAGTTATCTTCCGAAACAATAACACTGCCTATATGATCTACACCAAGTTCAATAATCTGTTTTGCCTCGGCAGGTGTCTGTACTTCATAAATCTGTGTAATAATTTTTTCCATTTCTTCCTCAAGTAGCATTCAGCAAATAAGAATTCAGTTGACATTTTGCGCTGTCTCTAACATATTCAGCCTGTTTTAACAAACCGTTTTGTAATTCTTTTAAGGATGATGAATTAGCAAAAAGTATAATCGATAGTGCCCGCAGGAAATGCCCTTGGGGTGCCAAGTAAAAAGTTCCATGCTATCAAGGATAACTATGATTTTAATCATCGACTTCGGATCTCAATATAACCAGCTCATTGCACGCCGTGTGCGAGAGTGTCATATTTATTGTCAGATTGAACCTCCTGATATTACAATAGATTACATTATGTCGCTTAATCCTGACGGAATTATACTCTCAGGAGGCCCATCAAGTATTTATGAAAAACAAAGCCCCAAAATAGATGCATCAATATTTGATATGAAAATTCCCGTACTCGGAATCTGCTACGGCATGCAGTTTATGATAGGTTCCATGGGCGGAATTGTTAAAAGGGCTGAAAAACGTGAGTATGGCTTTGCGGAATTTAATATTAAATATAAGGGAGATCTTTTTAACAGTGTCAATACACCGGCAAAGTGCTGGATGAGCCATGGTGATTCAATTGAAAAATTGCCCGGTAGTTTCAAAATAACGGCTTCCACTTTAAACACCAAAGTTGCTGCAATTGAACATAAGAAAAAAAAGCTTTATGGTCTGCAATTCCACCCCGAAGTTGAGCACACTACTCAGGGTAAAAAAATTATTCAAAATTTTCTTTTTAAAATATGCGGTTGCAAGCGCTCCTGGACCATGAAATCTTTTGCAAGGGATGCTGTTTCTCAAATAAAGGAAACTGTAAATGATAAAAAAGTTATACTCGGCTTAAGTGGCGGTGTTGATTCCTCGGTCACAGCCTTGCTCCTGCATCGTGCTGTTGGAAAAAACCTTACCTGTATATTTGTAGATAACGGGTTGCTTAGAAAGAATGAAGCAGACAAACTGAAAAAAACTTTAAAACATAATCTTCAAATTAACATCAGGTTTGTAAGCGCAAAAAATAAGTTTTTAAAACCACTTGCTAATGTCACCGATCCTGAAAAAAAGCGCAAGATTATCGGAAAAATCTTTATGGAGGTTTTTGAAGCCGAAGCAAAAAAAATAAAAAATGTTGAGTTTTTAGCACAGGGAACACTGTATCCCGATGTTATTGAATCAATATCTGCTTTTGGCGGCCCTACGTCCGTGATAAAATCCCATCATAACGTAGGCGGTCTTCCAAAAAAAATGAAATTAAAACTTGTGGAACCTTTGAAATATCTGTTTAAGGATGAAGTGCGCCTTTTAGGCGGTGAACTCGGTCTTGACGAAGAATTGATCCGGCGCCAGCCTTTTCCGGGGCCTGGCCTTGCAATCAGAATAGTTGGAAAAGTTACAAAAAAACGTCTTTCTATTTTGCGGGAGGTAGATGATCTCCTGCTTGACGAAATAAGGAAGGCCGGCTATTACAATAAATTATGGCAGTCATTTGCTGTCCTTTTGCCCCTTAAAAGCGTTGGTGTAATGGGAGATATGCGAACCTATGAAAACATCGTGGCGATCAGAGCTGTTACCAGTAAAGATGCAATGACGGCAGATTGGGCAAGGTTGCCTCACAAATTTCTCAGCAGGATATCAAACAGGATAATAAATGAGGCAAATGGTGTAAACAGGGTGGTTTATGATATCAGCTCAAAACCGCCCAGTACAATAGAATGGGAATAGGTAAAAATGTCAGAAGAAAGATCTAAAGAATTTCAAATCCGTATTGATGAAGAAAGCCCTGATAATGTTTTTCAGGATGAAATTAAAAATCTTCGTCTTGAAAAGTTAAGCAAACGCATTACAATCATCTCCATTTTAATAACTTGCTTTATATGCATTCTTCTTTTTTTAGTCTATTTTGATTTACGAAACAGGGTCACTGCCAATCAAAGTTCGGGTGTAACTAATATCCAAAGCATGTCAAAGGATTTTGATACAAGACTAAACGAACTTTCATCACAATTTTCTAAAATCGAAGAATCCCTTGCCTCAAATAATTCCTCTTATGAAAAAAAAATATCATCATTGAAATTCAGAATTTACAAAGTGGAAAATAAGAATAAAAAGTTAATTTCTTCTAAAGTATATACCCAAGATCAGGATATCCTAAAAAAAGAAATAAATAAATTTTCAACAAAATTAGATAACCTTGATGTTATTTTTTCCGGGAAACTGACTGGGTTATCCGCAGAACAAAACGCTATAAAAAAGGATCAGGCCAAATTAACTGCCGATATCTCAAGCCTTTCCTCTCAGAAAAAAATAAATCGAATATTTCTTGATGATCAATTAAAAAAACAAGAGAAAGATCGACAGCAAGAGTTAAATCAGATAAAAAAAGAGCTCAAAACAAAATTGCTGTCAATGCAAAAACAGTTAAAAGAATTTGAAAAAAGACTAAAGTTATCCGGAAATAAATCTCAAAACACATTAAAGCCCGTTTCTCCTGCAAAACCACCAGTTAAAAACACCCCTGAAAAATCCGGAAAAATTATTGAAAAGGATCTGTAAAATTAATTTTCTCAGAAGCCGGAATGAAAAGCATACTTATTTCATTCCGGATAATGTCTCATGCATTTTGACTCCTAATAAATGAACTCAGAATCTTTACATAAAATCCTTCATTCAGTTGCCACAGGCAAAACATCTGTTGATGATGCGGCCAGAGCTCTCAGGCACATTTCACTTGAAAACATTAACTTTGCTCAAATAGATCACAACAGATCACTTCGTAAAGGTTTTCCTGAAGTCATCTTCGGCCAGGGAAAGACAGCAGAACAAATTATCAGCATAATTGATAAAATTCTCCAACAGGAAAACATTGTGCTTGCTACCAGGGTCAACCAGAATAAGGCAAATAAAATCAAATCACACTTTCCTGATATCGAGTATCATGAAGATGCCAGAATGATCATTTTTAAGAAAACCGAAGTTCCGATGCAGGGAAAGGGAAATATTTTAATACTATCAGCAGGAACATCTGATATTCCAGTCGCAAAAGAGGCATACCTGACTGCAAAAAATATGGGAAACCAGGTAGAAGCTGTTTTCGATGTGGGAGTGGCCGGTATTCACAGACTCTTCAATTATAAAAAAAAGATCGACGATGCGTCCGTTCTTATTGTTGTTGCAGGAATGGAAGGAGCCCTTCCCAGCGTGGTGGCAGGAATGGTATCGCAACCGGTTATAGCTGTCCCAACGAGTGTCGGTTATGGAGTCAGTCTCGGCGGGTTAACTGCCTTGTTTGCAATGTTAAATAGTTGCAGTTCAAATGTTGCGGTTGTAAATATCGATAACGGGTTTGGTGCTGGATATTTTGCATCAATAATAAACCGTATGGCTAAGTGAAAAGGCTCATCTACTGCGTTGTAGCGGTTTTTTATCCCGCTGATTTTTAGCGGGGGTATATGAAACTTTTTGCTCAGCCATCCGGCGCTTATTCAAAGACTTTTTACGAGTTAATTAACCAGGATATAAAGGTAAATTAGTTGTAACCGTTCACAGGTGCTGCAGATGTGCGTGATCAGGGCAATCAGCTATAGTCTGGTTTGCCCTGAGCGTGTGCAGATGCGGTGCCTGTGAAAGCTTGTAAGTTATTTAAAACATTCTTTTGCCTTAGCAAGACTTACCGATCCGAATCCCAGTGCAAATGACAGGGTTGTATCCATGTCTATTTTTCTTTTCTCAGTTTCTGCATCATCTCTTAGCTTCCAGGCTTTTTTGCTTATCTCAAAAGAAGTGTAACATTTCGTCACAGCATTAAAACAACAGCTGTTTTTATTATCTGCTTTTTTAAGGAGCTCAAGCATATTTTTTGATTCAATCAGCAGCTTTCCAAAATCAATATAAGACATTTTCGCTTCTATTCCATTTTGCATTTTTGTTAATAACTTCAGCAGTTCCTCTTCTTCAAGTATCGGTTTAGGTTTCCGTGAACAATTTAAAGTAACGAGTAACGTAAACATCAACAACGTAACAACCAAAGTCATTTTTTTCATAATGATTATCCTCAATCAGATTGTAATTTGTGATTCCTTGGCTCTCTCTAAACCCATCAATTTTATCCATTTTCACAGCAATAATACCGTATTTGACAAGAATTGGCAAGTAGAAATACCATATTATCTGAATGCACCTTTAAACATGTTTTTGAAAAGATCAAATGCTTTCAAATATTTAAAAACTAAAGTTTTTATCTGTTTTGCCGATATAATTAAAGGAAAACATATTATTTATTGATACATTACGGGAAATCAAATGCTATGAATACAAAACTGCTGTTCTATAGTGCAATTATATTTTTCATTTTGGCAATTAAAGCCAAAGATGGTGTGCTTTATCTTTTCTTTGCTGTTCATCTTATAACTTTGGCAATAGCTGTATTTCTTTATAAGTTTGATAAGAATGATTCAAAGGAAGACAAAGTTGCTCCACTTCTTTAGAGCTTCTGTATTACCTTTCTAATATGTACAGGGATATAAAGTTTTCCGCCCTCCTTTTCCCACTTTGCCAAAGATTTCAACCCGACTTGTTCACCCTTGCTCTGATTGTATTTAAGTCCCATTAGTTCAAGTTGTTTCCCTTGCCATTCTGGTAAATACCTTAGTAGCCCTGATGAAACTTCGGATATACCATTTAAAGAAATCCAATTCCCCTGCCATTGAAATAAATGTTTAGCAGCCTCAGGAGAAAGCTTTTCCACACCGTTAAGGCAGATCCAGTTTCCTTGCCATTTTAATAAATACCTTGCTACCTCGGGAGAAAGTTCGGATATTCTATTGAGGAAAAGATCAGCATGCTTCCATTTAGAAAGACATTTTGCAGCCCCTGTTGAAAGTTTTGTAATTTGATTTTTTCTCTTAAAATTACCGTTGCAAATTTCTTCCCAGATCATTTGATTGTTTTTTTCTTTATTTGTAAGAGCCGATTTATTTATTCCCACCAGTTCATCGGTTTTGCTATTATTTTCTGTAGCAAATTTGTCCCTGTCGATTATCACTTTCCAGATCATTTCAAGGGGCATAAGCTCAACATTTTTCATGTCTATTTCCAGCTTTTCAATGCCGGTCCGATAGCTTTGTATCACAATATCGATTTCCTGAATTATTTTACTCATATCAATTCCACTGATTACACTGCTTATCTGGGCATCTATTTCAATTTTATGTTTTAAATATAGCAATTCTTCTATTCCTTGATCAAGCCACTTATAAGGCGGGCCAACTTTTTTAATATATGCCTGGCGCCTTTGGATAGTCATCATACCAAACTCAATCTTTTTATTTCTTATAGCAACGCCAAAGGAGTTTATTTCGTTATTTTGACTTACTTTTAGTATTTCATCTTCCATTTTACTAATGCCATTTTTATAATTCCTTATAAGATCAGCAATCTGCCCTTCTTTTATGAGCAGTTCATTTCTCAGTTTTTTTATCTCCTCCACTTTATCAATAATACTGTCACTTAATAAAGTATCTTTGGTTCCATAAATTTTTAGTTGTTGACTGGTTTGCTCTTCATTATATTTATTTCCCGGTTTTGCTATCTGCTCTGGTTGGATAGGTTTTTCCGTCTTTATTTTGTCACTTCCTGATTTTTTAAAAAATGCGTATCCTTCGAATAAAACTGCAATAAATACAATACATAAAAAGAATGCTATGAAAAATTTAAACCTGTTACTTTTGGACTCTTTTTTCGCCTCTTTTAATATAACTGCCTGTCCACCGTCTGCATCCTTTTTGCTTTTCTTGTCTTTATCTTTATGATTTTCTTCTTTCTTATCCTTTTCACCTGTTTTCTTTTCTGATTTTTTATCCTCACTAACGGCTTTTTCATCCTGCTCCTGACTTCCAGCCTTCTCCTCTATCTCATTTTCCTTAACATTATCATCATTATTTTCTGCCACTTGCGTATTTTCATCTTCCGGCATTTCACTTTTGGCAATGTTCTCACCTTCATTATCATTTTCAATGTGTTCCGTTTTATCTCCCTCTTCTTCGGCTTCTGATGATTTTTCCTCGGTTTGCACTTCATCTATAAGCTTGGGAATGTCGTCCTGGTTAAGATTAGTTGACTTCTTGCCCTCGCTTTCGTCAGCTTTTGTCTCATCAGACTCCTTCTTTGTTTTATCATCAGGAGTCTTTTCAGCCATATCTTCCATTTCCGATGAGTTTTCTTCACCCTGCATTTCGTCTATAAGCTTGGAAATTTCGTCCTGCTCCTGAACATTTGATTCTTTTCCTTCCCTTTGGTCACCAGATGTTTTTTTTATTTCTTCACTCATTTCAAACCTTTTTTATTGAAATATTATGGTTGTTTGTTTAGTTCTTTTCAATAGAGCTAATTTAGCTCTTTTTCTTAGTCCTCTCTATTTCTTTATCGGCAAATAAATTTATTTCTTAAGGATATTCGACAATTATTTCAATTCATTTTAAGGAAAATTCAGGTATTACATTCTGCATAAATAAATATTAAGTGAAAATAACAAGTTTCACCTGAAAACACACTATGTTGTGTTTGATTAATAATTTCATTACCATTTCTTTTAATAATAACATTTCAAGGACAGGGCAAAATTCAAATACATTATATAGAGCCAGCTTCAAAATGTTTCAGTTCGAAGTCTTCCCTTATCTGTTGAAGGTCAAATCGAAGATCCAGAGCTTTGAGCGGGGGAAACCGAAATTTTTACCCATAGGTTCTACCGGTTTTGGCTGGTTAATGACACTGTCAAAAAGAAAAGGGTTTAAGCATTTCGCCTAAACCCTTTATTTTATTGGTGCCCGGGACGAGAATTGAACTCGTACAGGGACTAGCCCCGAGGGATTTTAAGTCCCTTGCGTCTACCAGTTCCGCCACCCAGGCAAGATGTTTTTGATCTAAAGAAAAGAAACGATAATTGAATACTTCAAATTAATTAGAATTTCAAGGAAAAACAGGAAAAACATTATTGAATAATTTTTAAATGCGGTAATTTTTGATGCTATTCGAAACCCGATCTGTCTACCACTCACTTGTAAGCTTTCTTTCCACTTCGTCCCACTTTGTGTTCAATTGATCCACTGCATCCATTGCGATATTTAGGTGAATATCCATATATTTGGAAAATATCTCGTCTTGCAGTTTTTTATCTTTTATGCCTCGTTTTCGCAGAGGCATATCTGAAACCAGCATGATGGAACCGATAGGAACTTCGTATTTGTAGGCCACAGAAAAAAGAGTTGCCAGTTCCATTTCTATGGCAAGAATCCTTTGCTTCTGCAAATAGCGCACAAACTCCTCATCAAACTCCCATAGCCTTCTGTCAGTTGTATATACGATGCCACACCTGGGAGTAAAACCTGTTTTTTTAACTGCACCAATACAGAATAGATTGACTGAAGAAGCTGGAATTGCAGGAAACTCCGGTGGCAGGTAATGTCTGCTTGTGCCTTCACCACGAATAGCGGCAGAAGGGATGAGAAAGTCACCAATTTCAAGAATATCATCTATCCCACCGCACATTCCCACCATAATGACTGACTTCAGATTATCAAGATATGCAAGGCAGTTAATAACAAGTGCTGCCTGAGGTGACCCAATGCTGAAGTCAATCATCGTACAATTCATTTCTTTAACATTTACAATTCCAAAGTTCCCCTCAAAGTATTCACCCTTTGTCTTATTCTGAAAATGATTGATATACTGTTTAAAATTCGTAATGAGCACATGGTCGCAGAAATTTTCGAGCCTGCAGTTCGTATATCGTTCCAGCGTTTGCCTTATGTATTCGTGTTCTTTAATAGTCATTTTGCTTCCTGTTAATATTGATGGCGTCGTAGAAAGTCCTATCTACTGCGTTGCAGCGGTTTTTCAGAAACTCGGCATACTACATGTATTGCCTCGTCTCTGAAAAACCGCTGCGCCTTGTATATGGAACTTTCTACTTAGCCATCGGTGAGACTTTT
>RCNC010003450.1_pt1 | contig 10315 bp, 9 predicted proteins | sample 2041301 | NCBI WGS metagenome assembly RCNC01 (sample SAMN09708231, study PRJNA481090) | Marine sediment metagenome, whole genome shotgun sequencing project. | biome: marine sediment; feature: ocean; material: sediment; isolation source: Sewage treatment plant 13A marine sediment (STP13A) ... | reverse complement strand
GGCCGACATTACCGACAAGTATGACTTTGTTGATTCCCATTGGATTCTCCTTCCTGCGTGGACAGGGTAGGGAGAGTTTACAAGGCCCGGAGGGGGAGTACAAGCGGATGCCATTGTGGTGCGGGCGGGACGCGCGCACCAAAAAGATCGGTTGGTCCTTGTGGGGGCGGGCTTCCAGCCTGCCCCTACAGATACGTCCGGTCGAGAAAACGCCACTACGAAGTCTGACACCCTTCAATCCGCGCCTCGCCCACTCCAATGCGATGCCTTCGGGCCACTTTGTGTCTTCGCGTCTTCGTGGTTTCGATGGTGCGATGGAATCTGTGTTCATCTGTGTGATCTGTGGGTGTCCGCTGCGATGGACGGCTAGTTGCCGCAGCGTCTCTGCGTTGTTTCCCCATTTTCGCCACACTCGGGTGGTACTCTTTTCCCGATGAGTCAGGAACAACGCTTGGTCCGCCACGCCTCACGGATGGCGGTGGTCACCCTCTTTTGCCGGGTGTCGGGCTATCTCCGCGACAAGGCGTTGTTCTCGGTGATCGGCGCGGGCTTCCTCTACGACGCCTACCGCACCGCCAACCGGATCCCGAACGCCTTCCGGGGGCTCTTTGCGGAGGGCACGCTGCACGCGGCCTTTGTCCCCGCCCTGTCGCAGTTGGTCGGCCGGGAAGGCGATCGCGAAGAGGCTCGTGAACTCTTCCGCGGCCTTCTTGCGGTGCTGCTGCTCATGGTCGGGATGGTGGTCGCGGTGGGGATCCTGATCTCGCCCTGGATGGTTCGACTCTACGCCGAGGGCTTTGTGGATGTGCCCGGCAAGTTCGAGGTCACGGTCCTGATGAATCGGATCATGTTTCCGTATCTCCTGTTGATCTCTCTGGCGGCGCTCTTCCAGGCCGTGCTCAACAGCCACGAGCGGTTTCTCCTGCCGGCGGTGACGCCGCTGTTCTTCAACCTCGTCATTGCAGGTACGGCGTGGTTCGTGGTGCCCAGGGTCGACAATCCCGCCCCGGTGCTCGCCGTCGCGGTTCTCATCGGTGGGGTCCTCCAGGCCGCCGTTCAAGCGCCGGCGGTACGCCGCCTCGGCTTCAAGATCAGCCCGCTGTGGAGCGCCATGCGGAGCCCACGGGTCGGTGAGGTTCTCCTCCTCATGCTCCCCGGAATCCCTGTCCTCGGGATCAACCAGATCAACCAGCTCATCTCCAACCGCTTTGCCTCTTTCATCGACGGTGGGGTGAGCTACACCTACGGCGCCTATCGGGTGACCGAACTCGTTTTCGGTCTGGTGGTGGTTCAGATGACCACGGTGCTGCTGCCGCTGCTCTCGCGTGAACTCCGCGATGATCCGTCCCAGGCCTCCACGACTCTGCTCAACACCGTGAGCCTCGTGACCTTCGTGACCTTGCCGGCGGCGGCCGTCATGGCCGTGCTCGCTCGGCCCATCACCGGCGTGCTCTTCGGCGGCGGTCGGTTCACCCCGGAAGATGTCGCCATGACCGGCGCGACCCTTGCCGCCTACTCCCTCTCCCTGATCGGGACCGGCCACGTCAAGGTCATGGCCAGCGCTTTTTTTGCTCAGAAGAACACCAAGACCCCGATGTGGGGAAGTCTCGTGGCGTTGATCATCTTCACCGTGGCGTGCTGGTGGATGGTGGGACCGTTGGGCACGCCGGGGCTCGGTCTTGCCAATACCATCGCCATGGCCTCGTTCGCTGTGTTCCTGACCGTGCTCTACGCGCGGCTCTACGGCTTCGATCGAGCAAGGGTCGGTCCGACCGTGATCGCGGTGATGCGTCAGATCGCGGCCGCGGTCGTCGTTGCGGTGGGATTGATGCAGGTGCGGCCATGGCTCGCCGGGATCGACCACACCAGCTTCGACGGCGCCCTCAAGCTGGCGGCGGTGCTCGCTCCCGCCGGGGCCCTCTACATCGCCGCCGTGACTCTCCTCGGGGGCCGGGAGCTCGCCACGTTGACGGCCACCTTCAAGAGGGGAGAGGATGAGTGAAACTCGTGATCCAGCGCGTCTCCCGCGCTTCGGTCCGGGTCGATGGCGAGATCGTCGGCGCCATCGAGTCGGGTCTGCTGGTCCTGGTCGGTCTCGAGCACGACGACGGTGAGGGCCAAATCGAAAAGGCGGCTCGTCGAATCGCCACGCTGAGGGTCTTTGAAGATGACGGCGGCAGGATGAATCGCGGTCTCGACGAGATCGGCGGCAGGGTCCTCGCGGTGTCGCAGTTCACCCTCGCGGGCTCGATCAGCAAGGGTCGACGGCCGAGCTTCGACGGCGCCATGCCCAGTCGGCAGGCCGAACCGCTCTTCAATCGCTTTGTCGAGCTCTTGCGCGGCCACGGAGTCGAGGTCGAAACCGGGGTCTTCGGCGCCATGATGGCGGTCGAGCTCGTCAACGACGGACCGGTCACGCTGATCTGGGAGAGCAACGCCGGCTGACGCCGACGAGGCGCAATTATGAATTATGAATTATGAATTTTTAATTATGAATTTTCCATCGCGCAGTTTCCACAATTTTCTACGCTGAAATTCGACGATATTTTCTTCAAAAAAGCATCACGAATACTGAAATATTCATGCGATGTCATTAAGAACTAAGAACTTAAAATTTAGAATTATGAACTGACGTCGCATCATCTCAACGACGCGATGAGGGGCGACTGAAATTCATAATTCATAACTCAAAATTCATAATTATTCTTTGTGTTCCTCGACAAACGCATCCCAGAATTCCGCGGCTTCGTTGAGGTGCTCGATGGCGGCCGACATCTGATCGTCGCCTTCTAGGGCCGTTCGGTAGCCGTCCGTGAGTCCGATGGTGGCGTTGTAGACCTCGACCGTGATGCTCCTCATGGCATCGGCCGACTCGATTTCATTCTCCTGCAGCCCCTCGATGACCCCGGGTTCGAGGATCTCCTCCTCGACGACCCAGGTCCAGAACCGCTCGGCGACTTCGCCGTCGGTGGTGAAGCTCTCGGCAAAGGCGGTGTACTCCTCCTCCGGGACATCGGCCAGGATCTCCACCGCAAAACGGAAGAACGCCGAGACACTGAAGAGCCGAACCATGGACTCGGACAAGGTCCGGTTCTCGATGGTGACATCGGGGGTGATGCCGCCACCGCCGGTGACCGTCCGTCCGGCATCGGTTTCATAGATCTGAGCCGTCGATTCGTCGGTTCCGTTCCGGTGGGTGACATAGTCGATGAACGACTCGTAGTCGCGCTGGATGCAGCGACCCGAGGGGGTGTAGTAGCGGGCGGTGGTGAGGGCGAGGCCGGTGTCGCGAACCGTGAAGACGGTCTGGACGAGCCCTTTGCCCCAGGTCACCTCACCCAGAACCAGACCGCGATCGTGGTCCTGGACGGCGCCGGCGACGATCTCGGAAGCCGACGCGGATCCCTGGTTGACCAGGATCACCAGCGGGCCGTTGAATCCATCCGGGTTGCCGGGGGCGGTGAAGGTCGTGTTGTTCTCGGGGGTCCGACCGTGGGTCCAGGTGATCAACATGTTGGGTTCGAGGAAGAGATCGGAAACGCCGACCGCGGCATCCAGCGGACCGCCGGGGTTGTTCCGGACATCGAAGATGAGCCGTTTCATTCCCTGGGCGGAGAGCGCGATGATGGCGTTCTGGACCTCACGCGTGCTCGTGTTGGAGAACTCCGAGAGACGGATGTAGCCGATATCGGGCTCAATGAGGAAGGAGAATCGAACCGAGGTCTGCGGGATCCTCGTGCGTTCGATTTCAACATCGAAGGTCTCCTTGAAACCAGGACGGGAGATGGTGAGGACCACGGTGGTTCCCTCGGGGCCTCGCACCAGATCGACGACCTCATCGAGATTGAGGCCTTCGGTCTCTTCGCCGGCCACACCCGAGATGATGTCACCCGCCCGAAGGCCACGGGATGCCGCCGGCGTCCCGGCGATGGGGGAGATCACGGTGACGTTGCCGTTGCGCCGGGAGATGATGATTCCCACGCCGAAGAACGAGCCCTCCTGGCGCGCGCGCATGTGGCGGAACGACCGCGGGTCGAGGTAGCTCGAATGGGGGTCGAGGACCTGGAGCATGCCGCCGATCCCGTCATAGACGATGTCCTCGGGTTCGTGCTCCTCGGGCAGCCACTCGAGAAGAGTGGTGACAATCTCCGAAGCTCGCAGGACAAGCTCCTGCTCGTCTTCAGGAATCGACCTTTCGCCGAAAATGGCGCCGGTAGCGGCGCCGATGGTCAGCGCAAAGGCCACGAAAATCAGGGCATATGGACGACGTTTGTTTTGGCTCATGATCCTTCAACGTTCACAACCCGAGATGGTTGCGTTCTTTCCTTAACGATACAGGAAACGCGCGGGGGACGAAAATCGTTCCCGCGCGGTGGCGATCCGAGGCTGCAAAGCTATACTGTCCCCCGGAGGTGCGCGGTGTTCGGTCCTCTCGGAATGCCCGAGATCATCATGATCTTTATCGTCGGTCTGCTCTTGTTTGGACCGAGGAAGATGCCCCAGCTCGGCCGTTCCATCGGTCGCGCCCTGGGTGAGTTCCGCCGCGCGTCCAACGAGTTCAAGCGGACGGTCGAGGACGAGGTCGCTTCGGAGGAGATTCGATCGGTCGAAAAAGAGATTCGCGACATCAAGAGCGCGGGCACCGATTTTGTGAAGAAGACCATCGACACCGCCGTCGAAGAACCGGCTATCACTGAGGAGCAGAGCGAAAAGTGACCGACGCCAATCCGGAACTTCCGGACGAGTTCGAGGAGGGGACGGAAGACCTCCCGCGCATGACCCTGCTCGATCACCTGGACGAGCTCAGGAAGCGTCTCTTCGCCAGCGTCCTCGCGGTCTTCATCGCTTTCATGGGGTGCTGGTATTTCTCGCCGGCCATCTTCCACTGGCTTCAGAAGCCCATCCTCGACGTGATCCCGCCGGACGACAAGCTCGCCTTCACCGATCTCGCCGGTCCCTTCATGCTCTATATCAAGGTCGCCCTGTTGTCGGCGATCTTTGTCGCCTCGCCGTTTCTGCTGCTCCAACTCTGGCTCTTCCTCAAACCCGGCCTCTACGAGAAAGAACGAAGCCTCGCGGTGCCGTTCATCGTGTTCACAACGCTCTTTTTCGTCGCCGGCGGTCTCTTCGGCTACTACGTCGCGTTTCCGATGGTGGTCAATTTCCTCCTTGGTATCGGTGAGGACTTCAAACAGGTCGTGACCATCCAGGCATATTTCGGAATGATGTCCAAGATCCTGCTCGGACTCGGGCTGGTCTTCGAAATGCCCATGCTGATGTTCTTCCTCGCGCGCATCGGGGTCGTCAACGCACGGCAGTTGATCAAGGGCTTCCGCTGGGCGGTACTGGGTATCTTCGTGACCGCGGCAGTGATCACACCGACACCGGACATCGCCACCCAGACGGTTTTCGCGGTGCCCATGATCCTGCTCTATCTGCTGGGAGTCGTGGTGGCGGCGATTTTTGGAAAGAGACGAGAGACCGACGAGTGAAGCGAGTTCAGAATGCTGAATTCTCAATTCATGATTGCATTGCAGGCGGTCTATGAAATCATGTGATGGATCATCGAGTATTCAATACTGAGAACTGAGAATCAAGGAGGAGCCATGGCGACTTGGAATACCGGTTGGGAGATCGAGTTCCCGGCGACGAATGCTGACGAGATTCTGCTGGCACTGGTAGTCCGTGACCTGGTTCATGGTGCCTCCTTCGATGTTGAAGCGGAGGAGACGGGCGCCGAATTTGCGGTCGACTACACCGCCGGCGACGAGCTCGAAGACGAAGAGTACCGGCTGCTGTTGATGGCCGAGGTCGACGGACCCGAGGACGCAGCTCTCCTTCAGGCCTTCACCGAGCAGGCCCTCGAGGAGCTCATCGAAGAGGCTGAAGCCGCCATCGCGGAGCGCTTTCCGGTTCGCGAGGTAGCCCTGGAGAAGTTGCGGTTCGTCGTTGTTCCGGAGGACGAGGAGCGTTGGGACCTTGTGATCCCGGACTGGTTCGCCCCCGATGGCGCCGAGGTGCCCTTTGGATTTCGGAGCTTTGACGATTCGTCGGGAGAGCCGGTGCCCGACAACGCGGCGCTCGATGCTCACGGACGTGTGGTCGCTGTTCCGTTTGACGGTATGGTCAATTTTGTCGGCATCCCCGCCCCCGATGAGCACGACCATCACGATGAGGAAGCCTGAGCTTTTAGTTCAAGCGGCAGCATCCTTGCCCGCAGAAATAAATGATGTATACTCCGCGTCCCCGAGGGTCCGAGATCGGTCCCTTGTGTTCCCGCATGGAGGCATACGGTGGACCTCATCAGAGAAGTCACGCAACAATATCTCAAGACCGACATCCCGGAATTTCGCGCCGGTGATAACCTAAAAGTCCATGTGCGGCTCAAAGAAGGCGAAAAAGAGCGCATTCAGATCTTCGAAGGTCTGGTGGTCGCACGCAAGCACGGTGGAGTGTCCGAGACCTTTACCGTCAGGAAGATCTCGTCAGGGATCGGCGTGGAGCGGACGTTCCCGCTCCACTCGCCCTCCGTTGCCAAGGTCGAGGTGACGCGCCGCGGACGAGTCCGCCGCGCCAAGCTCTACTACATCCGCGGGCTCCGCGGCAAGGCAGCGCGCATCCGGGAGCGGTCGCAAGTCCGATAACTCGGGCTCCGAGCCTGCGCAAGGTCGAGATGGCAACCCCGAAGAGACGAGTTCCCCCAAGAATCTTGGGGGAACTTGATCGTGGAATCCTGCGACGCGCCCGTGCGGTTGTCGGCGTGGATGAAGTCGGGCGGGGATCGCTCGCCGGGCCGGTGGTGGTCTGTGCCGCCAAATTCGATCGAATCCCGGACTCCTCGTTGGTTCAGGATTCCAAACGTCTGACCGCGAAACGACGCAGGGAAGCCGCTGAATTCATCCGTGAGCACTGCTCCGCGTGGGTCGTGGTGGAGGTTTGGCAGGAACTTATCGACCGGGTCAATATCCTCGAGGCGACACGCCTCGCGATGAGAACGGGGGTCAGAACGCTTCTCGAGCCGGAGATCGAAGTGGTGGTGGACCACGTCCAACTCGGCGAAATGAGCGTTCCTGTTCAGTCGTTGAAACGCGCGGATGATTTGTTTTTCTCGGTCGCGGCGGCATCGATTCTGGCCAAGGTTCATCGCGATGAAATCATGATGGAATTGGGAGCTCTTGACGACCGTTGGGACTGGTCACGGAACATGGGTTACGGAACCCTCAAGCACCGTCGCGGCATCGGTCTCTATGGCCGTAGCCACTTGCATCGTCGGAGCTTTCGGGTGTCTCCTGTGTTACCATGAATGCCTCGGATCAAGAGCGTTAGGGATAGAGATAACGGATGGCCATCAAACGGGACAAGATCCTGAAAACTGCCGAAAAGCTTGTCCAAAAGGGGAAGCTTGAGCAGGCCATTAAAGAGTACGAAAAGCTCCTCCGCGCGAGTCCCGAAGACACCAACACCATCAACCGCCTCGGCGACCTCTACGGCCGGGTTGGAGAGATCGACAAGGCGGTCGAGCGGTACGAGCAGGTTGCCGACAAATTCGCCGATCAGGGTTTTCTGCCCAAAGCCATCGCCATTTTCAAGAAGATCAACCGGCTCGCGCCGCAAAGGTTGGACATTTTCGAGCGACTCGGCGAGCTCTATGTCGAACAGGGACTCATGGTCGAGGCCAAGGGTCAGTTCGCAATGCTGGCCGAGCACTATGCAAAGAACGAGGATATGGAGAGCGCGGTTCGCGCCCACCAACGTCTGACGGACATCGATCCGAGCGATTCCACCTCGAGGCTCAGGTTCGCCGACATGTTGCTCGATTCGGGCAACACCGAGCAGGCCATGGAAGCCTACGGAGCGCTCGGTGCCAGCCTCATCACGGGTGATCATCTCGACGAGGCGGAACGGCTGTTTCGGCGGTTGCTCGACCATGAAATTCCCAATGGCGAGATCATGGCGCCCGTCTGCGATCGATTGCTCGAGGCCGGAAGGGTGACTTCCGCACAGGAGCTCCTCACCGCCGGACTCGAGGTCTCTCCGGAGAGTGTTGCGCTTCGAACGCTCCAGGTTCGTGCCTTCATGGCGTTGGGCGAGACCGACCCGGCAACAGAGCTTGCCCGGGAGATCCTCGAGGTCGAGCCCGACAACCCCGATGTCCGTGGACTGGTGGGCCATCTCCTGATTACGGATGGTGATGAGGCCGAAGCGACCGAGATGATGATCCCGGCCGCCGAGGCCCTCCTCGAGAAGGCCGACTACTCGAGGGCGCAGAAGATGCTGCGCGAACTCGTCGGTATTTCGCCGACCGATGAGCGCATTCTCCGGCTGGCCATCCGCGCGTTCCGTCCTTCTGGTGATCAGGAGATGATCACTCGCCTTACGGCGTCGTTGGCCGATGTGTGTTACACCGGCGGCCAGGAAGATCAGGCCAAGCGGTTCTATCTCGAGTTGATTGCCTCCGACCCGACCAACCAACTGTATCGGGCGCGGTTGGCGGAACTCGATGGTGCGATTCCTGAAATCGATGATGAGGTCGATATCATTGATCTCAACGAGGACATGCCTTCGGAGATCACCTTCGCCATCGATGGCGATGAGGCCATCATCACTGGTGATGAACTCGATCCGGTGATTCAGGAATCTCCGAGTTTCGACCCAACCGAGCGCCTCAACGAAGCGGCCGTCTTTGCCAAGTACGGACTCAACGACAAGGCGGTCAGGCATCTCGAAGAGGTCCTCGAGCGTTTTCCCGACCATGCCGAGGCACGCGAGGGGCTGGCGAAGATGTATCTCGTGATGGGTGACCACGAGTCGGCGGCCTCCACAATCCGACCGGTTGTTCAGGGGCTTCGCGCCTCGGGTGAGAACGATGCGGCCGCTGAACTCGAAGCTCTGTATGGAGAGGCGTCCTCCGACGGTGAGGAAGAAGATGACGAGATCATCATCGTCGAGATCGATGATGACGACGAGTTCGTCGAAGAGCCGGTGGATGACTCGTTCTCGATGGATGTCGATCTCAGCGATATCAACGTTGAAGACATGGTTGCCAGCGCCATCGGAGATCTCGACCTCGGTTTACGCTCCGGCCGGAAGACCCAGACGCCCGCAGCTCCGAAGTTCGATGTTCTGCTCGATGAGGAGATTGAGAAACTGGTCGAGCCGACACCGGTTCCGGCCGCCGAGCCCGTCGCTGAAGAATCCAGCGAAGAGGTGCTGATCGAGGAGAAGCTCATCGAGGATGAGCTCGTCGAGCTCAGCACCGATGTCGATGGGCCGTCCTTCAACGAACTCGCCCAGCTCGATCTCTTCATCGATCAGGAGCTCTTCGACGATGCCGTTGGGATTCTCGCTGGACTCGAGAATGACTACCCCGATGATCCGGATCTGGCGCTTCGAAGGCAGAAGCTCGACGATCTCGGAGTCACGGCGGAGTCGACGGCCGAGGTCGAGGTTCCCGCAGCGGTTGCGCCGCCGACGGGCTTCGCTGAACCCGTGCGACCTCCGGCTCCCCTTGCCGTTGAGCCCCCGCAGTCATCCGATGACATCTTCGACGACGAGCCGGCAGAGGAGTACATCGATCTGGCGAAGGAACTCGAAGACGAGCTTGCCGAAGAAGAGGCCATGGTTGAAGAAGCAACCGGTCGCGGCAAGGGAGAAGCGCTGCTCGACGAGGTCTTCAAGGAGTTCCAGAAAGGCGTCGCCGAACAACTCTCCGATGAGGATTCGGACACGCACTTCAACCTCGGGATCGCCTACAAGGAGATGGACCTTCTCAACGAGGCCATCGGTGAGTTCCAGATCGCCTCCCACGATCCAAGTTTCTTCGTCGAAGCATGCTCGATGATCGGTGTCTGCGCCAATGAACTCGGGAAGCACGTGGAGGCGGCGGAGTGGTACCAGAAGGCCCTGGTCGCACCCGACCTCTCCGCCGATGCCCGCACCGCTCTGCGGTACGAGTTGGCCTTCTCGTTCGAGATGACCGGAGAGATCGAGCAGGCGGTCGGTCTCTTCACCGACATCCAGAGCATCGACCCCGCCTATCGCGATGTCAGCGCCCGCCTCGCCGCACTCACCCAGCAGCGGCAGGTGAACTGAGCGCGCGTTTCTCGTTCATCGCACAAGACCATGGGATTTCATCAAGAGAATACTCGGCATTCCGGGAAGCCAGCCCCCCATTTCGTTGCAACGAGCAACGAATGACTGACTCCTCGGCCCGCCCATCCGAATCCCGCTGGTCGCTTCACGTGGCGACGATCCGCGGCATCCCGATCAGTATCCACGCCAGCTTCTTGCTGCTGATGCTCTTTCTCGGTTGGAG
>RCNC010003449.1_pt1 | contig 10317 bp, 6 predicted proteins | sample 2041301 | NCBI WGS metagenome assembly RCNC01 (sample SAMN09708231, study PRJNA481090) | Marine sediment metagenome, whole genome shotgun sequencing project. | biome: marine sediment; feature: ocean; material: sediment; isolation source: Sewage treatment plant 13A marine sediment (STP13A) ... | reverse complement strand
AAGATCCAAACCGCGGAGTTCTATTTCGCCAAGATCCTGCCGCGAACCACCTCTCTGCTGGAAACGATATCGGCGGGTCCTGACTCGCTTATGGGGATGGACGAGAACGAATTCATATTCTAGATGGACCTGATCAATAAATAGAAGGACAGACATGATTTACTCGGGAAAGGCGATAAGCGTTCGGGCGACTGACGATGGCATCGCGGAACTCTGCTTCGATCTACAGGGCGACTCAGTCAACAAGTTCAATGCGTTGACGGTCAATGAATTGAAAGAGGCGACGGCGGCGATAGCGGCCGAACCATCGCTCAAAGGTGTGATCGTCACCAGTGGCAAGCCGGTTTTTATCGTCGGCGCGGACATCACGGAATTCGCCGCGCAGTTCGGTGGAAGCGAAGCTGATATAGCGGACAAGATTCTCAGAATTAACCTGGATGTCTTCAATGCCTTTGAGGATCTGCCGATACCCACAGTGGCCGCCATCAATGGTATCGCCCTGGGTGGAGGATTCGAAATGTGTCTTGTTTGCGATTACCGGGTCATGTCGGAAACGGCACGAATCGGTCAACCGGAAACCAAGCTGGGCATCATTCCCGGGTACGGCGGCACGACGCGCTTGCCACGCCTGATCGGCGCCGACAACGCAATCGAGTGGATTGCCTCGGGCAAGGAGCAGAAGGCGGCAAAGGCCCTGCTTTTCGGCGCTGTCGATGCGGTCGTTTCACCCGAGTTACTGCGCGACGCCGCCGTGTCTCTCTTGCAACAGTGCATCGACGGCAAGCTCGACTACCAGGCGAAGCGGCAGGAAAAACAGGAGCCGCTGAAGCTGAATGAGATCGAGGCCACGATGGTGTTCGAGACGGCCAAAGGATTTATTGCCAGTCAGGCGGGACCGCACTATCCGGCACCGCTAACCGCTATCAAGGTCATGCAAAAAGCCGCAGGGATGAATCGGGACGACGCTCTCCGAGAGGAAGCCAAGGGTATCGCCAAGATGGCCGGTACGCTGGCAGCGAAGAACCTGGTCGGTCTGTTCATAAGCGATCAGATGCTTTCCAGGAGCAGCAAGAGTCTGGCAAAGAAAGCCAGGAAAGTGGAACGAGCCGCGGTGCTTGGCGCAGGAATCATGGGAGGCGGAATCGCTTACCAGTCCGCGCTGAAAGGCACACCCATCGTCATGAAGGACATCGCGCAGGCCGGTATCGATCTTGGCCTGGCGGAAGCCAGCAAATTACTTTCCAAACGGGTTGAACGTGGACAGATGTCGGTCGCCGAGATGGCGGGCGTCCTCAACAAAATTCAGCCGGCCCTAAGCTATGACGGTTTCGATAGTGTCGATGTTGTCGTCGAGGCCGTCGTGGAAAATCCGAAGATCAAACACGCCGTCCTGACGGAGGCCGAAGCGCAGATTCGTGACGACGCGATTCTTGCGTCGAATACGTCGACCATTTCGATCACACATCTCGCCGAGCCCCTGAAGCGCCCGGAGAACTTCTGCGGCATGCACTTTTTTAACCCGGTACACAGGATGCCGCTTGTCGAAGTTATTCGGGGAGAAAAGACCGGAGAGGAAGCCATAGCCAGAACGGTCGCCTACGCACTGGCCATGGGCAAGAAGCCGATCGTCGTCAACGATTGCCCGGGATTCCTGGTGAATCGAATCTTGTCGCCCTATATCGGCGCTTTCATGGGTCTGGTAAGACGCGGCGTCGATTTCACGCTGATCGACCGCGCGATGGAGCGCTTTGGCTGGCCAATGGGGCCCGCTTACCTGTGTGACGTCGTGGGTATCGACACGGGCGTACACGCCGGCGCCGTCATGGCGGAAGGTTTCCCCGACCGCATGAAGTACGACTTCAAAACCTGCCACGAAGTGATGTTCGAGAATGAACGCTTTGGCCAGAAAAACGGCCGTGGATATTACGCGTACGAGGCTGACAAGAAGGGACGCCCGAAGAAGATAGTGGACGAAGAGGTTGCGGCACTTCTCGCGCCGGTCATCGACGGCAACGAGACGCTCAGCGAAGAGGCGATCGTTGATTCGATGATGATCCCCATGTGCCTTGAGGCTGTACGTTGTCTTGAGGACGACATTGCAGCATCCGCCACTGACGTCGACCTGTCCCTGATTTACGGAATCGGTTTTCCGCCATTCCGGGGCGGCGCACTTCACTACATCGACGACTTTGGTATCGACAAATTCGTCGCCAGGGCCGACGAGCTTGCGGCGGACGTGGGGTCGCTGAAAAACATGTATCTGCCCACTGAAAAACTGCGTGAGATGGCCGCCAGTGGCGACACCTTCTTCGGACAAAATCTGCAAGCAGGAGTACGGAAATGAGCCTGAATCCGAGGGATGCGGTCATCGTAGATTTTGCACGTAGCCCAATGGGGCGATCCAAAAACGGTTGCTTCCGCCACACTCGCGCGGACGACATATCAGCGGCGTTGATAAACGGCCTGTTTGCGCGCAACCCCAAACTTGACCCTGCAGAAGTGGAAGATGTGCTCTGGGGCTGCGTCAACCAGACACTCGAGCAAGGTGCGAACATTGCCCGGATGATAACGTTGCTGTCAGTCCTGCCACACGAGGTGCCCGGCCAGACGGTCAATCGCCTCTGCGGCTCGTCCATGTCGGCATTGCACAGCGCGGCGCAGGCGATCATGACGGGCAATGGTGACATGTTCGTGGTCGGTGGCGTTGAACACCTGGGCCACATCGGCATGACTCACGGAGTCGACATCAATCCCGCTTTGTCCAAGCATGCGGCCAAAGCAGCGGGCTCCATGGGCCTGACCGCCGAGTTGCTGGGCAAGATGCACGGCATTACACGCGAGGCTCAGGATGAGTTCTCTGCGCGTTCGCACCGACTCGCCCATGAGGCAACCGTGGAAGGAAGATTCGACGAGGAGATCATCCCGATCGAAGGCCACGACACCAACGGTTTCAAAGTGTTGGTGGAACAAGACGAGACTATTCGTCCGGATACGACAGTCGAGGGGCTTGCTAAACTCAGGCCGGTTTTCGATCCGAAGAACGGAACGGTCACAGCGGGCAGTTCTTCGCAAGTAACGGACGGTGCTTCTTGCATGATCGTTATGGCGGCCGAACGTGCGCAGGCACTGGGTGTGCAACCGTTGGCACGGATTCGCGCCATGGCTGTTGCCGGGGTCGACCCGTCCATCATGGGCTATGGGCCGGTTCCCGCGACGCAAAAGGCACTGAAGCGTGCCGGGCTGAGCATGTCAGACATCGATCACGTGGAACTGAACGAGGCCTTCGCAGCACAGGCATTACCCGTGTTAAAGGATCTCGGTCTGCTGGATGTCATGGACGAAAAGGTCAACCTGAATGGCGGCGCCATTGCGCTCGGGCATCCGTTCGGTTGCTCGGGAGCGCGCATCACCGGCACCTTGCTGAACGTAATGCGACAGAACGACGGCACATTGGGCGTTGCCACAATGTGTATCGGACTGGGACAAGGTATTACTACGGTAATTGAGCGTCTGTAGTCACACTATCGACCCTGCGGGCGTCTTCAGCGTCTAAAACAACGCTGCCGCGTTCCATCGGACAGCGCGCATCACCATATCTGTGACAACTGTCTCGGATACCGTTGTTTTGTATCAATATTATGTAGTGTCAAGCACTTCACTGTGCCGGAGTCGCTATCCGCATTCGCCATGACACTGCAAAAGAAAATCGTTCTTGTCTTCGTATCTTTAGGTGCGATCTTCGCTATTGGCACCTATCCGGGACTGCAGGCCGTGGTCTTGCCGGCATTCCAGGACTTCGAACTTGCGTCGGCGCAACAGAACCTGTCGCGGGTTCAACGTGCATTGGCCGCGGAGTTGAGAGCGCTGGAGGTCTATAACCGGGAGTATTCGGAGTGGGATGACGCCTACGATTACGCGCTCGGGCGAAGAGATGAGTACAAAGAAGAGAACCTGGATACTTCCTATTGGGATGGCGTCGATGTCGACATGATGCTGTATTTTACCGTGGATGGGCAGATGCTATGGGGCAAGATCGTTGACCCGTCCCACCGCGGCGAGCTGTCGCTTGAGCAGGAACTGCCGCAGGCGATCACGGTCGATCACCCGCTGCTACAGCATGGGAACACTTTCCAGCCGATTCTCGGGATTTTACGTGCCCAAACGGCGCCAATGCTGGTGAGCTCTCTTCCGATTCTGACCACCGAGCGTGCGGGTCCGCCTGCGGGCACACTGATTACCGGACGATACCTGGACTCGGAACTGATCGCGGCATTGGCAGACCATGCAAGCGTCGAACTCGAGGTTTTTAGCAGAGATGAGTCAGGAAATTCACCCGCGATTACCAGTGAGTTCGAGACAGGTGGGGAACTCGAAACCTCGATTCACTCGCACTACGGGAACGAAGACCTTCGTGTCCACGAAGTCATTACTGATGTCTTTGGTCGCCCGTCCTTTCTATTCGAGGTAAATACGCCAAGATCTATCACCGCCATTGGTCGAAGCACAATCAACGCGGCGATGATCTTCTTACTGGCTGCGACAGCGGTTTTTTTATTGGGGTCCTGGTTATTCATGCGGAATCTGATTATCGCCCCCGTCGCTACACTGACAAAACACATGTTGAGAATCAGAGAAACAGGGGATCTGGATCACAAGCTCGTGTCGGACCGAAGTGACGAAATTGGCCTGCTAACGCAAGAATTTGATCAGCTGAGAGGCGAGCTTGGCAACGTACAATCGAAGCTGGAAACGGCCCGCGATCAGGCGCTTGCGCTGTCAGACGCGAAAAGCGAATTCCTAGCGCGCATGAGTCACGAGATTCGCACATCTATGAACGGCGTCCTTGGCATGGTCGAGCTGCTCGATGGTACGACTCTTAACGACACGCAAAAGCGCTATGCGCTGACGATCCGCGATTCTGCAGATTCATTACTCGACATCATCAATGATGTCCTCGACTTTTCAAAAATCGAGGCAGGCAAGCTAAGCCTGGAAAACGTGCTTTTCGATCTGAATACATTTTTGACCGATACGGTGGTCAACCTCGAAAACCTGGCTCAGGAAAAGGGCTTGAGTCTTGAATGCCAGGTGCCACCAAATTCTGCATTGGCCGTATCTGGAGACCCATTCCGCATGCGGCAGGTGTTGACGAATTTGATTGCCAACGGCATCAAATTCACCGACAGCGGAAGTGTCGTCTTGCGAGTAACCGCGACGAATGACGATGCCGAATATATGAACATACGTTTCGAAGTGATCGATACTGGCATTGGAATCGTAGCGGAAAAACAGAAACTGATATTTGACTCCTTTTCCCAGGAGGACGGATCGACCACCCGTCGGTTCGGCGGCACCGGACTGGGGCTGGCAATCAGCAAGCAACTCATAGAAATGATGGACGGCAGCCTCTGCGTACAAAGTGAACCGGGAAAAGGATCAGTTTTCTCCTTCGACTTGCGTATGAAAGCAAGTAGCGAAACGGCATTTTCGGCATCTGCGCGATCTCTTCACAAGGACATTCTAAGGCCCAAAAAGCGGACCGCAGCGATCAGAGCGCTGCGGGGCCGGGTGTTACTTGCAGAGGACAATCTGGTAAACCAGGAAGTCGCCCAGGGTCTGCTTTCGTCAATTGGCGTGGAGGCTATCGTCGCGAAAAACGGTAACGAAACCATCGAGCAATTCCTATGCAACACTTTTGATGCCGTGCTGATGGACTGCCAAATGCCGGAACTCGACGGCTACCAGGCAACACAAGCCATCCGGCAGCTGGAATCCGAGAGCAGCGAGGATCCCGTTACTATCATTGCCGTAACCGCTAACGCGTTGGCAGGAGATAGAGAAAAATGTGTTGCTGCCGGGATGAATGATTATCTGAGCAAACCTTTTACAGGTGAGCAGCTATATCAAGTACTGTCGAAATACCTGGAACGCAGTGAGCGGATTACCATTCAGGAGCCCAGCGTTGATAGGGCTCGGGAATCTGTAACGCCGGAATCTAACCAGCCCTCGTCGCTGGCCATCGATGCCAGCGTACTCGACGGGCTGGCAGAGTTGCAGGAGACCGGCAGCCAGAGCCTCGTGCAAAGAGTTGTGCAGGCCTATCTGGAGAGCTCCGAAAAACTCGCTCTGCAATTACATGCGGCAATTGATTCTGCAGATGCCGACAGCGTTGCCAGAACCGTGCACACTCTCAAGTCGAGCAGCGCGAACGTTGGCGCGCTGAAACTGGCGGATCTTTGCAAGACGCTGGAGACGGCTGGTCGTCAATCGGACTTATCCAGCGCGGCGGAGCTCCACCGGCAGATTCAGCAAGAGTATGAACAGGTAATCGACGCGCTGAAACTCCGCATGAAGGCGGCGGCCGCGTGACCCTCGATACCGATACCGCTGACAAACCGCTCGTTCTCGTGGCCGATGACGATCCGACTCACCAGTTGGTGATCAAGGCGCTGCTGAGGAAAGCCGGCTATCGTGTCTTGGCTGCTCCGGATGGAAAAGTTGCAGTGGAACTGTTTACCCAGGCGGTGCCTGATATCGTGCTAATGGACTGCCAGATGCCCATACTCGATGGTTTTCAGGCGACGCAAGCGATTCGGCAATTGGAATCCAACAGCAACGATCAACCCGTTCCTATCATTGCGGTAACCGGAAGCTCGGCGGTCGGTTACCGAGAAAAGTGCATTGCTGCGGGTATGGACGACTATCTGAGTAAGCCTTTTACCAGCCAGCAACTCCGGGAGATCATCTCTAAGTATGTGGAACACATTGAGCCGCCTCCAAATCATGAGGACCTGGATCGTGCAACTCAGAAACCCGACTCTCCAGTCATCGAGTCCAGCGTGCTTGACGGACTGTCGGAGCTGCAGGGAGCGTGGGGTCAGGATGTGGTGCAGAAAGTTGTGCGGGTCTATCTGGACAGCTCCAGAGAAATTATCGCGAAACTGGGATTGGCGCTTGATGCTGCTGACGTCGCAAGCGTTGTGGCACATGCGCAAATCCTCAAGTCGAGCAGTGCGAAAGTTGGCGCACTGAAATTGGCAGATTTGTGCGAAACATTGGAGACGACCGGTCGTCAATCGGACTTATCCAAGGCGACGGAGATTCATCAACAAGTTCAGCAAGAGCACGAGCAGGTACTCGAGGCGCTGAAGCTCAGGGCCGATCCGGCAGTGGCGTGAGCGCCCGATTCGTATTCCGGAGCACGAAATTCGTGCAAAACTTTAGTTAGATTGCTTGCTTCAGCCACGCATGAAGCTGCGAATATGCGTCAGGATGATTCAAGAGTTTGCGGTGCCCCATCTTGAATCCAACCCATTGGCGATGCTTCGGCCGCGATAACGCAGACTCATTTCGATAGCGAGCGGGTTTCCAGTACGTGCAAGGTAGTCGCCATACACGCCGTTCGCTGCGGATCGGTATGCGTCAAGCGCCGGCGATGATTCGCCCTCTGGCAGTAATGCTGTTAATGGTGCGAGACTGGCATCGACGGCCTGATCAACGAGGCTAATGCCCCCTCGAACACATCTTTCATTTCGGCCAATTTTGTCGTGTTAGCCAACTCATTCTGGGCAGGTGGAGCATCGTCAAACCGTCGCGTTGCGTCAGTTTGAAATCAGCTCTTCGGGACGCGACATTGGCGGGAAAGACGAAATCTCGATTTTCGTGGACGGACTCCCCATCGTCTCCTTGGATTTTCAGAACAAAACTACGTCACATTTTTGCGACAGATTGGTAGCACCGATCGGCTTACGTTAACTTTTGGTTGAGCAGCAGGCCGCAGAATCACTCGAATTTGCCGACAATTGACCGCTTGTCGGCGAAACTGAATCGTTCGTCGGAAAGATCTTTCCCCAAGCGTTATTTGCGATCGCGGTCACGCCCGTTTCACCGGTACTTGTGCAGAATGAGCGCAAGCCTGGTGGGCAACGATAGCAAGGAAGTAGATGTGACTAATTACAGAAAGACGCGCGGATTCACATTATTTGAATTAATGATCACTCTTGGCGTCGCCGGATTGATCTTGTCGATGGGCGTTCCCAGTTTTACGAGCATGGTGCAAAACAACCGGGCCGTTAGCGATGCGAACGATGTGGTTGCATCGTTGAATCTCGGGCGCAGCGAGGCAATACGGCGCGGCAGTACAATCTCGCTGTGCAGTTCAACGGATGGTGCCACTTGTAGCACGAGCAACGATTGGAGCACCGGTTGGATTGTTCGAACGTCAGCCGGCGAAGTCCTGCGAGCCTGGCCGCAACGAAGCGGCGGCGCCGGCGTACTCAATGGCAATGTTTCCCAGATACAGTTTCAGGCACGCGGTTCGCTAGCACCCGGCGCTCCGCCGCAACTACAGTTGCGTCTACCGCATTGCACCGGCCCCCAGGGACGGGATGTGGCCGTGAACTCTGCTGGGCGAATTAGCGTCAACAGGGTGAACTGCACGTGAATAGGGCGACCAAACGTTTTCTGCCGCTTGCGCCGAAATCTCGATGCCAGGGATTAACGCTGATCGAAATATTGATCGCCCTGCTCGTCGTGTCCGTCGGGTTACTCGGCCTAGTGGCGATGCAGACGTCGTCCGTCAAATTCACTACCAGCGCGTATCAACGAACTCAGGCAACAGCACTGGCGTATGACCTGGTTGACCGCATGCGCGGCAATCGTCTGGCCGCTTTGAACGGCGACTACAACGGCCCTGTCGAGGATCCGGTACCGACCTGTGGCGCGTTTAGCGGCGCTGGAGATCTGCGTGACCAGGATATTGCGGCTTGGCGCAATGCTATGGCGTGCCGACTGCCGCAAAGCACCGGTTCGGTAACCCGAACTAACGACGAGTTCACAGTCACGATCATCTGGGACGACTCCCAGGGAACTGGAGCACCAGCTCCTTTGCAATTTCGCTTCACAACGCGGCTATGAGCTACACGAATAAGGCTATGGGCAACTCAAATAGAATTTCGTTAATGCATCGCTATCAACGCGGTATCACCTTGATCGAATTGATGATCTCGATGCTGTTGGGTTTGGTATTGATCGCCGGCATCGTACAAATTTTCATTGGCAACCGCGTCACCTATCAATTCACCCAGGGTCTGGGAAGCATTCAAGAAAATGCACGGTTCACTCTCGATCACATCGCTTTTAATGCGCGCATGTCTGGCTACCGAGGTTGCCTGGCAGACATCGCGGTATTCAACAACCTCAACGGACCAAACACATTCCGCGACGATATCGAGAACGGCTTGGTTGGGCACAACGCGAATGGTACCGGCGCGGCGGAGGTGTTCACCGCGACCGCTAAGGATCCTGCTCCTTCATCAAACCCGGCTTTATGGACACCGGCGTTACCCCCGGAGTTGAACAATCTTGTCATACCCGGCAGCGACGTGTTGATTGTGCGCAGCATCTCGGGTCCGGCAAACACTATGTTGGCACCGTTCAGCACGTCGACGGGACTAATCATTCCCGACACGCACGATTATGTCGCTGGCGAAATACTGGTGGCCAGCGATTGTCGGAAAGCTTCGATCTTTCAGCTGACTGATATTGCCACCGCAGGATCCCTTTCGACGCTCGGCCATACGGACGATGCCAGCTTTGGTCCTGGAAACAGTGTTGCCGCATGGGGGCTCGACGAGGGTTATGGTCTCGGCGCGGAAGTCGCACGTTTACAGACGCATGCGTTTTACGTAGGGCAAGGCACGAACAACCGTCCGTCACTGTTCCAGCTCCGTTTGCAGTGGCTGAGTGCGACATCAAGTGGCTTTCCTGCTGCTCCGGAAGAACTGGTCGCCGGAATCGACACCCTGCAGATTCGTTACGGTATTGATACCGACAACAGCGGCGCTCCCAACAGCTGGGTCAGCGCGGATGCTGTAGGCGACTGGGCGACTGTCCTCACTGCCGAAATCACCTTGTTGGCACGTTCCGACGACGAGTACGGAACAGAGACCGATGCCGTCGTTTACAACCTCTCCGACACCCAATTTAACCCGGTAGACGATCGCCGTTTGCGCCAGGTCTTTTCAACGACTGTCGGCCTACGCAACCGGCTTCCCTAGATACAGGGCATGAACATGAACTGCAAACGCGTTTCTCACAACCATCAGTCCGGTGCAGCCCTAGTTGTTGCACTGCTATTCCTGCTGATGATGACCATACTAAGCACCTCCTCGATGCGCAGTTCCATGATGCAGGAACGCATGTCGGGCCACATGCGCGACGGGAACTTGAGCTTTCAGAGCGCAGAAGCGTCGCTCAGGGCCGCCGAGAAGTACCTGAGCGATACCCCGGCTTTGCCGGAATTCGACGGCACCGGCG
>RCNC010003448.1_pt1 | contig 10319 bp, 9 predicted proteins | sample 2041301 | NCBI WGS metagenome assembly RCNC01 (sample SAMN09708231, study PRJNA481090) | Marine sediment metagenome, whole genome shotgun sequencing project. | biome: marine sediment; feature: ocean; material: sediment; isolation source: Sewage treatment plant 13A marine sediment (STP13A) ... | reverse complement strand
ATCTAAAATTAATATAATTATTAGATCTAAATTTAACATCATTGGAATTTGATATTTTATCATCATCAACATAATATTGACCTATTGACTCAAGACTTCCATAGAAGTTATTTAGAAATTGACTGTAAGCCCAGACAGGAAATAACAGTAAAATAATAAGGCTGGCCTTGTTTGTCATGCTGAAGCATATTTATAAAGCTTGTTTATTATTGTTCAATTAATACTTTGATTTTTTTAATTATTAGATCCTCATCCCCTTTCACAAAACCAGAATGTTCGTAAATAATTTTGTTTTTGTATACCAATATGGTATGGGGAATTGTTAAGATATTTAGCAAGCGTTTAGATTTTTGATTGATATCTACCGCTACCATAAAATCCCAACCTTTACCTTTAACCAAAGGTATAACGCGAGAGGAAGATCGTGAGTCATCAATTGAAATTGCGATGTACTTGGCACGGTATAGATTATTTAAATCATTTTTAATAGCATTAAAGGTCTCTAGTTCATCAATACAAGGATTACACCAGGTAGCCCAAAAACTAATTAAAAGTATATTATTGGCGCTGAGTTGATTTAAGTTTATTTTTTCCCCATTGATATCACTCATCGTCATCGTCGGAAATGTTTTTTGAGGATAACTTAAGGACGAAATAAACAAAAACAGAAGAAATGAATGTTTCAGAATAGTAATTTTAAGTTTAGAATTCACCAAATTCATAATCATCATAGAAATTTTGCCAAGCCCACCACGATGCGACAAACCCAGATAAAGAAACAAGTTGTTGTCCTTTTTTTGGTCCCTCCACCGCGACTCCAAAAACATCCCACTTATTATTGGCTGAATCTTGCATCACTATTGGAAATTGATTCTGAACTGCTTTAAAAGTTTCATTTTGATCTACTATATAGGAGCTTATAAAATGCATATCCTTGTTTCCTATTACAATTATATCCTTATTTGAAATTTTATTTGTAAGAATCCTTGTTGCACCTTCAAACATCTTGTATCTATAGAAGTACGCTGCTTTTCCCTTATTAGATCCAGCAACATAATCTAAATTGAGAATACCATATACACCTTCACCAGCACCTATGTCCATTTTGCTTAATTCTTCTGAACTACCCACGCTAGTAGTTGTAAATACTTTTGCATTGCTAAAATTATCTTTAGCTGTTTTCCAAGTAGTTTCTATGAAGTTATAGGTTTTATTATTTTCCCCATGGTATTTTCCTTTAATGCATTTGGCTAACATTTGTGACCAGTAAGTATCTGTTTTTTCATCAAATGCAATTACATTTTCGTACAATAAATAGCCGGAGGCTCTTAAGACGAAATCCTCATTTTTAAAATTTCTATCCCAGCACAATGCACTTTTCGTAAGAGGGCAGTAGGTCATGGCAAATTTTACGCCCTCCATCTTATCATTAACAGATTCAAATCTGCTCATATCGTTATACGGATATATTCTTATTTCCTTCCCAAAACTTAGGACAGCCACTAAAGCTTCGTCCGCCAAAAAATCAACATCTTGAATTTTTTTTAAACTTGGGTTAAGCGCTAAGGGAAAAGGATTAAATGACCCGTTGATATCACCTGTTGGAACGATCCAAGGTGATTCAGAAACATTAGAATTATTTTCATCAACAGCCGGTGTTGAATTGTCAGAATCAATAGATGAACCTGAATCAATTTCTGATGGGCTGCAGCTAACAAGAAAAACTATCAAATAAAGTAAGTTATAGAAATAATATTTCATGTTACAAAGTTTGTGTTTGTAGACGCACAAACTTTTGATAGTTTACAGAATAAGTCTAAAAGGTAAGCTTGGACCCTAAAATATTAGGTGACGATTATGAAGTATTTGTCGACTTATAAAGGCTGGCTTTGATAATTATGGAAAAGAGGGGGCTCTTTGTTATATTAAGCTTAAAGTTGTCCGGTGACCCATTTATAGATATCATTTCCATTGGCAAATAGCAAGAGGGAAATAAGAATAATAAACCCGGCAACTTGGGCATACTCTAAAAATTTATCACTTGGCTTTCTACCACTGATTATTTCAAACAAAGTAAAAACCACATGACCTCCATCCAACGCTGGGATAGGTAATAAATTCATAAAACCCAGCATGATTGAAAGTAAAGCTGTGATACTCCAAAAGGCCTGCCAATCCCATGAGGCAGGGAAAATATTTCCAATTGTTATAAATCCCCCTAAGCTGGTTGCGCCTTTTTTTGTAAAAACATATTTAAATTGACCCATATAATCCTTTAAGGTCCAATAAGCTTTGGAAAATCCAGGGGCTATGCTTTCGGAAAAACTATAATCCTTGTGGCTAACCGTAATTAAATCTTTAGCAGAAGGATAAACACCTAATTTTTGATCCTCACCCGGTATGATCATAAAGGTTTTGGCGATGCCATTTCTGTTTACAATGATTTCGATTTCAGTATTTTTTGGATTTTGAATCACCATTTCGACAAACTCATCCCAAAATAAGACCTCTTTCCCATTCATCTCAGCAATAACATCTCCTTTGACTAATCCTGCAATTGCTGCCGGGGTTTCAGGGATTACACTATCCAATACAGTCTTGTATCTTACGCTAAAGGGTTCCAAGTTTCCACTTTGCCACATTTTCAAGCCAATATCTTCTGGTAAATCTATAAGAACTGTATTGCCATCAGAATGCTCAACTTCAATATTATTGACTTCTCTTAAGAACAAATGTCTATTGACATTCAATACATTAAATGGTTTTTCACCATTGATTTTTAATATCTTATCCCCATGTTTAAAGCCCAGCTCTTCAAAAACCTCATCAACGTAAAACCCTTCATGTACGTCATCAACAGAAACATAATCTTCTCCCCATGCGCTGAACATCATGATATAAATTAAGATGCCCAGAAGAAAGTTTACAGTTACCCCACCTAACATTATGATAAGTCTTTGCCATGCTGGCTTAGAACGAAATTCCCATGGCTGAGCTGGTTGTGCCATCTGCTCTTTGTCCATACTCTCATCAATCATACCAGATATTTTGACATAACCCCCAAGTGGAATCCAGCCTATTCCATAAACGGTATCTCCAATTTTCTTTTTGAAAATGGAGAATTTGTAGTCAAAAAAGAGGTAGAATTTTTCAACTCTCGTTTTAAATATCTTGGCCGGAATAAAGTGCCCCAGTTCGTGAAGTACGATCAGTAAAGATAAACTCAGTAAGAACTGTGTGATTTTTATAAAGATTTCCATGGATGAATTTCAAAATTTTAGCGAGGACAAATGTACACTTTATGTGCAATATTAGGAAACGAGATCCTTAATAGTTAAAAATTACTTTATTTTTTTAAAATCGTTTTGTGCAACGATCCCATATCTGTATCTATGACTACCAAATGAATACCGAATTTCAGCTTATCCAGCGAAATAATTCTTTCAGGATTTTCTTTTTCAAGGATTTTTTCACCCAGAACATTATAAATGGTGATTTTAGTCACTTCAAAATTCTCCTGACCTTCAATAGTCAGTAAATTACTTACAGGATTAGGATAAATTGATATATTACGATTCAGGGTTTCTTCATCTATGCCAAGAACTGCTCCATTGTTTTTTGATATCAATTGGGTTTCAGGGTCAACCTGAATAGAAGTAACGTCAAAATCCAATTGCAGTACGAAGGTTTGCTTATCTTCAGAAACTTCAAGACGCAACATTTCTGACCTTCCCCCTGATCCTTTTACGGTTACGGGTAGAGGCATTTCAAAAAATGAAACGGATGAATGTGATTGACTTTGATTGACTTGAAAATGAATGGTTTTATCAGTATCATTTTGAGACCAGATTACTTGATACTGAGGATATCCTTCTCCGTAGAACCAATCATTAAAAAATTCATTTAGATCTTCTCCACTTGTCAATTCCAAATGACCCTGCAAATCTTTTGTATGAGCGTATGAATAAGCCAACTTTGGGTCAGCCAGGTAATTTTTAACCCCACTAAAGAAGGCTTCATCTCCAAGTTTGTATCTAAGCATGTGCAGAATCATGGCACCTTTCTTATAGGTTAATCGACTGTTGAAAATACGGGATACAGAAGTCGTATCACTTACGAATGTTGATCCTGAACTTTGTGAAGTAATATTGTTTACAAGTGATTTTCTCCACTGCGTAAAAGTCGTATTTCCATCGAAATTTTCATGTACAAGTCCGTCAAGGTAAGTGGCAAAACCTTCGTTGAGCCAAATGTCTTCCCAGCTGCCACAGGTAATTTTATTGCCAAACCATTGATGCGCCAGTTCGTGTGCGATCAAGCCACGGCTCCACCCTCCCATAAAAGTCATTGTTGTATGTTCCATGCCGCCTCCCCAACCAAATTGAGCATGTCCATATTTCTCATCAGCAAAAGGGTACATTTCAAAAAGCGTATTGTACAAGTTCATTATATCCGGAGTTACCGCAGTACTGTTCTTGGCAAAATTCAGATTTTCGGGATAAACATAATTGACTATATCGAAATCCAGCGTACTGTTATCTTTATAGACCTCGTAGTTTGTTACAGCTATGGCAATTAAATAAGCTGGAATAGGGTAGCGATGTCTCCAATGTGTGCGTATTTGTCCTCCATCGTTTGTTTCAGATAGTAATAGTCCGTTTGACGCTGCCTTATATGCAGACGGATGCTTAATAAACACATCTATTGAATCTATTTTATCAATGAGGTCTTGCTTACATGGCCACCAGCCTTTAGCGCCATAGGGTTCTGAAAGTGTCCATAAAACCGGAGTAGCGTTATTTCCATGTGTATTGATCTCAAAGGAACCAAAACCCGAACTTACAGGATTTCCGCTATAGGTAATGGAAATAGAATCCAGCACATTTTGTTTTTGGGTTCCCGGCAAATTTATGATGAGTTCATCCTTATCATTTTGTGAAAAAGATAAATCCAACGATCTCTGACTCACCTTTGAAACGATTAAATTGCTGGAAAGATCGAAGGTAATTTGATCCATATCCTGAAGGGCAGTGAAATAAGAAGTCACTTTGCCATTGATCTCTGCTTTTGATGGATCTACTTCCCATTCAAGCCGATGGTATTTCACATCGTAATTAACCGTATTTGGATTGGCTTTATAAGACAGTTTCTCAGTGGCATTTTTCTGCTCTGATTTAACGATTCCCTTCATATAATCCAGGTCACTGAAGTCAGTCTGTTGCGCATATCCCAACAAGGAAAATAAAACACAAATATGGAGTAATAAGTACTTCATATAGATTAAATTTGTTTTGGTTTTTTTTGCAATTTTAAGGAATCTCAAAGATACAAAATATGTATTTAATCGAATTTTTCAAAAAATCGAAGTCTACTTTAATATTCTTATTATTTTTTACAATCGTATTTGTTCCTATACTTTATTTCCTGGTGAAACCCAAAAGTCAACTTCCTGTTTTTAACCCGGTGGATGTGAATCCAAGATTAGTGGACGATGCGGTAAAACACATCAGTAGAGATCACAAAATTTCCGATTTTAAACTTGTGAATCAAAACGGAGACACAATTACACAAGCTGATTTTGAGGATAAAATTTATATTGCGGATTTCTTTTTTACAAGATGTCAAACCATTTGTCCCATCATGGCAGTAAACATGTCTGAATTACAGGAATATTATAAAAACGATGATGACTTGAAATTGTTATCTCATTCGGTAACGCCAATTATTGATAGCGTTTTGGTATTGAGGGAATATGCCGATAAGCAAAAGGCTATACCTGGAAAATGGGAAATAACCACGGGTAAAAAAGCACATATATATGAACTGGCAAGAAAATCTTATTTTGCGGTTTTGGATGAAGGAGATGGGGGAGATCAAGATTTTATTCATACCGAACAATTTGTTCTTGTGGATAAAAATAAACAGATTAGAGGTTTTTATGACGGCACTGATGCCACCGAAATTGAAAGAATAATCAAGGATATTGAGGTCTTGAAATCGGAAGAATAATCAATTTATTTAGAACACCTTTTATTTTAGTTTAGTGATAAATATCATATATAAAAGGATTATTTTGTGTAATTTCGCATAGTATTTATAATTAATCTAAATAAAAATTGGAAACCAGTATTGCAAGTTTGAGGGTAGGGGAAAGAGGTGTTATTGAAGATATTTCTTTTGATGATATACCCTTGTCCCTTTTAGAGATGGGGTGTTTGCCGGGAGAAAGTGTTGAGTTGCTTCAAAGAGCGCCACTACACGATCCATTATACATTCGTGTAAATGGAAGCCATTTAGCCATTAGAAAGGAAACGGCTTCTCAAATATTGATTACCAAAGAATAGTTAATGCCTGATCATAAAGCCATAAAGGTCGCTTTGGTGGGTAATCCTAATACAGGAAAAACGTCCTTATTCAATCAACTTACGGGTCTTAATCAAAAGGTGGGTAATTACCCGGGGATAACCGTGGATAAAAAAGTTGGGAAAGCCAAGCTATCAGAACAGGTATTTGCCTCCATCTCTGATCTTCCCGGAACCTATAGTATAAATCCGACCACTATTGATGAAAATATCGTTTTGCAGACCCTGCTTGACCAGGCCCATGACGATTTTCCAGATGTTATTGTAGTTGTAGCCGATATTGAAAATATCAAAAGAAACCTCTTGCTGTATTCTCAGATCAAAGATCTCAAAATCCCAACTATTTTGGCCATTAACATGTCAGATCAAATTAGTAAAAAAGGAATTGAAATTGATCTGGACTTGCTAAAAAAGGAGTTAAAAGGTGAGGTTGTTTTGATAAGTGCGCGTAAGAATCTCGGAATTGATAAACTGAAAGAGGCAATTCTTAGATTTAAGAAACTGGATATATCTTCTTTGGCACATATATCCAAAAAAATTGATGCATCATATTTTCAGGAAATCCAAGATAAATTTCCCAAGATCTTTTTATATAAACTATGGCTTTATATAACTCAGATGGACCATTATAACGATTTGGACGAAAGTCAAACGATTGTGATCGATGAATATAAAAAGGATAAAGTAAAGGTCAAGAAATACCAGCATAAAGAGACCATTTATCGTTATCAACAAATAAATGAAATATTAAAAAAAACGTATAAGGTTGATAAAACAAAGGCTAAAGATCTGAGAACCAGATTAGATAAAGTATTGACACATAAGATATTTGGCTATATTATTTTTGCCTTAATACTGATGCTCATCTTCCAGTCAATTTTTGACTGGGCTAGTATACCCATGGATTTTATCGATGCATTTTTCGCCAATTTAAGTTCGACAATAAAATCACTGTTGCCAGCGGGGCGATTAACCGATTTGATAGCCGAAGGAATTATCCCTGGCATCGGAGGTATCGTAATTTTTATTCCTCAGATTGCCATTCTTTTTCTTTTTGTAGCCATCCTTGAAGAAACCGGTTATATGAGTAGGGTGGTTTTTTTAATGGATAAGATTATGCGCAGATTCGGGATGAGCGGAAAAAGTGTGGTTCCCTTGATCTCAGGAACAGCTTGTGCGATTCCGGCGGTAATGGCAGCCAGAAACATCAGTGGTTGGAAAGAAAGATTGATAACGATTTTAGTTGTTCCCTTTGTGACTTGCTCAGCCAGATTACCGGTATATGCCATCATAATTGCTTTGATCATTCCAAAAGAAAGGGTATTAGGTATTTTTAGTTTACAGGGCCTAACCTTATTAGGTCTTTATCTTTTGGGTTTTTCTATGGCCATGATCTCAGGATATCTTTTACATAAAGTACTCAAGGTTCAGAGCAAAAGCTTTTTTATAATCGAGATGCCAGATTATAAATTACCTTCCTTAAAAAATGTTTTTTACACCGTAGTTGAAAAAACAAAGGCATTTATTTATGGCGCGGGAAAAATTATTCTTGCTATTTCAATCATTCTTTGGTTTTTAGCTTCTAATGGGCCCAAAGCCTATGATGATGCCGAAAATACATTTGTAGTTAAGCAGAACACTAGTTTACAAGGTTCTCCCAGTTATGAGGCTCAATTAGCGGCCTATAAGTTAGAACATTCTTATATTGGTGTGATGGGTAAAGCTATTGAACCGGCTATTCGGCCACTTGGATATGACTGGAAAATAGGAATAGCACTAATTACATCTTTTGCTGCAAGAGAAGTTTTTGTGGGATCGCTTGCAACAATTTATAGTGTTGGCAATGACGATGAGGAGAATACTACAATTAAACAGCGTATGGCGGAGGAGATTAATCCTGAAACAGGAACAAAACTGTTTAATGTTCCCGTTGGAATGTCTTTATTGGTTTTTTATGCTTTTGCGATGCAGTGCGTTAGCACCTTGGCCATTGTCAAAAGAGAAACAAATAGCTGGAAATGGCCAATGATTCAGCTTGTTGGAATGGGAGTTATTGCTTACTTTGCTTCCTTGATTACCTACACCTTGTTAAGTTGAAGCATATGATACAGGAAATCTTGGTATATATTTTTGTAATAATAGCCGTATTAGTTTTAATAAAGAAATTTTTTCACAAGCCTAAACACAAAAATTCTGACTGCGATACTGATTGCAATTGTTAAATTTTGATTATATCGGTCAGTAGGTTTGGATTAATTCTCAATTTATATAAATTTTCCTATATTTAACGCGCTTTAGTATCAGTGGGGATCTGATATAGCATAAATTAAAATCAAACAAACTCAAAATGAAATCAACTACACTATTAAAATTTATTTTCGTAAGTTTTTTATTCATCTGTCAGGCAGGAATGGCACAGGTGAAAATTGGAGCCAAGGCTGGATACAGCGTAGGGAGGTTAACAGACAATTCTGACAATATTTATGCCGGAGATTATGAGTCATCATCAGGTGTGGATATTGGGTTAACAGCCGAATTCCCAATATCTGAATTGTTTTCTCTTCAAACAGAATTAATTTATACACAACGAGGTGGTACAAGAGATGGGATTCAACCCATTCCAATTAGTTCATTGGATGATCTTGGATCCGTGGATGATCTCAATTATTTGCTTGCTCTTCAGGATAAAGACCCTGTATCTAATGAGAATCCAATGTATGCCGATTTTAGCAACTCGTTTGATCTAAATTATCTGGAAATCCCGATTTTGGGAAAACTGGGATGGGGTACTACATGGCGCTTTTATGTGGAGGCTGGTCCATACGTTGGATTCTTATTGAATGCGACCTCAGACACTTCAGGTAACAGTCAAATTTACCTTGACGCTGAGGCAAGTGATCCGTTGGTTGTTATCAATCCAAATCATAATCCCGCAGATCCTAATACTGGACCACTTTGGGTACCTGTTCCTCCTCAAAATTTTGAAGCAGAGACAAGCATAAAGGATGATCTCAACACTTGGATGGTTGGATTTCATGCTGGTGCAGGCTTGATCAGGGAAATTTCAGAAAAGCACGAGGTATATCTTGGATTCAGAGGATCATGGAGTTATAATACAATTCAAAAGGAAGAGGTTTATGGAGAGAGTCATATTGGAGGATTGGTATTCTCTTTAGGCTATGCTTATACACTTTAAGTTAATACGGACTATTAAAAATGAAACTATTAAATAAAAAAGAACCCCTTGAGGATTCTTTTTTATTTGTTATAAATGATAATAGTAGCCTTATTTATTATGCGAGTCAATAACAATGGTTACAGGCCCATCATTTTGAAGATCAATCTTCATGTCTGCGCCAAAAATTCCTGTACCAATTTTTTTTTGCAATAATTTTTCAATTTCTTGTATAAATTGTTCATATAAAGGAATGGCTATATCCGGTCCGGCCGCACCGATGTATGATGGCCGGTTCCCTTTTTTTGTCTTGGCCAATAGAGTAAATTGACTTACAACTATAGCATTCGCATCAATGTCGATCAAGGACTTGTTCATTATATCTTGATCATCATTAAATATTCTAAGGTTTGCGATTTTGTTTGAGAGCCATTGTATGTCTGCAAGTGTATCGTTTGGAGAAATACCAAGAAATACGAGAAGTCCCTTATCAATTTCACTGACCAGGCGAGATTCTACTGTTACTGTGGCATAAGCGACTCTTTGGATAACTGCTTTCATCGATTTACCGCTGTATTAAAATTCATAAATATTTGTTCTGTAGTTTTCTTCATCTCCTTCGAGAATTTGCAAATAACTTTTATACCTGGAAGCGGCAATTAAGCCTTGTTCAAGGGCATTTTTAATTGCGCATTTGGGCTCGTTTACGTGAAGGCAATTATTGAATTTGCACAAATGCTTTAATTTAAAAAACTCAGGGAAAAAATTACTGATCTCGTTGT
>RCNC010003446.1_pt1 | contig 10320 bp, 8 predicted proteins | sample 2041301 | NCBI WGS metagenome assembly RCNC01 (sample SAMN09708231, study PRJNA481090) | Marine sediment metagenome, whole genome shotgun sequencing project. | biome: marine sediment; feature: ocean; material: sediment; isolation source: Sewage treatment plant 13A marine sediment (STP13A) ... | reverse complement strand
GACCCCAGCCATGGCGACTTCGCGACCAACGTTGCAATGCGTCTGGCAAAGCCAGCCCGTATGAATCCACGCGCGCTGGCGGAGAAGATCGTCGCTGCCATGCCGCCAAGTGACGACGTCGACAAAATGGATATTGCCGGCCCTGGTTTCATTAACATTCACCTGAGCGCCGCGGCCTTTCACGAAGCAGTGGTGGCTATCCTCGAACAAGAATTCGAGTACGGCCGCCAGCCAGTGCAGGAAAGACCGCGAATTCTGCTCGAATTTGTTTCTGCAAATCCAACCGGTCCGCTGCACGTCGGCCATGGTCGTCACGGCGCCTACGGCGCAACCGTAGGCAACCTGCTGCAGGCCGCCGGCTACACCGTTGATCGCGAGTACTACGTCAACGATGCCGGCCGACAGATGGACATTCTAGGTCTTAGCGTCTGGTTGCGTTGGCTGGATGCAAAGGGCAGCAGCATCGAATTCCCGCAAGCTGGCTACCGCGGTGAATACATTCGCGATATTGCTGCCGAAATAGATACCCAGGACATCGCCGCGGTTGCTGCGGCTGCAGTACTCGATGGTATTCCGGCAGACGAGCCCGCGGGCGACAAAGAGGCGCATATCGGTGCGCTGATCGAGCGAGCGAAAGAATTGCTCGGCACTGACAGCTTCAACCATATTCGGCAGCAGTCGCTCGAGTCTATTCGCAAGGATATTGAAGAGGATCTCTCCGAATTCGGTGTCGTATTCGACCGTTGGTATTCGGAACAAAGCCTGACCACGTCCGATCGCATTGACGCGGCATTAGCGGTGCTTAAAGAGCGCGACATGCTGTACGTGAAAGACGGTGCGACGTGGTTTCGTGCTGAACAGTTTGGCGATGAGAAAGATCGCGTCGTGATTCGCGAAAATGGTGTGAAAACGTATTTCGCATCCGACATTGCTTATCACTTCGATAAACGTGAGCGCGACTACGATCACCTGATCGACATATTGGGATCAGATCATCACGGTTATGTAGCCCGAGTGCGAGCCGGACTCACAGCGATGGGATATGAGGCCGATAGCCTTGAAGTAGAGCTGATGCAATTCGTTGCCTTGTATCGTGGCGGCGAGAAACTCTCGATGTCTACGCGTTCCGGTGAGTTCGTTACCTTGCGTGAGCTGCGCGAGGAAGTGGGCAACGACGCGGCACGCTTTTTCTACGTCATGCGCTCACATGATCAGCACCTTGAGTTTGATCTTGAACTTGCGAAGAGCCGCTCGAACGACAATCCCGTGTACTACATTCAATACGCGCATGCGCGCATCGCAAGTGTGTTCCGGCAGCTGGCAGAGAAATCGTTTACTCACGATGTCGAGAATGGCCGCAATAAATTAGCTGCACTTGTAGAGCCGCAAGAGAAGGCTTTAATGACCGCACTGAGCCGATATCCTGAAGTTATTGTGCTCGCTGCAAATAATCGTGCGCCGCAACACCTGGTGCACTACCTGCGTGATCTGGCAAACGATTTTCATAGCTACTACAACGCGCATGCGTTCATCGTTGATGAAGCAAATATTCGCGATGCGCGCCTGTCGCTAATTAGCGCAACCCGTGTTGTACTTGCTAACGGTCTTGACATACTCGGCGTGTCAGCGCCGGAGAAAATGTAATGACGAAGCGCAAGAAACGTCGCTCAACGCGCAAGCGAAGTACTGCCAGGAAACAGCAGAATTATCCAGGCTGGCTGTGGATGCTATTCGGTCTCGCGATTGGTCTTTCGGTCGCCTTCGCAATTTACGTCAAAGACAATGAGCCTGTGCAACCACAAACTGCCAGCGTGCCGAGTTCGGTCGACAAGAATGGGGAATCGGCTATTCCGGCCAGCGCGACGCCAGAACCTGAAGTCGTAAAGAAAGAGAAGCGCTTCACTTTCTACGACTTGTTGCCGGCGGCCGAGTTCGTGGTTCCCGAGAAAGCACCGAGTACCGACGAAGAGAATGTGCAGCCCGAGGCTGTTGTCATCCCCGGTGTATATGTTTTGCAGGCGGGATCATTCTCTACCAACACCGACGCCGATCGCCGCCGCGCAGAGCTTGCCCTGCAGGGCATCGAATCCCACATCCAGCGCGTTACGGTGAACGATCGCGATTATCACCGTGTATACGTGGGCCCAATGGATGACCTCGATGAACTCAACCTGTTACGCAGCAGACTGCGCGCAGCCAAAATCGATGTCCTGCGCATCCGCTTAAGTGATTAAGCGCGCCGTCCTCGCATTCCATCTGACCTTGCTCACGCTAGTTGTGGGAGGGCCTTCAGGCCCGATCGCGGCTACAGCCGCTCCCACAGAATCGCCACCATCCACACTGATCAGCATTGCCGCCGTTGGTGACATGATGATCGGTACTGACTACCCGCAGAATCAATTGCCGGACGACGATGGCCTCAGTTTCTTCGCCCACGTCACACCGATTCTGTCTGCGGCGGACATCGCCATCGGCAATCTCGAAGGCACGTTGGTAGATGGCGGTGAACCTGCCAGCAAATGCAAAAATATGAGCGCCTGCTATCTATTCCGCTCACCAACACGCTACGCGCAGCATTATCGTGATGCGGGATTCGATGTATTGAGCCTGGCCAACAATCACGCTCGCGACTTTGGCGAGGACGGTCGCACGTCTACGATGCAGGCACTCGATGCAGTTGCTATCCGTCACTCAGGTCGCACAGGTGAATTCGCAAGCTTTGAGGTTAAAGGCCTTTCTGTCGCGGTACTCGCATACGCAGTCACACAAAAATCCAACTTGCTGCACGACTATGCGCTTGCCGAGCAAACCGTCACATCATTTGCCGCGTCCCACGACATCGTTATCGTGACCTTTCACGGCGGAGCTGAGGGCGCTGCAATGATGCATGTGCCTTTCGCCGAGGAAGAGTATTTCGGTGAGCCGCGCGGTGATGTCGCGCGCTTCTCCAGAAGCATGGTCGATGCAGGTGCCGACCTGGTGCTCGGACATGGTCCGCACGTTGTGCGTGGTATGGAGCGCTACAAAGACCGGCTAATCGCCTACAGCCTTGGCAATTTCGCGACTTACTACGGCATCAGCGTTGCCGGCGCGAAAGGCATTGCGCCGATACTGAAAGCAACGCTAGACGAACAAGGCCGCTTCGTGGAGGGTGAGATCGTCTCAACAATTCAGCTACGCCCGGACGGACCCAGCATCGATGCTCAGAACAGAGCTCTGAATCTGATTCGGGGCCTCAGCATTGAGGACTTCGATGATCCCGGCCTAACGTTCACGACCGAAGGTCAACTGATTCCGACTAGTCTTCCGCACTAACGCTTTTAAAGTTCACGCCGAGCGTGCGCAACTTGCGATACAGGTGCGTCCGCTCCATGCCGACGCGCTTCGCCAGTTGCCCGACCTTGCCATCACAAAGCACGAGTTGTTGCTGCAAATAGGCGCGCTCAAATTGCTCGCGCGCTTCGCGCAGCGGCAGAGACAACAAGTCTTGCTTTACCAGTGGTTCATCGACTTGCTCGCCTGCATTAAGGTCTGCCTCAACTTCTTCGAGCGAAATATCGCCCTCGCCTTGCGACAAAAGCAAGCGGCGTACCAGGTTCTTGAGTTCGCGGACGTTGTCCGGCCAAGGGTAGTTACGCAATCTGTTCTGTGCCGCAACACTGAAACGCCGAAACGTCAAACCCTCAGCGTCAACTAATTTGTCGACGTAGTAGGTCAGCAACTCCGGGACGTCTTCCGAGTACTCGCGCAGCGGTGGCACACGCAAGGACAACACGTTTAGATGCAAAACAAGGTCACGGCGTAATGCGCCACTATCCATCTTCACCTCGTAGTCAGCTGCGGCGGTAGCTACGATGCGTGTGTCCAGTCGCACATTTTCGCTTCCGCCCACACGTCGAATACTGCGATCCTCCATGGCAGCAAGCAGAATTTTCTGCGCGGCGTCATTCAGGTCCACTAGCTCGTCGATCAACAAGGTGCCACCAGCTGCGCGCTCGAATGCACCGGCATGAATTTCGCCGCCCGATTCACTGCCCAACAATTGTTCCTCGACATTGCTGTCTGTCAAAGATGCGGCGGTAATACTTACCAAAGGCTCATCGGTGCGACTGCTGAGGGCATGTAAGTAACGCGCGAACGCGCTGCGACCCGTGCCGGGCTCGCCCGTTAGCAAGACGGGCGCATCGTGGCGTGCATAGTGCTGCACCTTGTCGCGTAGTGCCTGCATTAGCTTGCTGCGACCGACCGGTGCCAGCAGTGACGGCAGCAAGGCGTGTGCAGTCTTGGATTGTTTCTCGGCCGAGCTCAGCGCAGCTTCGACAGTGCGTAACAACTTGGCAAGTGAAAGTGGTTTCTCGACGAAATCAAAGGCGCCGAGGCGAGTTGCTTCAACTGCGGTGTCCACACTGCCATGTCCGGACATGATTACGACCGGGCAACTCAGGTCACCACCTTCGGACCATTCGCGTAGCAAAGTAATGCCATCAGTATCCGGCATCCATATATCCAGCAGGACCAGATCAAATTTTCTGTCTGCTCGTGCTGCTCGCGCTTCTTCCGCGTCGGCCGCTACGGTTACTCCGTAGCCTTCGTCGCCCAAAATATCCTGAATCGAGGCGCAGATATCCACCTCATCATCAACTACCAGCACATGAGAAGTACTCATGCTTGTTCCCTCCTTATCTCGGCACGTGCAGGTGCCTGTGCAATGATTGCTTCGCGTGCTGCCTCCGTCAGGGGCAGTCTTATGCTGATAACAGCACCACCATGTCTACTGTTGTATGCCCGGATCGACCCGATATGTTCTTCGACCAGCTTCTTCACAATGGCCAGGCCGAGGCCGGTGCCTTTCGGTTTCGTCGTAACGTATGGATCGAACACCTGGTTGAGCGAACTTTCTTCGAAGCCAGGCCCATTGTCTTCGACCTTGATCTGCATGATGTCGATGTGATCGATCTCGGCGACGCTCACGTGCACATCAATCTGACCGTTATCTGTGTTTTCCAACGCTTCGATAGCATTGCGTATGAGGTTGTGCAGAATTTGCCGAACCCGACCAATGTCGGCATCGATCATCGGCATAGTTGGGTCCAGGGTCAGAACGATATCGATTCCGCTCTCCTGCGCTCGATACAGTTCGACCACTTCAGAAACCAGCTTGTCCATACTAAACAACCCGATATCCATGTCCGGCGCCCGCGCATAATCACTAAAGGCGTTGACCATTTCTTTCATCGCCTCTACCTGCTGCACGATCGTATGTGTCGCACGATCAAGGATTTCTGCATCCTCTGCGTTCATCGTGCCGAGGTATTTGCGGCGCATGCGTTCTGCCGACAACTGGATTGGTGTTAGCGGGTTCTTGATCTCATGCGCAAGGCGCCGGGCAACTTCGCCCCATGCAGCATCCCGCTGCGCCTGCAGCAAAGCAGTGATGTCATCGAATACGATGACGTATCCGGCAGCGTGATCTTCATCGCCAGGCAACGTGGTACACGCGCAGGTCAGCACCCGTCGGCCGGTCTCACCACGAAGTACCAGTTGTTCGCGCCACTCGGTCTCGCCTGCACTTAAGTGCAACTTCGCTACATCGACAAACTGCTCGAGCAACGCCTCGCCTTTGGCGACGTCTACCAGGTTCTCACCCACGCGGCCCTCAAGGTCAACATTCAGAATCGCCCCCGACGCTTCGTTGGCGGTGCGAATTCGCATATCAGCTTCCAGCGCCACAACGCCCGTCGACAGTCTTGCCAGGATAACTTCGAGATTAGTGCGCTCCGCTTCAACCAATGCTTGCGACAAACTTGCTTCGCGCCGCGCCGATGCCAGCCGTTGCGTCATGTCGTTGAAAGAGTTGATCAGAAAGCCGATCTCGTCGCGTGACGGTTTTGGCAGTTGCGTATCGAAATCGCCTTCCGCAACCGCCCGTGTGCCCGCAACCAAGTCCTGAATAGGTGCGACCAGTCGTCGCGCCAAAACGAACGCGCCGTATACAGACGCGAGCAAGCTCAACATGAAGATAATGGTCAACGTCAGGGAGAGCGTTTGTTTGAGCGGTTGCCGCAAATACAGCATGCGTTGGTAGCCCAGGTACGACGTATCTACGCTTTCTGCCATGCGCGCCAGCCTTTCGGTCACGGGGAATTGCGCTTGCAAGACGCCGATCGGCTCTGCCCGTCCACTGATACGAAATAATACTGCCGTTCTAACTATGTAGCCTTCCGGATCCAGGGCAACGTATGGTCTTCCCTGCTGCAATTGCAGCAACACTTCCTCAGTCAGAGCCCGCGGCAGTTCTGCTTGGGAACTGTTCGAACTGGTCGCCAGAATGCGATTATTGCTGCCGTAAATCGTAATCTCGCTGGCACTGCTTTCGCGACGCAACATGCTGAGCTCGGATACTAAGTGTCGCTCATTACCCTGACCCAGTTGTTGCGCGATCTGCTGCGTTGCGTTCAGGTGTTGGCGCACTTGCATCGACAATGCTGCCTGACTCAGCTTCAGTGCATTCTCCATTCCTTCTTCGACTTCTATGTTGAACCAGGAGTCGATGCCGCGATTGATAAATTGCAATGAGAAATAAAACACGATGATCAAAGGCAGTGCCGCCAGACCGACGAACATGCCGACCAGGCGTGCCTTTAGCCGAGCACCGGGAACATGCGTCCTGTAGTCACGCCACAACCGCGCGAGGTTGCCGACCAGAAGAATGAACAGCAAAATAATGCCGGCAATATTGATCGAGAATATGACGTTGTGCAGTCGATCGAAGTCATTTGAGTTTTGCGCGGTTAGACTGAGTAAGAACACAGCAACCAGAACCGTGCCGACCCCGAGCGCGGCCAGCGAGGTATAAAATCCGCGCTTTATCGCTCGAGTATCCATTCAGACCATTCGCTTTCGAGTTGCCACTGGCCACGCCAGAAGAAGAGCATTCGTATTGGCGCTGAGTACTGCCGCGTCTGCAGTAACGCCCGTACACGTATTCGATAGGTGCTGTCAGCCTCGAGCACTGCGTCATCAATAAGCGGCAGACCTTGTACCCGGCCGAGGTTATTCAACGCAGAGTAGAGCGTTGCGAAAGAATCCTGATCACCGCTATTCAGGTTGCGCACCAAGTAGCGCTGCGTAAGCGGGTGATACTCCAGTTCGTAGCGGGTCGCCAGCTCGGCTTCAATATCGTCGATGTACCAGCGGCGCACGCGTATTAGCTCTGCCTGCAATTCAATCGTCAGGATAAAACCGCTAGAAAGTGCGCGCAGTGCCTCGCTACTCAGTACCAACTGCATCCGTGCATCGAGAACATGCACGCCATCGACTAATTGCGATTCGGCTGAACGTATCTCGAAGTAGCCTTCGCGATCTTCATCTTCATCCTGAGCCACGGCATTGCCGCAACCTAACAGCGCCAGCAACAATGCCGGCAATAGGAGAAAGCGTCGATTTTTTGCTACACGAGACATTATTATTCTTCAGGAAACCTTTTCCAGGCACGCAAAGTAGAAGCCGTCGAGACCCGCCGTTCCGGGCAAAACCTGATGGCCACAGGCCTTGTCACGCATTAGATCGTGGATGTTGTTATTTTGCAACACAGCAGATTCCTTCGCCTCATTGTTGTCCGCCAGAAAGCGTGTGACAACGGCATCATTTTCCGCCGCCAGCACTGAGCAGGTTACGTATAACAAGCGTCCGCCCGGTCTTAGCGTTGGCCACAATCCTTTCAGCATCGCCAGCTGGGTCTTGGCGAGCGCAGCTATGTCTACTGACCGTCGCAGGTGCTTGATATCCGGATGGCGACGTATCACACCGCTGGCCGAACACGGGGCATCAAGCAAGATGCCGTCATAGGGCTCCTTGTCCCACCATCTATTAGGATTCGATGCGTCGCCACACGAAATGGTTGCAAGCAATCCGAGTCGATCAAGGTTCTGGCTAATGCCATCCAACCGTTCGGCGTCATTATCGACGCAGGTCAGATCAATCCCGGAGCCGCCGATTTCCAGCAAATGACTACTTTTGCCGCCCGGCGCTGCGCAGGCATCGAGAATTCGACCCTTCACATCCGCAAGCAACCATGGCGCCGCTAACTGCGCCGCTGCATCCTGCACCGACACATGCCCTTCCGAAAATCCGGGCAGAATGTCGACGGACTGCGGTTCAGTGAGTCGTACGGCTTGCGCCAGTCCTGGGATCAATTCGGATCCAATTTCGATCTCTTTGAGGCGCAGGACATAGTCCGCAGCACTGCCATGGGCCGGATTTACGCGCAGCCACATAGGTGCGCGGTCATTGTTGGCAGCAAGAATCGACTGCCAGTCATCCGGCCAGTCCGCGCGTAACATTTCGATCAGCCAACGTGGATGATCGTACTCGGCTTCTTCGTTAGGCGGCGGCTGATCAGCAATTCGGTCGCGCAAAAATCGGCGCAATATTGCGTTCACCAGTGGCGCGAGCTTCGGGCGGCCCAGGTGACGAGCAGCCTCGACAGTCTCTGACACAACTGCATGATCGGGAATTCGTGTATCGCTGAGCTGAAAAAGTCCTACGGCGAGTAACGCATTAATACAGCTATCACGTGCCTTAAGTGGCCGCGACATTAGCGCGTTGATCCACGCCTGCAAGTGCCAATGACTGCGCAGCGTACCGTAACTCAACATGCGCAACAGAGCTCGATCCCGCTCGCTGACCTGACCCTGAAAATCTGCCAACGCGCGATCCAAAGATCGTCCTTTGGAGACGACATTGTCGACAACCTGCGCTGCAGTCGCGCGCAGCTTCGCGCCGGTTACATTCTCGCTCATAGCTGACGACCAACGATGTCGATATTCGATATGAACTGCGCGGCGCTAACCGGACGCTTGCCCGGTCGTTGTAACTCGATCAGGCGCAACGCGCCTTGTCCGCAGACAATCACAACACCATCGGTGCCCGCTTCAATAATAGTCCCTGCAGGCGAATCATCTGCAACGGCCTCTTCTGCACGCCAACACTTAATACGATCGTCATCGAGCATGAAATACGCGCCGGGCACAGGATTAAAGGCCCGCACCAGACGCGCGAGTTCTGCGGCCGGTCGTTGCCAGTCGATACTCGCATCCGTGGTCTTGATCTTATGCGCGTAAGTCGCAGCAGCTTCATTTTGCTCAACTGCACTTGTTCTCGAATCAACAATGTCCGCAAGGTACTCGACCAGTAGCGTGCCGCCCGCTGCCGCCAATCGATCGTGCAGCTCACCGGCATTCTCACCAGCACCGATCTCCAGGGTTTCGCTAACAAAGACCGGCCCACAATCCAGCCCAACCGTCATCGACATCAGGCACACACCCGTTTCTTCGTCAGCGGCGAGGATCGCTGCCTGAATGGGAGCCGCGCCACGCCAGCGCGGCAACAATGAAGCATGCACGTTCAGGCAACCTGCCTTTGGAATATCCAGAACACGTTGTGGCAAGAGTAAACCGTATGCCGCAACGATCATGATGTCAGCTTGCAGCGCCGTTAACTGCGCAACAACATCGTCGTCGCGCAACGACTCCGGTTGCAGCACGTCGATGTCATGCGTCAACGCATACTCTTTTACCGGGCTCGCCTTGAGTCGCTTGCCGCGGCCCGCAGGCCGATCCGGCTGCGTAAGTACGGCGACCGGAATAATGCCCGACTCCAGCAGTGCGCGCAGCGACGCAAGTGCGAACTCAGGCGTACCTGCAAAAATTACACGAGGACTGTTCAAGAGATGATCCTATGTCAACACAGCATCCGCGATGCGATGACGCTGATCACGAACCAGACGTTTGCGAATGCGCGAGCGTTTCGTTTCGGACAAATAGTCGACGAATAATTTACCGTCAAGGTGATCGATCTCGTGTTGCACAACGACTGCGAGCAAGCCTTCCATTTCTGTTTCTGTCTCATCGCCCATCCGATCCTGGTAGCGCACCCGAATATGATTCGCGCGCTCTACCTCTTCGTAATAGCCGGGCACGGACAGACACCCTTCTTCGCTGACCTGCGCGCCATCCTTCTCGAGAATGACAGGATTAATAAAAACGTACGGCTCATTGTTGTCAGCAGATACGTCAGCCACCAGAAACCGCCGATGTACATCAACCTGAGTCGCTGCCAGCCCAATTCCCGGGGCCGCATACATGGTCTCAAACATGTTATCGATCAGCTCGCGCAGCGCCTCATCCACCTGCAAGACGGGTGTTGCGGTCTTGCGTAAGCGCGGGTCGGGGAATTCTAAAATCGTAAGTTTTGCCATAATTTTGTAACTGCAGAAAGTTAGTTATTCGCGTAAATTGCGACCAAACGAGCCTAAATGAT
>RCNC010003444.1_pt1 | contig 10324 bp, 11 predicted proteins | sample 2041301 | NCBI WGS metagenome assembly RCNC01 (sample SAMN09708231, study PRJNA481090) | Marine sediment metagenome, whole genome shotgun sequencing project. | biome: marine sediment; feature: ocean; material: sediment; isolation source: Sewage treatment plant 13A marine sediment (STP13A) ... | reverse complement strand
AAGGCCGAAGCTGCAAGGTAACTCTAATGACTGACACAACCCCTGAATTTCTGAACAAATGGATCAATCTGGCGCAACCACGACTAGGCGCCGAGATAGTCTCTTGCAGCGATGATTTTTTCGTTTTTAACTTTACAAGAGTAAACCCTTAACGTCAGTGCATGTCATCGTCCAGATCGTGACTTATGCAATCCCATTTTCCATAAGGATCGCATTCTTTACAATGATAATGCTCACCGTAAATGAGAGCATTTTTATATTGTACGGCTTCATCCATAGGAATTTTCGCACCACAATGGGCACAGGATACATATTCGGAATGATCTTCACTCGGCAGCATTTTCTACTTCGTCTAAAACCGTTTTAGTGGCTCTTGTTCTAATCATTCTTTTGCTGCTCTTGCCGACTGACAACTTCATCTTTGAATTTTTCCGCAAATTCCGTGGCAAAAACTTCAATATCCATGGCTTCATCAGTATGTCCTGAAAAGAACAATGCCATTCCTTTATATATCTGGGCTTCTTTTGTATCAGGCTTAATTTTCAGAACTTTGTCAAAATATTTAATACTTTCTTTATACTTTTCAAGACCCATTAATGCATGGCCCTTACCGAGAAGAGCATGTGGATTCTCTTTTTCCAGAACAAGAATTTTATCAATAAGCTCGATTGATTCTTCATTTCGACCCATATCAGTCAGGCAATATGCTTTGAGCTGAATTGCCATAAGATCATCGGGATGCCCTTCAAGTTTCTTATCACAGCAATACACAGCCTCTTCCAAAAGCCCCTTTTGAACCAGTTTCGGCGCCACATCCATCCAAGCAATTTCACCCTCGATTTGAAGAATTTTCGCTATCACGCCTTCGTAAGCCACCTCCATGACCCTCCTTCCTGCAGAAATCACGGGTACGCCATGGCCGGGCAGAATGTTTTCAATGTCTCTTTTGAGTAGTTCCTTGATGCTAAACAGGTAGTGGTCCAGCCGGCCTCCGGCACTATCGTCAACATCTGCCATGCCGTAAGGCAATATGGTATCGCCGGTAAAGGCTGTTTTAGTCGGAGCGTGATAAAGAGATATGCCGTCCATGGTATGGCCGGGCGTAGGAATCACTTCCCATTCATAGCCGCCAAGGTCAAGAGTTTCTCCTCCCTTAACCAAGGTAACGGGAAAATCTGTTCCTTCTATCATCTTTTTGAACCCGTCAGGACCCTTTTCATGGATGATAATTTCTATGTCTTTGTTTTCCATAATCGTGGGATAATTTAACAGTTCGAAGATACCCATGGCATGGTCACGGTGGCCGTGGGTGAGAACGATTTTCTTAATGTCTCCCGGGTCATAATCAAGGTCGAAAATCGCCATAAGTGCAGTGTAATCGTTTCCGGGATCAACTATGGTCAGGTAATCCCCTTTAATCACGTATATGTTAGAGGAAAAATCATATCCTAACATAAAGAACATATTTTCAAAAAACGGATCTATTTTCTTTGAAACTTCTGCTTTATTAAAAACTTCAGCAACAGTAACCCAGCCCGGATGTTTTGGCTGCTCTGCCACGGAGGTGTACTGCTGCTCTAATTCCTTGATTTCTTCTTCCATTTCTTCTTCTTTAGTTTTTTCGGTCATTTTGTTTCCCTTTCAAACGTTTAAGTGCTAGCTTTTAAGATGTCAGTAACATAGGCCCTATATTAATAATTATTTATTAACAATTAATTATTAATTATTTTTTCCTGCGTTTTTGAGAAGTTTTCACACTTGCACTTATGATTCTGCAAAGTTCATCACATTCTTTTTGCAAATCAATACACTCTTCAATTGGCAGCATTTTACTTCGTGTGATAATTTGTAGCCAAACTGCTGTTTCATTCAACTCTTTTAAAGCGATCTTTAACTTATGTATAAAGTCGTTCGAGCTTTCTGCTGAACGAGCCTCAGCATAATTAGGCGCAGGAGAAGTTCCGCTTCGTAATATTTGACCAGCAATATGTTTTCCAGCTAAGGTTTTTGGAAATTTTGTGGTAAGTTGAATAATGCTCACTGCAAAATCAATAAGCCTCTCCTGAATATCATCGCCTTTTGCCATATTAATAATCAATAATTAATTGTTAATGATTAATAATTAATGTCTTTTTGTTTAAATTTCCATCTATGTCTACTGTCCCTGCCTTTTGAACTCTGAATCCCGCTTTCCGTGATGGATTAATAGATATAAAAGCAATAAAAATCAAGATTATTTACAAAAAAATCCCCCTTTCCGATAAAAACCGAAAAGGGGGATTTAATAGTCCGCTATTATTTCCTCCCCCGAACCTCTGTCATCAGAGGTACGGGGAAAGAGAGTTTTGTTGTTAACAAGCTACGGAGCTATAAAGTCCAGACAGAAGGGTAGCTCCATCCTATCCTCGGGCCACATCTTCACGCTCGTCACATCTTCACCGGGCCAGACTTCCTGGTCATTGATTTTATCGATGGTTACCTCAATGAAGTGAAACTCAGTTAGCTTATATTCGACGATAACCTTAGGCGGAATCAATACCGCAAGACCGGACTCTTTGGACAGATCCCATTCAAAGGGTACATTCGGCTCGTCGGTCACTCCAGCATCTTCCAGCTTTCCCGCACCTTTGTAAACCTTGTGCAGCGTACCAGAGATCTTGTCATTTGGTTTTACGTTATATTTCTCGTAAAGCTCGTCTGATATGTGCCACCACAGAGCTCTGAACCCGGTTGACACGTATCCCTTGACGAGCATGGGGTCGAACCCGCAAACACCCACGCGGCATAGTTCAGGCATGTTCTACCTCCTTATTAGTTTAATCTCAGCATAAGCCAGCGTATCAGTAAAAGCCTATGCCCAGATCCCTTTTTGAGATTGTTTGTTCTCCGCTTCCCTGATTGTAATCAGGTCGCGAAGCTCATTTAACTGGTTGTAGCAAGATTCCATGAACTCGTGATGCTCGGACAAGCTTAGGTGGTTGCTTTCATACAACCTCCGGACCAAAGGGGAAACATACATCGAAATCTCTTCCGAAAACTCTTCAATCAGAAAGTCGTTTCCCCCGTCCGGGGTTGCCCACCCAAGAAAGCTCTTTTGCCATCTTAGCACCATCCCTTTGATGGTATCGAGTTCCTTTTTTACGTTTTCCTCCATGCTACTTCTTCTTCTTTGATTCGAAGGCGTAGCATTTTTTGACCACGTTGAAGTCAGCTACGCACCAGTAATGGGGAAAGTGGATCTTCTTGCACCAGCCGATAATGTCTGCCGGAGGAAAAACCGAGCCCTCGATCACGGGCTTTAGATGCAGGCAGTCCCAGCATATATGGTCAGACTCTTTCTCCGGCTTCAGGCATTCATCCAGAAATTCTTGAGGTGTTAACTCTGCCATATGACACTCCTTTCTTTAATTATCATTTTAGTTACCACTCGGAAACTTCGCCGTTCTTTATCTTTTGCTGATACTCTTCATGAAGATCCGGAGACAGCTTCTCGATGTCCCAGTTGAAACCATAGCTACCGGCTATGCCGGCGCTGGGTGGCTGAGGACGATGGCCTCTGACCGGCCTGCCCCGTATGCTGAACTTCACCATATCGGGTACTCCCAGGTAGATATGCCTGGGCAGGCACTCAAAAGGCCTGGTTCTGCCTTCAACACCCGCTCCATAGAATTTATAGCCGTCCAATGGCTTATCCGCATACAGCGGGCTGGTATCAGGCTTTTCCCCGGGCCTCTCCTCCGGACCCTTGTACATCTTGCCCTGGATCATGTGGATGTAGTAAACCATCCCACATTCGGCACAGTTGATCGTGCCTTCCCAGTTCCAGAAGCAGTAAGGATCCAGATAATTAATGGTGTCACAGGGCTTTCCCTCAAAATCTTTTTTACACCAAATTATATCACACACAGTTCACACCTCCTTTTATAACCAGGCCTTTTCATACCATTCTTCAATCGTTTTCGTCGGGTAGCCGAGCAGTTCGTGGTAGATCTTCACATTGTCAGCACCCACCGGTCGCCAGATCCAGAATAGCCTCCTGGGAGTCTTGGACATCATTCCCGCGCTGTAAGAGCCGTGTTGTAGCACATCGCCAAAAATGGGGTCATCCATCCAGCGGACAGAACCCCGCATCCTCTGGTGCTCGCTTTCGTAGTACTCCCTGTCGTTCATCACCGGCTCGGACAGCAGACCGGCATCCTGGAGTGTCTTACAGACCTCGCCCCTGGATTTGTCTTCGGCCCATTTTTCAAGAGCCGCATATATCTCGATCTGAGACTCGGCCTTGACCCTCTCATCCTTGGACTTGTACTTGTCAAGCAGGCCTTTCATCCTGGTGATGGCGCACAACTCTGCGAAGTCCTCATCCTGGAACGCAGAAACCATCGCATACCTGGCCTCAAGCCTGTCCTGCGGGTTCTCTGCATCCGGGTAGTCGGACTTGCCGCACAGAATGATGCCGTGGGCGCAGAGCTGGGTATCCCAGTTGCCCCAGCGCTGGCGGACAATGCCGAACCTGCCGTACAACGGAGCCGTGTAACCCAGGCACCGGGTTGCAGCCTGGACCTGGGAGAACTCGATCATGGTTCCCAGACCGGTCTTTCGACGCCAGTGGATGGCCGCCAGGATCCCGAAGGTGATCTGGGTTCCGGAATACCAGTCAATGCACCAATTGGAGTGCTTGAGTGGATGGCCGCCCATATACTCGTGCATGCCGGTTACCGAAGCTAATCCGGCGTGGGCCTGGCCCAGAATGTCGTAAGAACCTCCAAAACATTTGGGCCCGTAACCGAAACCGCCGCCCCATACATAGATAAACCTGGGGTTCATCTCCTGGAGATAGCGAAATGATTGTTTCCACCGGTCAAAGGTTCCCGGCCGGTAGCACTCGGTGAGCCCGTCGGACATCTTGACCAGGGAGTAGAAGGCCTCCTTCAACTCGGGCAGATGGTAATCCATGGTGATGTGGTACTCGTTGGGGTTTGCATTAAGGTATCCCATACCGGTACCGGTCATGGGCCTGGAGTCATGCAACGGATAGAGATAGGTCTCGTTGAACGGAGCGCAGTGCCGCATGGGGTCGCCCATCCTCGGCATTTCCACCTTAATTACCTCGGCCCCTAACTCTGCCAGGTTGGAAACGGAGTGGGGTGTAAAGATATACATGGTGGTGCTCAACCACCGGATGCCATTCAGAGATTGGGGCTTTGAAAACTCATTGCCCGGATCGAACTGCGCCTTGCAGTATTCCTCGTAAGGCATCTTCATCTCTTCAAGCTCTTCCTTGCTCTTGGGGCCTGGCAGGTCCTCAATTCTTGTTACACGTGGGTCTTTAGCCATTACATCACCCCCTTTTCTATATATTCGTTGACCACTGTTTGTCCGATGCCGCACCACTTCTGCAATACCTCGTAGTTATCATACCCGATCGGCCTGCCCAGCACTTTGGTCCTGTGGGGCGTGGCCTGCGCATAAGCGTTGGGCGACACAGAGAAGAGTACGGTGCCGTAATGATCGGTGTCTATGGTGCACACCCAGGGACGGTACGTGAAGTGGGGGAACTCGGAGAGCTCGTCAATGAAAAGAACCGGTCCGGCCGCAATTTCGTACTCAAGGAGCTTTGTCTCGGCCTCGGTCCTGTTAATGTCTCTCAACCACCGGGTGGTCAAGGTGTAAGTCTTGACCAGCATGTTAAGAGCGTTCCTGCCCCCCATCTCCTTGAGGATGGGGTCTTCGTGAATAAGTCTTCCGAATTGCGGGAAGTCTCGTTCAATGCACATGCCGATCCGGTACCAGAGTCTGTCTGTCTGGCCGCCGATCATCATGTATCCGTCCCGGCAGGGGTTCCATTCATACTGGTTCAGGTTGGGGTCCCAGGCGCCGGTCCTGGCCTTGATGCTTTTGTTAAAACCGTACCAGCTGATATCAAAGTCAAGGATGTCATTCTGGGACTCGGCACCGGTCACTTCGCAGAACTGGCCTTCGCCGCTAAACTGATCTCTCCAGTACATGGCTGCAAGTAAAGTGTTTGCCCCCTGCTCACCGGCAACAAAATCGGCAAACCATACACCCGACCGGGTGGGGTCGCCGCCCTTGCCCCTGGGGAGCTGATCCTGGGGAAAGCCGGTATTGTGGACAAACGCGTTGGAGCAGCCGCCAAAGGGTTCCAAGGTCCACTGACCGAACTTGGACAGCTTGTCCTTGTATGGACCCCAGGTTCCGCGCACAGCTAAATTCAGATAGACAAGCCTGGGCATTTCCTCGGAAAGATCTCTGTAGCCAAGACCGATGCTGTCCATGTAGCCCGGGGGCATCTCATCGATAACTCCGTCACACTGGCCCACGATGGTCTTGTAAACTGCACGGCCTTCTTCGGTCTCGAGATTAATGGTAACAGATTTTTGTCCCCTCATCTCGTGAAGAAAGTCAAGGCCGCATTTTTCGCCGGTAATCTTGCTCTCGAGCATGTACTCTTCCCGGCCAAAAGGGGTGAGTTTTCTCAGGGGATCGCCTCCGGGGGGTTCCACGTTGATCACTTCGGCCCCGGCTTCGCAAAGGAGTCCGGCGCAAAACTTGTTGCCCAATCTCCACATACCGACACAGGCAAACTTGAATCCCTGGAGAGCCTCGGGTTTGCCCCAGCAATACTCATACCTGAGGTTGTCCTCACACCACGTACCGAAGTCTTCCGCCTTGCGCTTGGCATACGTTTTTTCCATGACTTCTTCAAACGATGGCGGCGGTGTGACCGGCCAGGGCCTGATCTCCGGATTCATCAGGTCAATGGTATCTGCCCGGCTGTTTATTTCAATGTCTCTTTTTTCTGCCATATTTTACCTCCAAAAAGTAGGTAGTTAGTAATCCACTTAAGGGTGGATCCAGAGTCCTTTTCAGTTTCAGAGGAACGGTAAAGATTCCCCCGTACTAAATTTTTATCACCTCCTTTCTGACTGGATTTCGGCTTAAACCGGCAAGCATGATAAAACGACCGTTTTAGCTGATCGATAGTTACAGTGCCGGCAGCCGTGTTTAAACATTTCCTAAATTTCTAAATTCCCGCTTGGCGTTCGATTGGCCGTTCTTCTTTCTGCTTTATGCAGAAAGCATAACAGCCTGACATCACCTCCTTTATATGATAAATAAAAAATGCTAAACAGTATGCTCAAAAAAATGAGTTGATCGAATTATGTATGAATTATATTCGGTGAATATAGTTTTTGGTTTGGATTTTTGTCAAATATAAAAAATGAATTCTATTCAGAGTTTACCTTCTAAAATTGTTTAGAAATTTTGTCAACCTTAAAAAATGAACTTTATTCAGAATGTACTTTCTAAAATTGTTTATAAGCTTTGTCAAGAACAAAAAATGAACTTTATTCAAAAAAAATTTTTAATTTACCACTTAAACCAGGCAATCAAGGGTAAATAAATCTGGGTCGTTAAAGACTCTGAATAGATAAAGGAAGATGGAACATAAATGTGCAAATGTTTTTCAAAAAGGTTTAAGATCGTATAAAATGCAACATATAGATTAGCGGATACTTCAGAATACATTATAAGCTATTATTTCCGTGAAAAAAGGAAAAATCAAACCGAACATTTTCCCCGGTTTTGGGCAAAAAAAAGTGCTTTAAAAACCAATATTTTTTTGCCTTGCAATTTGTTGCGGGATATCTTATAGGCAAATGTTTGAAAATATTCCTGACGAATACATATTCGTTCGATTATCATAATTAAAATTTTTCGATTGCTAACAACAATTTCTTTTGAAAGGAGGTGAGCGCTTTCAATATATCACTCCGGAACGGTTGTCCGAACGTCATTCGGGGTGAAATTTGAGTAAAACTCGACTTCAAAACAGGTTGAACTCATGTCTCCTGGCCGAGGCAGGGATATAAAACCGGTTGTTGAGTAATGGAAACGGCTTACATTTAAAATAGACAACACTAAAATTAGGGAGGTTTATGTTATGGGAAAAATACCGGAAAAGATGTTGCCACCAAAAGATATGTGGCCTGAATACGTGGTTCCTGAAGAGTTTGCGGACACTCCGGATGAATTGAATCTTACCGATTTCTTGCTTGACCGGCATGTTCGTGAAGGCAGGGGAGACAATGCTGCCATCAAATTCATGGATCAGACCGTCACCTACGCGCAGCTCCAGGAAATGACAAACAAGTTCGGGAACAGTCTGAAAAATGAAGGCGTTGAACCACAGGATCGTGTGGGTATTCGTCTTGGTAATTCAATCCAGGCTCTTGTCGCCATATTTGCCGTTGAAAAAATAGGTGCAATTCCAGTACCTACTTCACCTTTGTGGTCCGGCGAAGAGGTGGCTTTTGTGGCCAACAATGCCGAGATGAAATTTTTTATCGTCAATGCCCCGCTCATGCCTCCGGTTGAGACTGCCAAACCCAAATTTGAATTTGGTACAAGAGTAATTGTTATCGGCGGTAATGCAGATGAAGTAAAGGCCGCCGGCAATATGGTCTATGAAGAAATGCTCGAAACAGGTTCCTCTGACCTAAAAGCCACCATGCTCAAAGGTACCGACATCGGCATCATGCTCTACACATCCGGCACCACCGGCATGCCCAAGGGTTGTGTCCATTTTATGAAACCGATCGTTATAGAGACCAAAATGGTTAACAAACATGTTTACAAGATGAAACCCGGTGATGTTCTGGGCGGAGCTGCTCCGGTATCATTTGCCGCCGGCTTTGGAACCTTTACTCTTATGCCTTTTGAAGGGGGCGCAGCCATATCCCTTATCCCAAAATTCACGCCGCCTGATATGCTGAACCTGATCCAGAAACACAAAATCACAATTCTCACCGGTCTGCCCACAGGCTACCGGGCCCTGATGAAGTTCCCTAAATTCAAGGATTTTGATACCAGCTCAATTCGTCTTTACACTTCCGGTGGGGACGCCCTGGGCGCTGAGACCCTGAAAACCTGGACGGAACTCACCGGCAAGCCGATCTGGGAAGGCCTGGGCGGCACTGAAATGCTCCACCTGGTCACATCAAACACAATGAACGATGAGCCCATGCCCGACTCCATAGGTAAAGCTATTCCCGGCGTAGAGTGTAAGGTGGTCGATCCGGAATGGAATGATTGCAAACCGGATCAAGTCGGCAGCATGGTTATCAAGGGACCCTCGGGAAGCCTGTACTGGAAGCCTTACGAGAATAATGAGAAGCTCATCAAATCCCAAAAGAAGGGCGTTGTAGACGGCTGGAATCAGATGGGGGATGCGGTCTTTATGAAAGAAGACGGCAATATTTTCTTTGTATCCCGCGAAGACGACATGATTAAAAGCTCCGGGTACCGTATCGGCCCTGCAGAAGTTGAAGAGGCCATCGAAAAGCATCCGGCCGTGGCCGAATGCGGCATTGTCGGTATCCCTGACCTGGACAAGGGCCAGATTACCAAGGCCTTTGTGGTGCTGAAAGAGGGGCATGAAGGCAGCGACGAGTTCTTTGAAGAACTGAAAGAATTCTTGAAGGCTCACATTGCCATCTACAAGCTCCCCAGAGCTATCGAGTATAGGACAGAGCTGCCCCGCACAGCCACCGGCAAACTTTTGCGCCGTCATCTGCGCCCGGCTAAATAAGAGGCGTTTAGTAGTTGCTATATTCATTATTATTTCCCTCACTCCATTCGGAGTGAGGAAAATAATGTATAACTACTTAACAAAAGGAGGAAAATAATGTCAGTTTTTGCTGCCACTAAGATTGCAAAAAATATAGTTTGCAGACAATGTCTTAACATGGAGGAAATGGTTACAGCCCAGAGAGGCATAACCGATCCGGTGACCAATGAAGAAGTGGAGGAAAAAGAAATTCTCTGCGCTCGGTGTGGCAAGAAAATCGAGCCGTTCAGACCGTTTTAGCTTTAAGATTTGTCCCCCCTGGACCCGGGGGGACAAATTTTCTTATCAAACAAACATCTTCAGAGCTTGTTGTTTTAAAACGACTTTAGATCGACGTGAAACTCATACCCCCAATATTCCAGCATTTCACTCTTCCATTCCCATGGCATAAACAGGGTGCCTCTAAATAACTTGTTATTTCAACAAGTTATAAAGTTTACCGAACGTTGAGTTATATGAAATCTTTCTATTTAATAAAACCTTATCTTGTGGAAAAGAAATTTTTCATTTTATTGGGCCTTGCCTGTTTGATTACGGTAGATTTTCTGCAGCTTTTTATCCCCCGAATCATAAAATGGGCGGTAGACGATCTTACTGCTTACAGGATCGACAGCATAACCCTGTTAATCTATGCTCTTTACATAGTGGGTATTGCCATTTTGATTGGTATTT
>RCNC010003442.1_pt1 | contig 10326 bp, 7 predicted proteins | sample 2041301 | NCBI WGS metagenome assembly RCNC01 (sample SAMN09708231, study PRJNA481090) | Marine sediment metagenome, whole genome shotgun sequencing project. | biome: marine sediment; feature: ocean; material: sediment; isolation source: Sewage treatment plant 13A marine sediment (STP13A) ... | reverse complement strand
ATGCTGCCGCCCTGCGCCTGCCTCAGAACGTGGCCGACCTGGTGATGGTGGTGCAGGCCCTGGTGGCATTCGTGATCATGATCAGCCAGGCCAGCAAACTGGAACCGGGCCGTGAACGCCAGCAGGCCCGCTGGTTGTTGACCGGGTTTGTGATCGGCGCTTCGCCCTATCTTTTCCTGCGCACCCTGGCCCAGTTGCTGGACCTGACTCCGCTTTTCCCACCCCATTTTGACCGCGTCTTTGAACCGGCCATTCCTCTGGCCTTTGTCTTTGCCGTGGTGCGTTACCGGTTTTTGGATATCGATATTATTTTGCGCCGTGGGATTCTGTACGGCGTCCTGGCCGCCGGCATGGCGGGCCTGGTTCTGGTTCCGGTGGGACTGATGCAGCCCGAGCGGATCCAGGCCTGGCCGCGGGCCTGGCAGGCCTTGCCTGTGCTGTGCGGGGTCTTGGCTGGGGTCGTATTTCAGCCCCTGCGCCAGGAGCTGGGCCGCTGGATCGACCGCCTGTTTTTTCGCATCGAACATCGGGTGGACCAGATTCTATCGGTTGTGCAGCAGGAGTTAAAAACCGTCTCCAGCCAGGATGATCTGGCGCTGTTGTTGCACCGGCGTGTTACCGAGGCCTTGTCACCCGAGATGTGCCTGGTCCTGGTGGAAACGGTGGACGGGGAAGCCCGGGTCGGTGGTGCTCTGAGCCCGGCGACAGCTGGGCTGGATTTTCGCACCACCGCCAACGGTCCATTGCGGGCCCTGCCCGAGACCACGACCTGTCCGGACCGGGAAAGCCCGGGGTTTCCCGACGATCTGGCGCAGGAAGGATATGTGCTGAGCCTGTCCCTGGAGGCCGAAGGTCGATCCGTGGGGGCGATCCTGCTCGGCCGTAAAAGCATCGGACACCGCTTTGTGCGCACTGACCTCAAATTTCTGACGGAACTGTGTGAGGCATCGTCGGCCCGACTGCAGGAGATCCGGCTGGTGCAAAGAATGTCCGCAGAGAAAATGAAGTGGGCCCAACTGGATGAGCTGACCCGCTTCAAGGACGACTTCCTTTCCCAGGTAGCCCACGACCTGCGGACCCCGGTGACGGCCGTGGGGTGGTCATTGACCAATATGCTGGACGGACTGGCCGGCGAACTGCAGCCCCGGCAGCAGGAATATCTTGTTTCGATGTCCGGTTCGATGGAGCATTTGAATCATCTGGTGAGTGACCTGCTGGAGATCAGTCGGTTGCAGAAGGCCAAGCTGGAAATTCTGACCGAAGACTGTGAGATGGAGCCGATCCTGGCGCGTGCCCTGGGTATGATTCGCCCCCTGGCCGCAGCGGCGGATGTCCAGCTGCGCTGCACCCAGGCCCCGGCTGATCTGCGCCTGCAGACCAACGCAGACAAGCTGGCTGAAGTGCTGGTCAACATCCTGGAGAACGGGGTGCGGTATTCGCCACAGGGTGCGGTGCTGGAAATCGGGGCGGCGGTCGAGGCCGACCAGGTGCTGCTGAAGGTGCGCGACCATGGGCCGGGTTTTCAGGACATTGCCGATCCTTTTGCCCGCTTCGCCCAGGGCCAACCGAGCCCTCACGACGAAGGTGGAGGCTATGGCCTGGGTCTGGCCATCGCTCAGGAATACACGCGTTTGATGGGCGGAGAAATCTCGGCCCGCAACCACCCGACAGGGGGCGCCGAATTCATTTTGGTTTTGCCGCCGGCCGGTTCGGGAAACAGGGGGGACTGACATGGAACTCAAAGCGGATGTGCTGATCGTTGATGACGATGCGGCCTTGCGAATGGCCCTGCAGGACAGATTCGAACACTGGGGCTGCCAGGTCCAACTGGCCGCCGACGGCCACGAGGCTTTGGCGGTTTGCGCCGAACGTGCCTTTGATCTGATCCTTTTGGATCTGTCCATGCCTGGACTCGGTGGTATGGAGGTATTGCAGACTCTGCGGGCCGACAAATTTGCCGGGGATATCGTGGTTCTGACGGCACATGGGTCGGTGAGCCGGGCGGTGGAGGCCTTACGGGGTGGCGCCTCGGACTTCCTGACCAAACCTGCGGATTTCGAACTGTTGGCCCAGGTCACATCCCGGGCCCTTAACCAGCGCCGCCTGCAAAAAACACGGGACGCCCTGGCCGAGCAGAGCGCCAACACCGTCCAGGCCGCATCACCAGCGATGAAGCAGCTGCTGGCTGAGGCCGCCCGGGCTGCCGCATCCGATTCGACCATTGTCCTGGCCGGCGAAAGCGGCAGCGGCAAGCAAGTGGTGTCCGAATATATCCACGCGGCGAGCCCGCGCCGCGATGGCCCCTTTGTCTATGTGAATTGTGTGGCCATCAGTGAAGATCTTATTGAGTCGACCCTTTTTGGGCACGAACGGGGAGCGTTCACCGGTGCGGTGTCGCGCAAGCCGGGACGCCTGGAAGGGGCGGCGGGCGGCACAGCCTTCCTGGACGAGATCGGGGATATCAGCGCCGGTTTGCAGACCAAATTGCTGCATTTTCTGGAGACGGGAGAATTCGAGCGTGTCGGTGGCACTCAGACCGTGCGGGTGGATTGCCGCATTGTGGCGGCCACCAACCGGGATCTGGCGCGCGAGGTCCAAGCCGGGCGTTTTCGTGAAGACCTGTTTTACCGCCTGAATGTCATTGCCCTGCGGGTGCCTCCGTTGCGGGAACGACCGGAGGACGTGGCCTTGCTTGGGCACGTATTTCTGGCCCGCTTCGCCGGTGACATGAAACGTGATATTCCGGAGTTTGCCCCGCAGACCCTACAGGCCATGAAGAGCTACAACTGGCCGGGCAATGTGCGCCAACTCAAGAATGCGGTGGAACGCATGGTCGTCATGGCGCCAGGCAAGGTTCTGCTTCCGGAACTTCTGCCGGCGGAGATCCGCACACCTGATTTGATCGATCCTGGGGCTCTGGAGAGTTTGCCATTCCGCGAGGCGGTGGCCGGCTTCAAGCGCAATATGCTGACCAGGATTCTGGACGAGTGCCATGGCAACCAAACCCGGGCAGCTGAGAAACTGGGCCTGCAGCGCAGCTACCTGAATCGCCTGTTGAAGGATCTGGGACTGAGGGACGAAACATCCTGAATCACGGACAGAGGTCGCGGCGGTCTCCTGAGCCTTGTTTATCACCAACAGTCGGGGCCGCTAGCGGTATTGCGCCTTGAGGGTGCTCCAGGCCATTTTTTCGACGGTGACCGCCGGCGGAATGATGTTGACCGTTACTGATGCGCTCCAATTGTCACACAGGTAGTGGTCGTAATAGACAGACCCGCCAAGACCTGGGTCCGTCAGATCACCCGTGATCACCCAGGGGTAGAAGCCTGGCTGAAGGGTGCTGATGCAGAAGCCATCCAAGTAGGTCTCGCCGAGACTGGTATTGTCCGTCCCGTTAATATAGGCCGACCCATTTGCCGTTGGAACCGTTACCTCAAGAAGCACGGTAAAAGTGAAGTGCCCGGCGCCATCGGCGGCCACCGAAGCAGGTGCCGTGAGTTCGTGGGCGGTGCCAGCCCCCGCGCCGGATAAAATCGCGAGACAAATCAGAGTCATTAACGAAGTTTTCATTTTTTCCCCCTAAGAATTAAGAACAAACGGTCAATATTTGAAAAGCGATACACCGCTAATACCAAAACGACGGTGGGGGACCACTGTCACGTCATTTGAACAGGAACAGGAAATGGAAACGGCCTTGGGTCAGCTATCCGGCTACCCAGGCTCGAGCCTTTTCCACCCCGTCAAAAATCTTGATCGTCGCCTGCTCGATTTCCAGCTCCGCCAAACTCGGCAAGCGATCATTGATGGCCATCAACTGCGCGATCGAAAACACCAGCGCCGAGCGTCCGCCTTCACGGGAGTGGGAGGTGTTCTTCAGGAAACCGACCAACTCGTGGATTTTTTCGGCCGTCAAGGCGGTCAAATCCGCTCCTGTGTAGTCCCAGATTGTGTGCAGGGTTGGCGTGGCACCATAGAATCGTATCAATTCGGCTTCGATTTCCAAGGGACTCAAAGGTCCGGTGCAGGCAAAAGTTGTCAGCCTCAGGTCCATCTCTTGGTGAGATTTGATCATTTATTGGCCTCCGGTTAAAGTCAGGTCCGGTGGTTTTCTGGTCAGGGCAGATGCCCCTCTTCATGCTAGTGGCAGGGCCGTTGGCCCGCCATGTCGTTCCCGCAGAGTACCCTCTGGCGATGAATTTGCGCGATTTATATTTTTTTGCAACCTTATCCCGGCAATAGTGCAGGGCATAACATATGCAGTCATGCACCGCATGATTCGGGCAAGAAAGAGATGTTTTGGGCATTTTGACGGCTGGCCTGCCCCGAGAGAGAATCCGGGATGCTTTGCCACGCGGACCCGCACAGCGGTGTGCTCAATCCGGGCGATGAATTGCCTTCGATCCGCAGTGTTTCCGTTCCCCCGGGGGTTAATCCGCTGACGATCAGCAAAGCGCACAATCTGTTGGTGGGAGAAGTAGTCCTGGTACTCAAAAACGCTCACCGTGCCTATGGCGCCGTCGGCTACGCGTCGACCTGGCTGAAGATCTACTCGAAATGAAGGTCATCGATAAGAATGTCGGCCGCAATATAGTGCCCGCGGTTTTCGGCATATTCCGCATTGCTGAAGGGGTGCCAGAAACCCATGATTTTGACCTGAGTGAAATCGACGCCGGTAAAATCACGGAAGGGCAGGGAATAAACGTGGTTGTCGCCAGGTTTCTCACAAGCAACCAATACCAACGATAGCAGGGCCCCCACTAATAAGGGTACGCGTTTCAGGTTAGGCCTTCCCGCGGCGGCTTTCCAACTCCTGCCGCACTTCTCTGGCCCTCGCTTCAGTGATCGGGAAGCGCCAGACCGCCCAAAGGGCAACTGCTGAGGTCAGCAGGGGGAAACCGGCGTCGAAAATCCGCAGCATGACGATCGACCGTGCGGTCTGCTCACCACCGAGGGCCACATCAAAACCGGTGGCATTCAACAGGTAACCGCTGCCAGCCAGGGCGGCTGAGAGGCCCAATTTGACCATCCACCAGAAAATGGAGCCAAACATGCCTTCGCGCCGCTCGTGGGTCTGCAATTCGTCGGTGTCGACCACGTCGGCGATCATCGAAGGAATCAAGGTGAACAGGCCACTGAGTCCAAACGCCATGAATGGAGCCGGCAATAGAGTCAGCATGGGATAGGCCGGATTGTAGCAGAACCACTTCAGGGCGTAGCCCACCATGGACATCCCGATGGCCACGAAGAAGGCATGACGCTTGCCAATCCTGGTGCTCAACCAGGTGACGAAGGCCACGACCGCGAAGGCGCAGACCGCTCCGACGGTGCCGGCCCAGCCGACCCACTTGGCGCCAGCCGCCTGGTCGCCGCCGGTCACGTAGTAGATGATCACATAGGACTGAAAAGAAGCGATGAGCTGGAAACCGTTGAAGACCATAAAGGTGGCCAGGCACAGTTTGAGGAAGGGGCCGTTCCGTAGGGTGATGCCGAATCCGCGAAAGAAATCCGTCATGTTGTGTTTGAAGCCGGTGGCGTGATCGGCCACTTCGGCGGCCGCGACGTTCTTCATCCGTTCGCGCAGGATCAGGCCCGGCAGGATGCCCAGGGGGATGACCACGGCGGCAATGATGATGGCCAACCCGGCTGCGCCGGAGATCTGGTCGGGAAAGAACTTGCCGGAATTCATGATCAACAGAAACCACGGCGAAACCACAAAAGCCAGGGTGCCCATAAAGTTCTGGGTGCCCATGAGGCGGGTGCGCTCGTGGTAGTCTGGGGTCAGTTCGTAACCCAGGGCGACCCAGGGTGTGGCGAAGACGGTGTAGGCGGCGTAGAACAGAATCGACCCGATGAGGAACCACCAGAAGTAGAACATTTCGCTGTGGCCGCCGGGCAGTTGCCAGAGCAGGGCAAAAGTGAGCCCCACGGCGATCGCTCCGCCAACAATGAAAGGCCGCCGCCGACCCCAACGGGAGTGGGTATTGTCGGAGATATAGCCCATGAGCGGATCGGTGAAGGCATCGGTCAGGCGGGGCAGCGCACCGAGCAAACCGACCAGGGCCGGGTTCATGCCCAAGCCCAAATTCAAGACGATCATCATGCCGCCACTGGCTGCGCCGAGCAGATTGTTGACGAAGGCCCCGGTCCCGTAGGCGAGCTTGTGTGACAGCTTGATCCGGTCTTCGGGCGCGGTCTTATTGTGGGGCGCTGCGTTCATGCAATATCCCGTTCATTTGTGGTCGGTGGCGGCTTGGAATTACGAGCAGTCCCGCGATGGGTTCTGGACCGCAACCTTCACGAGCTTGACCTGCCCGCTGCGGGCGAAAATTTCCCTGCTCGTCAGGTCATCCAGGGCATCACCGGAGTGTGAGGTCGATGATCCATCGGCCAAAGTGACTTTGATTTGCGGCCCCTCATTGGACATCTCGTAAATCACCGGCACCTGGCAGAGCGTAAAGGCAAGGCTGCCCGGCGTCAGTTCCAGGGTGTGGTCGGCGCCCTCCAGGTCAAAAAAGGCCATGGTTCCGGGCTGGTTCAGGAATTCGTTTGGCTGCAGCATCGTCGGGGCAAACCGCACGGCGCCTTCTTCGATCCGGATGCCGAGTTCTCCGCGGCGGGTGAGAATTTCCTCTTTCACCTGTCCGGTCATGCCGGGCTGTTTCGCGCCGCCACTGGACGGGGTGTGGGAGTAGGGGTCGGTGGGGAAGGCCCCGTATTCGGTCACGGTCTTTTCGTATCCGATGCCCGAACGAACGCGATGATACATCTTGGCCAAAGCCACCCGCACCGCCTCGGGTTCGCCGGAATCCTGCGCGCGCAATTGGGTCTCCTGCACGGCCAGCAATAGCTTGGCGACCATGTGCCAGTAGATGCACCCCAGCCCTTCGTAGCCATACATGGTGCCGGAACGTCCGGTGAACGATTCGTGTCTGAAGACCGTTTCGAACAGGGCCAGCACGGCGTCGTGGTCACGGATGGCTGCTTTGGCCCAGCGCTCATGCTGGGCCAAATTCAGCAGGGCCATTTCCAGTTCGCAGGCGTTGCCAAATTCCGCGTTGAAGCGGCAGGTCCCGTCGATGTCCTGGCAAAGCACCGTCGTATCGCCGGCGGCCAACATGTCGGCCAGCAGCGGAACTTCCATGACGCCCGCTTCGGGCACCACGTTTTTGGCCATGAAACCCGGCAGGAGGCGTTCCGGATAGAGAATGAAACTGCGCTCCTCGGGCCGGTACAGGGGGCTGTCGTAAAGCTGTTCCAGAATCGTCAGGGACTCTTGGGCGGACAGGAATTCCGAGGTCAGTGCGGCGACCTGTCCTTCCAGCATCTGGGGCAGGCGCTGGAGGTGGGCGGCGTTGCCGTCCTGGGAAATTTTCAGCAGGTTGTAGGTGTGTAGCAACCCGTCATCACGGCGGTTGGCGTTGATGCCCCACTCGATGAATTCCAGGGCGGTGTGGCACATCTCGACGACTTGGGCGACCGGTACTTCGGTGCGGCCCGAGAAGCCCTGAGCATAGACTGTCTCGCGGTAGGAGCAATAAGCCTTGCCCAATTTGTCGAGCAGGCGTTTGCGGTCCTGATCGGCCAGGGCCTGGCCCACCAGAAGGTCTTTTTCGCTCTCGAGGGCAATGGCGATCATGCCCAACCAGTCGGCGATTTCCGTGGAGATTGGCAGAGCTTCGGCCGCAGATCGATCCAGGATGCGCACGAAGAATTTCAGGTAGCGCCGCAGGTGGCAAAGCGTGACCACCGAGACACCGCCGCCAGCGAGGGCGTTGTTGGCGTCATTCCATTCCGGGCGCTGGGTATTCATCCAGATGCCCCCGTCGGGCACCAGGTTCGAGAGTTTGGCCAAGGCCGGTACGAGCAGCTTCTCGAAGAGGTTGGCGTGGTGGACCTTGCCCTCCGCATCGGTCAGCAGTTTGCCGTCGGTGCCCACGGCTTCGACCCGCGCAGTGATGCGATCATCGCATTCCTGATCAAAAGTGATCGTGGCGCTGGCGTCTTTCAAAATATCCGCGTAGGGGCGAATGCGGTAGGGCACTTCGGCGTAGCTGAAAATATCGGCGGCCAGTTTTTGCTCGATGCCGCTGGGGTCATGTTGCTGCCAGGTTTCCAGCAGTTTCAGCAGGTAGATGATCTGGTGGTCGCCCCAGTAGCCGATATTGCTCCAGGGATCATCGGGGGTTTCGACTTCCCACTCCACGCCGTCACGGTTGAGGCGATAGGGATTGAAACCGTCCACGGTCGAGGCGTTGACGAACTTAGCCACGATGTTGGGCAGAAAGCCGGGGAAAGCCGTGCTGAGGGCCTCCCAGTTCTGAAAAATGTCTCGCCAGTTGCCTTCGTAGTTGAGGGCCTGCTGGCCGTCTTCATCGTGAACCCGAATCGAAAACTGGTTCCAGGGGCGGCTGGGGTCGCCGTGCCGGCGGCCGAAGTGCAGAGGCAGATATTCCAGGCACAGGCGCTGGAAATCGGCATCGCCACTTTCGCGAGCCTGATCACCGAGAGCCTGAATGGTGACCGTGTCAGGCAAAGCGGCCAACAGTTCTTGTTGGCGCTTGGCGACTTCGGCATTGCGCACGCGCAGGAAATCGATCAAATCGTCACGGGGCAAATCGTAGTTTTGGGCAAACACGCCGCCGCGCATGCAGTTGAACAATACGTTGGCAAAATGGTGGGACCAGGCTTCGGGCTGGCCCGACATCTGGATGCCATCGGCGCTGGCGATGTAGCGGCGCAGGTTGCGGTCGGCCTTATCCAGGGCCGTCCGGATCTGCCCGTCGAGATCGTTGTCGTCGAGTATTCGGCGTCGCAGGGCGGCAACCTGGACCTGGTCGCGCGCGGTGTCTCCGACCAGATGCCAGCGCGAGGTTGCGCCGCTTTCCAGATCGAGCTGGCAACTCACCAGATAGTTGCCGCGCGTGCCGTTGGCGAGATTATCGGCAGCGATGACGTGGCCCAGACGGAATTCCTCCATGGCCGAGGAAGACAAGTGCACCCGAAATCCATCAAGGCCACAGCACCAGAAAGTATTGGCGCGCAGGATTTCTATGGCTTCGGCACGGTCGGTAATGCCGGCCGTCAGTGAAAAAATGCCCAGGCCGGTGGCGGGGTCCACTTCGGTTTTTTTGTAGGCGTCGACCAGATTGCTGGCCGTCTGATAAAGAGAGAGCGGTGCGCCGTGGGGCAAAATGTTGCGCATCCCATCGAGTACGGTCGCGCGCAATGAGCTGTCCGAGAGATTGACCAGAGAGGCGGAACGCACCCAGCCGTATTCGTCGCAGGCGGCCCAGCTGTAACGGAAAGCCAGGCCCAATTCGCGTTGGATTTCCTCAAAGACGATGCGGGTGCCGGAGGCGTTCTTGTAGAGCGAGCGTTCGGTTCCCGCCCGCCTGGTGCCGCCTTGCACAAAGGGTTCCCATATGACGCCCGGTTTGTCGCCCTGTTCGATGCGAATCAGAGTTACCGGGCCGGTGTGGTGGTGGGATTCATGCAGTTGGTCGACAGTCCGATAGGGAAACAGGCTGCCCGACGCATCAACCCGGCCGGCGGCCAGCCCGCCGCCCGACGTAATGAACATCCACAAGTCGGTATCGCTGGGAATACTGACCAGAAACGGATTCAAGCGCTGGTAGGCCGAAATGCGGTAGTGGACTTCTCCATCCAGCACAACAAAACCGCCGCCCGCAAGGGCAGCCAGGGGTTTGACCGTTGTGGTGCGTGGAGCTGGTGCGGGCCTACCCATGTTGATTCCTCATCATCTTGTTTTTGAATGCGTTATGTTGATTCGCCGGGAGCCCCGCAGGTGGGCTCCCGGCAATTGTCTTACGAAACTACTTCAGCAAAATCATGCTGCGGGCCGTCTGGCCAGCCGCCGTGCGCAAGACGTAGTTGTAACGTCCGGTCGGGGCCGGGTCACCTGCGTCAGTCTTCCCATTCCAGACCACGTGGTGGTTGCCGGCATCCAGGTTGCCCTGCTCCAGGCTCGCGACCTTGCGGCCGGCCACGTCGTAGACCGACAACTCGACCGAGCCAGCCTTTTCGAGGCTGAAATCGATGCGGGTCGAGGGGTTGAACGGGTTGGGATAATTCTGACCCAGTGCGGACCCGGACAGCAGAGTGTTGGGCACGTCGGACACCGTATCGATTTCCAGAACGACGTTGTCGTAGAAGTTTGCAGAGGCCTCATAAAGAGTCGCGGTATTGGAAAAACCGATTTGGAAAAATTGGGGCTGAGCCCCTTCGATCAACCCGACGTCGATGGCCAGGGACAGCGAATAGCCGGCCCATTCGATCGGCGTGGCGGTCAGGTCCACGAAGATATAA
>RCNC010003439.1_pt1 | contig 10328 bp, 7 predicted proteins | sample 2041301 | NCBI WGS metagenome assembly RCNC01 (sample SAMN09708231, study PRJNA481090) | Marine sediment metagenome, whole genome shotgun sequencing project. | biome: marine sediment; feature: ocean; material: sediment; isolation source: Sewage treatment plant 13A marine sediment (STP13A) ... | reverse complement strand
ATTGCGACCGGACATCATCGAGACGACCATGCGGAAACCCTTCTCATGCAGGTCCTCCGCGGGACGGGCGGCCTGATCGGGATCCGTCCGGTCCGCGACGGCAAGTACATCCGTCCTCTGATCGAGATCCCTCGAGAGAGAATTCAGGCATACGCAAACGGGTTGGGGCTGCCGTTCTGCGAGGATTCGTCGAATCGGAAGAGGACCTATCTTCGAAACCGAATCCGGCAGGACCTTATCCCTTGGATTCGGAAGGAAGCAAACCCCTCGTTCGTGGATTCCCTCGTCCAGCTTGCCTCGATCCTCGAAGGGGAGACGAAGTGTCTGGATGCGGTTGCCGAGGAGGCGCTCGAGCGAGTCACGCGTCGAGCGAGCCGCGAGGGGGATGTGATCCTCCGGCGGGACCTCCTGGAGGGATTGCCGAGGGCAATCCAGAGGCGTGTCCTGAGACGGTCCTACGGGCGACTCGAGGGATCGACCCGGGGCCTTTCCTATGTCCATCTGGAGGGTATCTGCGACGCCCTGGGCAAGCCGGAGGGACGCGTTCACAAGGTGTTCTCCCTGCCCCGTGGCGTTCGCGTCTTCCTGGAATACGAGGCCGTGTACCTGACCCGCAGGGACTTGTGGGAATCCACGCCATACGAGGTTCCCCTTCCGCTGGGGGACGAAAGGCTGATTCCCGAGGCCGGGATCGCCCTTCGTGCTGACCGGGCCATCTTGGATGGTTCCCCCCGTGAGGGTGTCGAAAAATGTCTTTCAGGGGGGGGAGAAGGCCGGGATTGCGCCTGCCTGGATGCGGCCCTTGCCGTGGGCGAGATGGTTGTCCGGAACGCTCGTCCGGGCGATCGATTCCGTCCCCTCGGGTTGGGGGGGGGGAAGAAACTCAAGGATTTCTTCATGGATGAGAAGATTCCGCGAAGCCTGAGGCACCGAATTGCCATCCTAGAGATAGGAGGAAGGGTTGCGTGGGTGGTCGGCTACCGGGTCGACGATCGCTTCAAGGTCACGGAGAGGACAAGGGCGGTGATCCGTGTCCAAGCCCTTCTCAAGGACCAGGAAGAGGGAACCTGGGCAAGAAAAATCAGTCAAATCAAGTGATAAGATAGGAGAACGCCACAGTTTTTGTTGAATTATGCCGATCCCAAGTGTAAGATTATATAACAGGTGTCTCTTCCATGCGGACGGCGGCGAAGAAAGCACGCCTGACGGAATGGAAAGGGTCGACTCCAAACAGAAAAGCGAGAAATCGTAACGTGAATCAATTCTACAAAAGTCTCGCCCTTTGGCTCACCATTATTCTGCTGTTCATGCTTCTCTACAGCGCCGTAAGAAACCAGAAAGTCGACAAAGTGAACCTGTCCTACAGCCAATTCCTGGGCTATGTGGAGGAGGGAAGGGTCACGCAGGTCACCTTGCAGGGCAATCATCTGATCGGCCAGACGGCGAGCGGCAGCACCTTCGAGACCTACATGCCGGAAGACCCGGAACTGATGAAGACCCTGCGGGACAACCGTGTGGAGATCGTCGTCAAGCCCGCGGAAGAGTCGAAATGGTACATGACGCTCCTCGTTTCCTGGTTTCCGATGATCCTGCTGATCGGTGTCTGGATCTTCTTCATGCGGCAGATGCAGGCGGGTGGCGGAAAGGCGATGAGTTTCGGGAAGAGCCGTGCTCGACTGCTCACCGAGAATCAGCAGAAGGTGACCTTCGAGGACGTGGCGGGCATCGATGAGGCCAAGGAAGAGCTCGAAGAGATCATCGAGTTCTTGAAGGATCCGAAGAAGTTCACCCGCCTGGGAGGAAGAATTCCCAAGGGGGTCCTGCTGGTCGGTCTCCCGGGCACAGGCAAGACCCTTCTCGCACGAGCCATCGCGGGCGAAGCGAGTGTGCCCTTCTTCACGATCAGTGGCTCGGATTTCGTCGAGATGTTCGTCGGCGTTGGGGCCTCCCGGGTGAGAGACCTGTTCATCCAAGGGAAGAAGAGTGCTCCGTGCATCATCTTCATCGATGAGATCGACGCAGTGGGCCGGCATCGAGGCGCCGGTCTTGGGGGGGGGCATGACGAAAGGGAACAGACCCTGAACCAGTTGCTCGTCGAGATGGACGGGTTCGAGACGAACGAGGGGGTCATTCTTATCGCGGCCACGAACCGGCCGGACGTGCTGGATCCGGCGCTCCTGCGACCGGGCCGATTCGACCGTCAAGTGGTCGTGCCAAAGCCCGATATCATGGGCCGCGTCGGCATCCTCAGGGTGCATACGCGCAAGATGCCCCTGGCCGCCGACGTGGAGCTCGAACTGCTCGCGAGGGGGACGCCCGGGTTCTCGGGGGCAGACCTGGAGAACCTCGTCAACGAGGCCGCCCTCCTGGCCGCCCGTGCGAGCAAGCAGCACATCGGCGCGAAAGACTTCGAGATGGCCAAGGACAAGGTCATGATGGGCGTGGAACGCAAGAGCATGATCATCAGCGATGAGGAGAAGCGTAACACAGCCTATCACGAGGCAGGACACGCGCTCGTTGCATGCATCCTGCCGGGCACCGATCCCATCCACAAGGTTTCGATCATCCCCCGCGGCATGGCCCTTGGCCTTACCCAACAGCTTCCCATTGACGAAAAGCATACCTATGCCCGGAAATTCCTGATGAACCAGCTGGCCATCCTCTTTGGAGGTCGCGTGGCGGAAGAGCTCGTCCTCGGGGAAATGACGACCGGCGCAGGAAACGACATCGAACGGGCCACGGGGCTGGCTCGAAAGATGGTTTGCGAGTGGGGCATGAGTGTAGACATGGGGCCTCTGACCTTCGGGAAGAAGGACCACGAGATCTTCCTGGGCAAGGAACTGTCCTATCCCACGGATTACAGCCCGGCGACGGCGGTTCAGATCGACGACGAGATTCGAAAGATCGTGATGGAGAACTACGACCGGGCCAAGGAGATCATCACGGAGAATATTGACAAACTCCATTTGATCGCCAACACCCTCCTGGAGAAAGAAACTGTCGACGGCGCGGAGATTCGGGGGATCGTCCTCCGAGAAGGAGGAAGTGCCGAAGTCCAGGAAGATGCCGCTGCGTTCGCCTCGAATGAGCCGCGTGACCAGGGCGATACCGAACAAGAACCCCGCACCCCAAAGGACAGGGACGAAGAAGAAGCTAAGCTAGCGATTCCGCCGTTGGGACTGAAAAGCCAAGAGGAGGGGGGGTAGCTGATCTTCCCTTGTCCCCGCAGGCCGTTGAAAAACACCCATCTGCTGCGTTACACTCATCCTTCGTTTCTGCGGCTTACTCAGTACGCCTCATTGTTGGTCTGGATCCCCGCTTTCGCAGGGACAAGTTTCGCGCGCCTTGCATATGGGCGTTTTTGAACGGCCTGCGATAAGGGCCCTTTCTACATCCCCCTAGACTTCAAGACGGAGAATCGATCCCTGAGGATGAATGAACGGGTGGACAATTGCCCGAAGGGCCCATCGGGTCCGATAGCCTGTCGGGGAAAGAAAATTGATCTTTCCGATGGGCCGGTCGTTATGGGTGTGCTCAACGTCACACCGGACTCCTTCTACGATGGAGGCCGGTACGGTGCGTACGAGCAGGCCGTGGAAAGGGCATGGAGGATGGTCGATGAAGGCGCAGCCATCCTCGATGTGGGAGGCGAGTCCAGCCGTCCGGGGTCCGACCCGGTTCCTGCCGAAGTGCAGAAAGAGCGCATCCTGCCCGTTATCCAGGCGGTCCGCGAACGCTGGCAGGGATGGATCTCGGTGGACACGTGCTCGAGCGACGTGGCTCGTGCGGCCGTGGAGCAGGGCGCAGACATGATCAACGATATCAGTGCTGGCGGGCTGGATCCGGACATGAAGAAGGTCGCTGCGGAGCTTGGCGTTCCCTGCATCCTGATGCATATGAAAGGGAAGCCCAAGACGATGCAGGACGAGCCGGTCTATGGGGACGTCGTTCCGGAGATCATCGAACACCTTGCAGAACGAATCGCCGTCTGGGAAGATGCGGGGGTTGCGAGCGAGAACATCCTCGTGGATCCCGGGATCGGGTTCGGGAAGACGGTCGATCACAATCTGCTCATCCTGAAGCACTTGCGCGAGTTGGAGGTGCTCGGCAGACCGATCGTCCTGGGCACGTCCCGGAAGGCCTTTGTGGGGGCCCTCCTCGATCGGGATCTAGAGGGCCGACTCGTGGGTACGCTGGCCACGGTTGCCATAGGTGCGTGGAACGGGGCGCACATCCTCCGGGTGCACGACGTACAGGAGACCCGGGAGGTGCTGACGATCGTGCACGCCATCAAGGAAGCTCGAGGACACGCCTGAGACCATGGAAAGCCTACAGACCTTTCTGCATGCCTTTCAGGATCTGGACTGGCTGGACCTGACATGGGTGGACGTGCTCGACATCCTGGTGGTTACGTTCGTGACCTACTGGATCATCCTCCTGATCAAGGGCACACGAGCGGTGCACATGGTTGCCGGGCTCGCTATCGTCTTCATCGCCTATGTGGTCAGCCGACTCCTGCCGATGCACACCCTGCACTGGATCATCAACAGCTTCCTGAGCTCGATTATCCTGATCATCGTTGTCCTCTTCCAGGAAGACATTCGTCGTGCTCTTGCCCGTATGGGCAGGAACCCCCTGTTTGCCGGAATGAGCCGCAGGGAGGAAAGCAGGCTCCTGGAGGAAATCGCGGTGGCATCGGTCAATATGTCGGAGAGAAACGTCGGTGCCCTGCTTGTTCTGGAGCGCGAGACACGGCTCGATGATTTCCTCGAAGGGGGTACGGTGCTGGACGCCAGGGTGGGCCGCGAGATCCTTCAGAGCATCTTCTTTCCCCTGTCTCCCATGCACGATGGTGCGACCGTGCTCCGGGAGGGCCGGATTCACGCCGCCGGGTGCTTCCTGCCCCTGACCAAGCGAACGGACATCCACAAATCCTTCGGGACGCGACACAGGGCGGCGCTCGGGATTACCGAGAGGGCCGACGCGGTGGTGATCGTGGTGTCCGAGGAGGACGGCTCCATCTCGGTTGCCCTGGACGGAATCTTGCGGCACAGTCTGACGCCAAAGGCCCTTCGGGAGGCCTTGACCGACTTGTTTTCCCCGTATGTGCCAAGAGAGAAGCGTAAGGCAGAGGCCCTATGATAAAGGATTTGCTGTTTCGTAATATCAGTTTGAAAATCCTCTCTTTTTTCTTCGCCGTTAGCCTGTGGCTCTTCGTGAACCTGAAGGCCACGGCCGAAAACACGCTCCACATACCGGTGCGCTGGGAGAGCCTGCCGAGCTTTCTCGCCATCACCAACGAGGTGAACGATTCGGTCCGGGTCCGGGTGGCCGGTCCCCGACGCATCCTCTCCAATCTGGAGGCGAACAGGCTTCCGGTGACCCTGGACCTTTCCGATGGGAAGGTGGGATTGAGCAATTATCAGATCAACGAGAAGATGATTCACTTGCCCCCCGGGCTTACAGCCACGGTGTTGCCGCCCGACACGATTCAGTTCAAGTTCGAGTTGACCGTCACGAAAGGGGTGGAGGTCAGACCACGGTTCAGTGGGGAGCCGGCCGAGGGGCACGTCGTCGAAAGCGCGGAAGTCGTGCCGAACCGGGTAGAGATCGTGGGTGCTCAGAGCGAGGTGCAAGGGATCTCCCAGGTCGATACAGAGGCCATTGATCTGACGGAGCGAAGAGAAAGCTTCGAGATGAAGGTAAAGATTGCGCTCGATCAGCCTCATGCCTGGCCTTCGACAGGGCAGGGGGAGGTCGAGGTGCGTGTTGCCATTGCGGAAGAAACGGTCCAGAAGCTGTTGAAACAGATCTCCCTGAAGGTTAAGAATGCGAGGGGTCCCGTGCGTCTGGAGCCCCCGCGGATCGACGTTATCCTCGAGGGACCGGCCGGCAAGATCGATTCGCTCCAGCCCGACCAGATTGAGGCATCGGTCGTCCTCCCCAGAGAAGGTCCCCTCCCCGAGAGCCTTCCGGTGAGAATACAGCTGCCCGTGGATGGAATTTGGGCGAAAAGCAATCCTGAGCAAGTGGGGGTGAAGGCTCTCCCGCCCAAGGATTCCGAGTAGGCGGTGGATTCGACAGATGCCGATGGGCTATGTGTAGCTTTCGGGCGCGGGCGCGGGGAAAAGGAGGAGATAGATGGGAAGGCTTTTTGGAACGGATGGGGTGCGTGGGGTAGCAAACAAGGAGCCCATGACGGCCGATATTGCCTTGCGGCTCGGTCGGGCCATCGCCTACCTGTGCCGTGCACACACAGGCCGTCACAGGATTGTGGTGGGCAAGGATACCCGCCTTTCCGGCTATATGCTCGAGAACGCGATGGTCGCGGGAATCTGTTCGATGGGCGTGGATGCATTCGTGATCGGGCCCCTTCCGACCCCCGGGGTTGCGTTCATCACACAAAGCATGCGGGCTGATGCGGGCGTGATGATCTCTGCGTCCCACAACCTTTTTCAGGACAACGGGATCAAGTTCTTCCATCGGGACGGATACAAGCTGCCGGATGAGGACGAGGAGGAGATGGAGGGGCTGATCGTCTCCGATCGTCTCTCCCAACTCCAGCCTACGGCCGACAAGGTGGGCAAGGCCTTTCGGATCGACGATGCGAGGGGACGGTACATCGTTTTTGCGAAGGAGACCTTTCCCAAGGAGCTCTCCCTCGAGGGCGTGAACATCGTGCTCGACTGTGCCAATGGTGCGGGCTATCGGGTTGCACCCACGGTGTTCTCGGAGCTGGGCGCCGAGGTGAGGACCCTGGGGGTGGAGCCGGACGGCAAGAACATCAACGAGGCGTGCGGTTCCCAGAACGCGGAGCGGATGGCCTCGCTGACGAAAGAGACCGGTGCGGATATCGGGATCGCCCTGGACGGCGACGGAGACCGCGTCATCTTTGCGGACGAACAGGGCCGGATCGTGGACGGGGATGCTGTGATGGCCTTCTGCGGGAGGGAGATGATTCGTACGGGCGACCTGCCGCACAACACGGTTGTGGCCACGGTCATGAGCAACATCGGTCTGGAGCTTGCCCTGAAAGAGGTGGGAGGAAAGCTCGTTCGGACCGCGGTTGGGGATCGTTACGTCGTGGAAGAGATGAGGAGAGCCGATTACCTGCTCGGGGGAGAGCAGTCCGGGCACCTCATCTTTCGAGAGTACACGACTACCGGGGATGGGATCATCACGGCCTTGCAGGTCCTGGCCATCATGAGGCGGACAGGGCTCAAGGTCTCGGAACTTGCCGGGCAGATGAAGAGGCTGCCGCAAGTGCTCTTGAACGTCCAGGTGGAGAGAAAGGTGCCTCTCGAGGAACTCCCCAGTGTTCAGGAGGACGTCCTGCGGGTCGAGAACGAACTCGGGGACAGCGGGCGCGTGCTGGTCCGTTATTCGGGCACCGAGCCTCTCCTGCGCATCATGATCGAAGGCCCGGATTCCGACCGGATCAACTGGTATGCCGGAGAGATTGCCGAGAAAGCACGCAAGGAACTCTGCTGAAAGGGGCGAGGGAAGGCGGTATGCGGATCGCTACAGCCGAACTCATTCGTGAACTGGACCGGCGGACCATCGAGGAGGTGGGGATCCCGGGTGCGGTCCTCATGGAAAACGCGGGGCGTGGCGCGACACGGGTCCTGAGAGAGCAGTTCCAGAATCTGCAAGAGGGCCCTGTCGTCCTCGTGTGTGGTGGGGGGAACAACGGAGGGGACGGATTCGTCATCGCAAGGTGCCTGCACGAAGCGGGAATCGAGTCCGAGGTGTTTCTTCTCGCGGCGCCGGACCGCATACGCGGGGATGCGCGGATCTACTTCGATGCTCTGGACGGGACGGACGTCCCGGTCCGACTCCTGAAAGACGAAGGAGTTTCCGAAGATGTCCTTCGACGATGGCAAGGTGCATCGTGCATCGTGGACGCCATCTTCGGTACCGGGCTTGCCAGGCCCGTCGAGGGGCTCTACCGGAAGGCGATCGAGGCGATCGAGGCGGCCCGACGGCCCGTATTCGCCGTGGACCTGCCTTCCGGCATCTGTGCCGACACGGGGAAAGTCCTCGGAACGGCCGTTCGTGCCGAATGTACTGCAACCTTCGGGTTGCCGAAGAGAGGGCTCTATCTGTATCCGGGGGCCGGCCACGCGGGCCGGATTACGTGTGTGGACATCGGCATCCCTGAAAGACTCCTGGACGAACTCGGCGTCCGGGAAGAGATCTTCGAGCCGGCCTCGCTCGTCCACTGGCTCCGTCGAGAGCCGGATACCCACAAGGGCACGTACGGCCATTTGTTCGTCCTGTCCGGGTCCCTTGGAAAAACGGGCGCTGCCTGCCTGTGCTCCGAGTCCGCCCTCCGCTGTGGCGCCGGGCTCGTTACGCTGGGGATCCCGAAGACGTTGAACCCGGTCATGGAGCAGAAGCTCACAGAGGTCATGACCCTGCCCCTTCCGGCGGGAAAGGATGAAACCTTGTCTTCCGGCGGCCTGGAGGAAATCAAGGAGTTCGCCTCTTCGGTGAAGGGCCTTGCGGTCGGTCCCGGCATGGGCGTGAACGAGGAGACCGGGCATATCGTTCGTGCTCTCTGGGTCGACGTCGACCGGCCCATGGTCTGGGATGCGGATGCACTGACCTTGCTCGCCGGCAACCCGGACCTCCGGGGAAAGCAGTCCGCAGAGATTATCGTGACCCCCCACCCGGGGGAGATGGGCCGTCTCATCGACAAGCCGGTCACCTGGGTACAGGAGAACCGCGTGGAAGCGGCCAGGTCGTTAGCCGAGCAGTGGGGTGTCGTGACCGTTCTGAAGGGGGCTCGAACCCTGATTGCAGCCCCGGACGGAAGGCTGCGCATCAATCTTACGGGCAATCCGGGGATGGCCGCGGGCGGCATGGGCGATGTCCTGACCGGTATGATAGGCGCATTCCTCGTTCAGGGGATGGAGGCGTATGACGCGGCCTCCTTCGCCGTGTGGCTTCACGGAGCCGCGGGGGACCTCACGGCACGAACCCTTGGCCCCGTCGGGTTTCTCGCCTCGGAAGTCATGCAGTCCCTGCCCCGGCAGTTCAGGGAATTATTGGAAGAACAGGAATGCAGCCCCTCCGATTGACCCTCGCCACGCACGGACCGGAGGAGACCCTCGAACTCGGCAGGCAATTGGGCCGCCTGCTGGTTGCCGGTGATCTGGTGGCCCTCGTGGGGGATCTCGGGGCGGGAAAAACCTGTCTCGTGCAGGGGATCGCACAGGGCCTCGATGTGCCGGAATCGAGCTACGTCCGGTCCCCGTCTTTCGTCATCCTGAACGTCCACGCGGGAAGGTGCGAGCTCAACCACCTGGATCTCTACCGGATTCACAGTCCCGCGGAACTGGAAGATCTCGGATACCGGGAGATTTTTTACGGAGAGGGCGTGACCGTGATCGAGTGGGCTGATAAGATTGAGGGTCTTTTGCCCGAGGAGCACTTGCGGATCTCTCTGGACTTCCGGAACGAAACGGAAAGGGTGATCGCCCTGGAGGGGATCGGAGACCGGCCTCGAGAACGGTGGGAAGCCCTTCGCTCCGCCCTGGCCGGGTTTGCCGAAGGGTGATGGGCCCGGGAAGGCGACAGACGACAAGGAAGATCTATCACGTGAGGAGAAGAGTCTGATGGGATGTGTTGTTCAGAAGTACGGAGGCACCTCGGTGGGCAGTGTGGAGCGGATCAGGCATGTGGCCCAGCGTGTTGCCAAGACCTGGAAAGGGGGTCACCAGGTTGCCGTGATCGTTTCTGCCATGGCCGGGGAGACGAACCGGTTGATCGACCTCGTGCATGAAGTCTCTCCCGAACCGAACGAGCGCGAGTACGATGTGATCGTGTCCACCGGCGAACAGGTCAGCATCGGCCTGCTGGCCATCGCGCTGCAAGACCTCGGGGTGCCGGCCGAGTCCTGCCTGGGATACCAGATCAAGGTGCTGACGGACAGCGTCCACAGCAAGGCGAGGATCGTGGACATCGAGTGCTCCCGCCTGAAGAACGTCCTGGACCGGGGCAAGGTTGCCGTGGTTGCGGGCTTTCAGGGCGTGGACGAGAACGGAGATGTGACCACCCTTGGCCGGGGTGGATCCGACCTGTCCGCCGTCGCCGTTGCAGCCGCCCTGGGGGCGGATGTCTGTGAAATATACACGGACGTGGACGGGGTCTACACGACGGACCCGAACATGTGTGTGAACGCGAGAAAAATCGAACGGATCTCCTACGAGGAGATGCTGGAGATGGCCAGCCTGGGGGCCAAGGTCCTCCAGACCCGGTCCGTGGAATTCGCGATGAAACACGACGTGCCGATTCACGTTTTGTCGAGCTTCAAGGAAGTGAGC
>RCNC010003438.1_pt1 | contig 10329 bp, 8 predicted proteins | sample 2041301 | NCBI WGS metagenome assembly RCNC01 (sample SAMN09708231, study PRJNA481090) | Marine sediment metagenome, whole genome shotgun sequencing project. | biome: marine sediment; feature: ocean; material: sediment; isolation source: Sewage treatment plant 13A marine sediment (STP13A) ... | reverse complement strand
CAATACAATGAGCAAATAAATAATTATGCGGACAAAGCGCTACTATATGATTCCAAATCTGACATAAGCCTGATCGCTAAGGCATTATATTATATGTATAACGAGGAATATCGATTGGCGCTGCCCCATTTAGAGAAAGCATTGGAGTACAATCCGAATTCATCGGCAGTAGTTCAATTACTTTCCATGTTATACGCCAATTACATTCCGGATACTGGCCAAGCCCTGAAATATGCATTAATGGGTGTGCAGCTTGACATAGGTGCAAATAACTCAATTGCCAAAAGTTATATTTATTTGAACCTAAGCAATGCACTTATCCAAAATGGTTTTCCTGAAGAGGCTTTATGGTATATTAATAAATCATTAGATCATCATCCAGAGAACCCTTATGCGCCCTATTTGAAAACACTGATTTTATTTGCCAAGGACAACGATATTGTGCGCACTACAAAGTTATTAGAGCGAGAGTGGCAAAAGGATACTACCCGCTTAGATATCTTACAGGACGTAGCTAATTTTCATTTTTACCAGGAGGACTATGATAGCGCCTTTTTTTACTTTGAGAAATTTATCAAAGCAAAAGAAAAATACGGATTGGATATTTATCCCCATGAAGATTTAAAAATAGGTATGGTCTATGAAAAGATGGGCTTGAATGAACAAGCATCCGATTTTTTCAGGGCATACGCTGACTATTGCGAAAAGGATCAATCCATCTATAAAAGTATGAGTTTGGCTATGAAGTATGTGAATGAGGGTAAAAACGACCAAGCAATCGAGCAGCTCAAGGTTTTTGCAACACAAGATAATTACTGGTACTGGATCTTGATATACTTAGAAATAGATCCGCTTATGAAACCTTTGAAAAACCATCCGGAGTTTGAGGGGATTATCCAAAAAATTAAAGACCGGTTTTGGGAAAATCAGACGAAGCTGAAAAAGTCGCTAGAGGAGAAAGGACTGATTTAATCAATTAAATACGCTTCCTGCTCTAGCATGAGGATTACTGATTAAGGTATGTTGAAATTCTTCTCCCCCAGACTCCCTCCTTTTAACATCATAATCATAGATATTATTTATAAGTACAAATCTAAAGGCCGGTAGGCAGGTATTCAAGATATGCCATTGGTGATTAACTTTTAAAATTTTCAATATCCTGTAAAGATTCTAAGGCCTTTTTTGGTTGAGAAAAGGGTAATCATGGTTTCATTTTGTTCGACCAAACTTTCCATCGAGGTAGGTAGTCTAAAATGCTTGAATAGTTCATTATTTCAATATGGAAATAAAACACGTAGATCCCAGGTGTACATCCTTAAACCAAAAATACCGTCAAACTCATAGCTCCTTGGGCGCCTATAACCAAACACTGTTCAATGTCGGCTGTTTTTGAAGGTCCTGACAAAAACAATCCAAAGCCCTGTTTGTCTTGACCTATTGTTTTATAAGCCTCGTGCATGTGCAAGCACAGGTTTTCTTTTTCTAAGATAATAACGAGATCATTGCTAATAAAAGGTAATACCCTTAGTTTGAAATCATCATCTTGAATCCAAACGGCACCATTCTCTGCCACGGCAAAGCCCGCTTTGATAATCGCTAAGTCAATATCCTTAATCTTATGAGGGTCGGTCTCTTCTGAAATACTCACCGTTCCCAAAGAAGATGCCTTTGTAGTAGATACTATCTGCTTTGCCTGTGGATACAATCTTTGTATTTCTGTATCCAGCACACTGCCCTTTTGTAATTCAATGGCCTTTCCTCCTACTAGCTGTACTTTCTCTTTAAAAGTCTCTAAGAGGTTGAGGTCCTCTTCAAACTTTTTAAGATCTATTTCCGGCAAAGTTACTATGGCCGGCTTGTTCTTTTTAACCGCTTTTAAGATTGCTTCTCTACCCATTTTTCTTTCTTTTTGTTTGGTACCACTCATCAAAATTCTCATTTTTTATCTCAGGAAGTTCTCTTTCCTTTCCCCAGGCATTCAACTTGGAATAGACCATAAATCTTGGGGCATATTTCAGCATAAATCTTGCAGACTTTCCGGCCAACCCATACAAGCCAGGTTTTGACAAAACGACACCAGCCATTTTTAGGATCGATTTTTTAACTACCGGTTGTGGTTCCTGTTTAACAATGACTTGACGCCATTTGTACAATTGCTCATGGATATTGATCTTCACCGGACAAACATTTGTACAGGAGCCACATAAAGTAGACGCAAACGGAAGTGAACTGTGTTTTGTCAGGTCCTTTCCCGGAGATAAGATTGAACCTATTGGACCCGGTATTGTAGCATCATAACTATGACCTCCACTTCTTCTATAAATAGGACAGGTATTCATACAGGCCCCACATCGAATACAATGTAGTGAAGACCTAAAATCTTTACGACTAAGTTGTTCTGTTCTCCCATTGTCAACAATAACAATATGCATTTCCTTTCCTTTTGAAGGCTTGTTAAAATGGGAAGAATAAGTAGTAATGGGTTGCCCCGTAGCACTTCTAGCCAAAAGGCGCAAAAATACAGCCAAATGCTCCTGTTTCGGAATCAATTTTTCTATCCCCATACAAGCTATGTGCACCTTGGCCAAATGCGCCCCCATATCAGCATTACCCTCATTGGTACAAACAACAAAGCCACCTGTTTCGGCGATGGCAAAGTTTACTCCTGTAATGGCAACATCAGCCTCTAAAAACTTGTTTCTTAAATGCTTTCTGGCCTCATTGGTTAGGTATTCAGGATTGCCATTGCTCGGTGTTGTTCCCAAATGCTCTTGAAACAAGACATCTACTTCTTCTTTTGTTTTATGAATGGCAGGTAAAACAATATGACTTGGAGTTTCTTTTGCTATTTGAACAATATATTCTCCCAAATCTGTATCGACAACTTCAATTCCTTTAGCCTCTAAATATGGGTTTAAATGGCATTCTTCAGTAAGCATAGACTTACTCTTTACCACTTTAATTGCCTTCTGATCTTCAAGTATCTTATGTACAATCTCATTGTGTTCCTTTGCATCGGAAGCCCAATGCACATGGATGCCATTCTCTTTGGCTTTCTTTTCAAACTCAATCAAATAGCTGTCAAGATCCGATAAGACGTTTGCTTTGATTCCAGAGGCCAATTCTCTTAAATATTCCCAGCTTTGCACCCCATGTGCAGCGATATCTCTTTTTTCTCTGACATACCACAAGGCTTTGTCATGCCAATTGACCTTGGACTCGTCTTTATTAAAGGCTGTTGCTTTTTCTGCGTGGCTCATAAGTCAATACTACTGTTTAAGATTTCAGCGATATGCATCACTCGTATGGCTTGCTTATTTCTATTGATCAATCCTTCCAAATGCATCAAACATGAATGATCTGCTCCTGTAATTACTGCTACCCCACTATCCAAATGATCTGCTATCCGGTCTTTTCCCATTTTGACTGAAATCGCTTCTTCAAATACTGAAAAAGTTCCTCCAAAACCGCAGCATTCATCCTTTCTCTGAAGGGGCATCAATTCAAGCCCTTCTACATTTTCAAGTAAGGATTCCTCGGTGGAATAATAAGCATCCATTGTTTCTGAGCAAGAGCCGAGATTCAAGCCCCTTAATCCGTGACAACTTTTATGCAATCCGACCTTATGTGGAAAGGAAGCGCCCAAATCTGTCTTGCCCAAGATCTTGACCAGAAACTCACAAAGTTCATAGGCATTGTTCCTTACTTTTATAACATCTGGACTTTGTTCTAAAATGTCAAAATGTTTTTTAACATGATAGATACAACTACCTGAAGGACCTACAATATAATCGTATTCCTTAAAATTCTCTACAAACACACGGCAGGCACCTTTTGAGTCCTGCTCATAACCCGAATTCCCCAATGGCTGACCACAACAGGTTTGGCCCATGGGATAATAAACGTCAACGCCTAATTTTTCCAACAACTCCAAAGTGGCAATAGCCACCTGGGGATATAATTGATTGATATAACAAGGGATGAATAAGCCTACTTTCATTTCGTCTAATATTTAGATCAACGGTTTTTAAGATATTACCTTATCAATGCCTTAGGGTTCAGTTTTTATCAATGGTTAAGAATTATCCTTTTATAATGATTCTCTTCATATTAATTTTGTTTGAACCTGGTATCGCATTTTTATCTTGTTACTCATAATTTTTTATATTTTATTTTTTCAGCTGTAAACCAGATCATATATAATTTACTGTACTCAAAAAATAACTGATGTAAACTCCTTCGTTGGTAATCCTGTTCATACCTAAGAAATTGACAAACAAAAAACCGAGTTCGCGATCTATACATCATCATGCTGAAAATCCCTCTCCTTCCTTCCATTATATCTTGCATTTTCTTTAGTAAGAATATCAATAGGAGAATAGATTTTGCTTGCTGGCTTTTTATTTTTTACTAAAAAGTCTACCATTAAATGGACTGAATCATACCCTTGTTCAAAGGGTTTTTGAGAAATTAAAAATGAAACTGTCTCATCTTCAAGGCATTGTATATTTTGCTCCGTATTGTCAAATCCAATAAGCTTAAGCTTACTTAAAGAAGTGTCCTTAATGGCTTGAACAACAACACCTATCCTACTAGAGGGCACAAATATGCCTTGAATTGTATCGTGCTGATCTAAAAAAGAATTTATTTTCAGTTTCGTGTCCTCTATATCGCTAAGATCGTCAATGCTCAATGTAAATGTTTCATTTTCAATTCCATTTTTGATAAAGTAATCGTTGAAGCCTTCAATTCTTTTAGCAATAGAGTGAAAATTGGTTATATTTACTCTAGTATGAACTATTAAAAACGAGGATTGCCCTCCTAAACTTAGGTGCATTAATTTCCCAGCAACATAGCCTCCCATAAACGAATCCTGTCCAATAAATGAAATATTGTTAAAGCCATCTAAATCAATATTAATAAACAAATAAGGTATATTTGACTTCTCTAATCGATCTATAATTTGCTTTGTTTCTTTTACAAAAGCAGGCACAAAAACAACAGCAGAAGGATTTGATTTCATTAAGGCGTCGAACTGCTTCAAATATGAATCTGCATCAAATTGATCAAAAAAATAATTATTGACTTCTACCCCATAATTTTTAACCTCACCACTGGCCTTTTGCACCCCTGAATAAGGGGATTTCCAGAAATAGGGATAATTATCATGACTTGGCATTAAGGTCAAAAGTTTGAATTTGCTTTTTAATGCAAGGGCTCTCGCAACAGGGTTCACCTTAAAATTATGCTTTTTAAGGATTTTTTTAATTTTAGCCTCAGTTTTTTTTGAAACTCCTCCCCTATTATGCAGTACCCTATCTACAGTCCCCTCTGAAACATTAGCTTCTTTAGCGATACTTTTTATAGTAATCATATTTGCCTTGACTTATTACTGGTGCTTTTATTATTTCTAAAATTCATGTATTTGAGAACCAATTATTAAAAAAGTAATATTTTATTTAGCTAATTTATATAAATAATTTAGTTTTCCGTGTGCGGACACGAATATTTTACTACTTTTACCTTCTAAATATGTTTATTGTTTGATTTTCGTGTGCGAACACGAACATTTAATAAAGAGTATAAAATCCATGAATAACAGAAGTATGCATAAAGTAATCGTTGTAACAGGGGCCGGAGGTGTGTTGTGCAGTACCTTGGCAATAGCACTGGCAAAGGAAGGTCATAAAATTGCCGTTTTAGACTTAAGAATTGAAGCTGCAAATAGTGTTGTTGAACAAATTAATGCGGATGGAGGAACTGCGATTGGAGTCTCTGCGAATGTGCTGGAAAAGGAATCATTAGATGCCGCCAAAAAAGAAGTGAATGAACAACTGGGTTCTTGCGATATTTTGATTAATGGAGCTGGTGGAAATCACCCCTTAGGAACCACGTCAAATCCTCATTTGCAAGAGGAGGATCTTTTAAATAAGGAGGAAGGCTTTAAAACTTTTTTCGATTTAGACCCTACCGGGATCAAATTTGTATTTGACTTAAACTTTATTGGAACCTTGCTTCCCACACAGGTTTTTGCAAAAGACATGGTGGGTAAAGAAGGATGTAGCATTCTAAATATTTCATCAATGAATGCTTTTACGCCTTTGACAAAAATTCCTGCTTATAGCGGTGCAAAAGCAGCCGTTTCAAATTTTACACAATGGTTAGCTGTTCATTTTTCAAAAGTAGGGATTCGCGTAAATGCTTTGGCACCAGGTTTCTTTTTAACCGATCAAAACAGATCGCTTTTAACTACTGAAAATGGTGAATTAACACCTAGAGGAAATACAATTATCGAACAAACCCCAATGGGTAAATTTGGTGAACCTGAAGATTTAATTGGAACCACCCTATGGCTTTGTGGCGAAGGCGCCTCGTTTGTAACTGGTGTCGTCATCCCAATTGATGGTGGTTTTAGCGCCTTTAGCGGGGTATAACAAATATTGAATAAATGATGAGTATAAATCTCGAAAAAACATGGAGATGGTATGGGCCAAATGACCCAGTTTCTCTTTCAGACATCAAACAAGCCGGTGCTACCGGGATTGTTTCTGCCTTGCATCATATCCCAAACGGTGATATTTGGCCCATTGAAGAAATAAAAAAACGCAAAGAAACTATTGAAAATGCCGGCCTAACCTGGTCTGTCGTAGAGAGTGTTCCTATTCATGAGGATATTAAAACGCAATCTGGCAATTTTAATACCTATATCAATAATTATTCTCAAACGCTTTCCAATTTGGGAGTTTGTGGCATCGATACTGTTTGTTACAATTTTATGCCTGTTCTTGATTGGACCCGCACGAGTTTGAATTATGAGGTAGAAGATGGTTCAAAGGCCCTGCGATTTGATGCAAACGCGTTTACTGCTTTCGAAGTGTTTTTATTGCAAAGGCCCGGAGCCCTTGACACTTATTCTAAGGAGCAGGTAGACAATGCAAAAGCAACACTCAATAAAATGAGCGATGTCGATAAAAAATTGTTGATTAAAAATATCATTGCAGGACTACCAGGAGCAGAAGAAGGCTACACCCTGGAAGCGTTTAATGCCATTCTTGCAACATACAATGCCATTGGACCGAAAGAATTGAAAGCGCATCTTTATTATTTTCTGGAACAAATAATTCCGACCGCTGAGAAATCCGGTATTTTAATGTGTATTCATCCTGACGATCCACCATTTCCAATCCTTGGTTTACCAAGAGTGGTGAGTACAGAACAAGATATTGAAGACCTTTATAAAGCCGTAGATAGTCCAAATAACGGATTGACTTTCTGCACGGGTTCATTCGGTGTTCGAACTGATAATGACCTACCCGGAATGGTTGAACGTTTGGGAGATAGAATCCATTTTATTCATTTGAGAAGTACACAAAGAGATGAGTGGGGTAATTTTCATGAAGCCAATCACTTGGAAGGTGATGTGGATATGTTCGGGGTAATGAAAGCACTTATCGTTGAACAACGAAAAAGACAAGTTGCTGGAAGAACAGACCTTCGAATGCCCATGAGACCAGATCACGGACACCAAATGTTAGATGATTTACATAAAAAAACGAACCCCGGCTATTCAGGTATAGGACGATTAAGAGGTTTAGCAGAATTAAGAGGCTTGGAATTCGGGATATCTAAAAGTTTAAAATAATGAGTCTAATCAAATCAAAAACATTTATTACAGAGAATTTCCTGCTATATTCAAAGGAGGCCGAAATTTTGTACCATCAGTATGCAAAAGACATGCCTATCATTGATTATCACAATCATTTATCGCCAAAACAAATAGCGGAAAACAAACCAATAGAAAATATTTCAAAAGCTTGGCTTGATGGCGATCATTACAAATGGAGAGCGATGCGGGCCAATGGAATTGATGAAACATTTATTACAGGTGCCACATCTTTAGAAGAACGTTTTGAAAAGTGGGCAGAAACAGTTCCTCAAACCTTGAGAAACCCATTGTTTCATTGGACACAGTTGGAGTTAAAAAGATATTTCAATATTGAGGCCGTTCTTCAACCCTCAACTTCAAAAGACATCTACAAAAAGGCCAATGAAGTGTTGTCAGTAAAAACTCCTGCTGATCTTTTAGAAGAAATGAAAGTAGAAGTGGTATGCACGACTGACGACCCTGTTGACTCGCTTGAATACCATCAACAAATTGCAAAGCAAAACATATTCACAAAAGTATATCCAACTTTTAGACCAGATGCTTTACTTTTAGTTACAAATGATACATTTCCAGACTACTTAAAGAAATTGGAGGTCAGTGTTGGGTTTTCCATTAACAATTTAAATGATCTTTTGAAAGCTGTTCAAAGCAGAATAGATTATTTCGATCAAAATGGTTGCCGCTTATCTGATTATGGAATGGAGCATATCTTTGCGGATGATTTTTCTGAAGAAGAAGCTGATATCATCTTAAAAAAGCGATTGGCTGATGAGGAAATCACAAAAGTTGAAGCCAATTTATTTGCCTCATGTATCTTGTACAAGTTGTGTAAAATGTATCATGAAAAAGGCTGGGTTCAGCAATTTCACTTAGGGGCCTTACGTAACAATAACAGTCGATTACTTGAACTAATTGGTGCTGATTCTGGTTGTGATTCGATTGGAGATTTTAGTCATGGAGCCGCTATGTCGAAGTTTTTTAACAGATTGGATGCCGAAGAATGTCTAAGTAAAACCATCATATACAATCTGAATCCTTCACAGAATGAAGTGTTTGCTACCATGATGGGTAATTATAGCGAAGCGGGTATCCCTGGAAAAATGCAATGGGGATCAGCTTGGTGGTTTTTAGACCAAAAAGATGGTATGGAAAAACAACTGGAAACCTTGTCAAATGTTGGTTTACTCAGTAGATTTATAGGTATGTTAACAGATAGTCGCAGTTTTTTATCCTTTCCTCGCCATGAGTATTTTAGAAGGATTCTATGCAATTTGATGGCTGAAGATATAAAGAAAGGACTGGTTCCTAATGACATTCCGTTCATAGGGAAAATGATCCAAGATATTTGTTACAACAATGCGGCAGCGTATTTTGAATTTAAATAAAATATGAGGTACAAATTAATTACTATACTATGTATGATATTTATACTGACATCTTGTAAAAAGGAGTCTGGCACAAAAGTATTGTATTTAGCACATAGTTTACCCCAAATCCATCCGGTTCATAAAGGGATATTAGAATTTCAAAAAGCCTTAGACAGAAATTCTAAAGGAACTTTGAAAGTCAAAATATTTCCCGATTCACAATTAGGATCTGAAAGAGAGGTGCTTGAATTACTGCAAATCGGAAGTGTGGCAGCGACCAAAGTAAGTGCCGCTACCCTATCCAATTTTGTGCCTGAATACCATCTCTTAGGCATTCCATACTTATTTCGAGATAAACAGCATCAATTTGATGTTTTGGAAGGCCCTATTGGAAAATCAATATTAGAAAAAGGATCTAAGTTTTGGCTTCGAGGGCTTTGTTATTATGATGCAGGAAGCAGAAGTTTTTACACAAGCGAAAAAGCCATTCGAACTCCCGATGATCTCAAAGGGCTGAAAATTAGAGTAATGAATAACCAAATGGCCATTAATATGGTGAATTCAATGGGAGGATCTGCTACACCCTTGTCTTATAGTGAATTATACACCGCAATTCAACAAGGCGTTGTAGATGGCGCAGAAAACAACCCACCTTCTTTTGTGTCTTCAAATCATTATGAAATTAGTAAATATTACACTTTAGATCAACACTCTTCTGTTCCGGATGTCCTATTAATTGGAACAAAATATTGGAAAAAATTATCTGAGGAGGAAAAAATTTGGGTACAGGACGCGGCAGATGAATCTGCCCAGGCACAAAAGAAATTTTGGAATGAATCAGTTGATGAATCGATGAGAATTGCAAAAGAAGCCGGAGTTGAAATTATTATTCCAGACAAATCTTTATTTGCAGAAAAATCAAAATCTGTAGTCACCGAGTTTGTGAAAAATTATCCAGAAATGGCTCCAATTGTAAATCAAATTAAAAGCCAATAACTATGAATACATCTGAACTTATTTTTACTAAAGTAAATCGGTTTCTTGAACAGGTCTTAGTTGTGATTTTCGCGCTTTTGGTCTTAGACGTTTTATTTCAGGTTTTTTCGAGATATATTCTGAGCACATCATTTACTTGGACTGAAGAGTTCGCTCGCTTTTCATTGATTTGGTTAACCATTTTAGGAGCCGCTTATCTAAATGGGAAAAGAGAGCATCTTTCAATGGACTTTTTATATCAAAAATTTTCTGAAAAGAATAAGAGAAAAGCGTCGATGCTTATCGAATTCTTAATTTTTC
>RCNC010003437.1_pt1 | contig 10332 bp, 9 predicted proteins | sample 2041301 | NCBI WGS metagenome assembly RCNC01 (sample SAMN09708231, study PRJNA481090) | Marine sediment metagenome, whole genome shotgun sequencing project. | biome: marine sediment; feature: ocean; material: sediment; isolation source: Sewage treatment plant 13A marine sediment (STP13A) ... | reverse complement strand
CAATCCCTCGGGAAGTGAAACCCTGTACATTTTTAATAAAGACAATTCACCTCTTCCTTCAAACCGGGTTTTAAAAATTAAGGTTGATGACATTACCGGAAGAGTTTATTTCGCCACCGATAAAGGAATTGTTGCTTTCAATAGTAACGTTGCACCTTTTGGTGAAAGTTTGGAAGAAGTATATGCTTTTCCTAACCCGGCTAAAAAAGAACATGAGTTTATTACAATAGACGGAAGGAACGGAACTCATCTGCCAAAGGGTACAAATGTAAAAATTCTGGATATTGCAGGGAGGTTGGTTTATGAAACAAACGTTGAAATAGGTCAGGAATTAAAGGGAGGTAAGGTAATTTGGAATAAAACCAATCTGGGAGGCAAAAAAGTTGCTTCTGGAATATACATTGTGCTATTGACAAGTCCGGATCAATCCGAATCCTCATCTACTAAAATTGCCATCATCAATTAATTTTTCCAAAAAATGATGATAAAAACAAAAGCGATTGTATTGACTTCCCTTAAATATGGGGATTCCGATCTTATTGTGAAATGTTTGACGGAGGAAGGGGTAAAGTCCTATCTTCTGAGAAGGATTTTAAGCGGACGGTCTAAAAAGCTAAAACCCGGATATTTTCAACCCCTAAGTCAGTTAGATATTTCAGCCATTCACAACAACAAAGGAAACCTGAACAGTATAAGTGAGGTAAGGATTTCTTATTTATACCAAACGGTTGGCGTTGATATTTACAAACAATCCATTGCCCTTTTTCTAGCGGAGGTTTTGGCCTATGCTTTAAGGGAGGAGGAAAAGAATCCAAACCTTTTTGAATACATTGAAACCGCCTTTAAATGGTTGGATAGTCACGATACCTTTGCTAATTTTCATTTGGTGTTTTTGTTACAATTGACAAAGTACTTGGGCTTCTATCCGGATAAAAAAAAACATACTGTAAATTTCTTTGACCTCGAGGAAGGTTCCTTTACCAATTTTAAACCGCAAAGGAATTATGTTAGTGGCCAGGAATTAATTTTATTCAAATCATTAATCGGCATAAAATTTGATGATATGGTTTCATTAAAATGGAATTCCGAAAACCGACAAGCTATTTTGGATGTATTATTAGTCTACTATGGATTTCATTTACCAGGATTTAAAAAACCACGATCATTAAAAGTATTAAAAGAGGTATTTAATGAAAATTCTTAATGCTGTCTTAATTGTCCTTATAGGGCATTTTTCATATGCGCAAAAATGTGTTGTAGTGGATAAAGACTCTGAGTTTCCCATCAAAAATGTGTTGATCAGCAATGAAGCCGGGACAAAATCAGTTCTATCTGACAGAAACGGAATTTTTGACCTTGCAGATTTTGATGAAATGGATTTACTTACCTTCACTCACGTGAGTTATGTAGAATTTGAGTTGATCAAAAAGCAAATCAAAAAAGATTTTACTACCATATTTCTTCAATATAAATCGGAATTACTGAATGAAGTGTTTTTATCGGCGGATAAAGGAGACGTTGATAGATCCAGAATAGCCGAAGAAATAGCCGTTTATTCGAGTAAGGAAATACAAAATTCGGTGCCTCAAACTTCTGCTGACATGCTCGCTAATATTCCTGCAGTAAAAGTTCAGAAAACCCAGTTTGGTGGGGGTAGCCCTGTTTTGAGAGGAATGGAGGCAAATAGAATTCTGTTGGTTGTAGATGGAGTAAGGATGAATAATGCAATATACCGAAAGGGCCATTTGCAAAATTCCATCACGATTGCTCCCAGTACACTGGATAAAACCGAGGTGATTTTTGGACCCTCATCCGTAATCTATGGTTCTGATGCTCTTGGTGGAGTGATCCATTTTTATACAAGAAAACCCCAAATATCCGAAAGACCCAATGTTAATGTCGAGTTTATGGCGAGATATAGCACCGTTAACAATGAAAACACCTTTAATGCCTCTGTGGAATTACAATTCAAAAAGTTGGCTTCATTTACGAGCATAACCCGAAGTCAGTTTGGTGATTTAAAAATGGGAGACTATCGGGGTCATGGATTTGATGACTGGGGTTTACAATTCGAATATTCAGACAATACGGATACCTATTATAATCCTGATCCTGTTATCAATGATGATCCAAGTAATCAAAGAAATGTAGGTTATGATCAAACAGATTTCATGCAAAAGCTTTTCGTGCCTTTGAAGCATAACAATGATCTGATGTTCAATTTACAATATTCGACCTCTTCACGGATAAACAGATTTGACAAGCTTACTGAAAGAAGTGATAGAGAATTAAAATATGCTGAATGGTATTATGGACCGCAGGACCGTTTTTTATTTTCCACACAATACAATATGAATCCAAATAAAAAATGGATGGAAAGAGGTTCCTTTACTGCCGCATATCAGCAAATAAAAGAGTCGCGAATCCAAAGAAAATTCTCAAGCTTTGATCGGTCTCATCAATTTGAAAATGTGGACGTTTATAGTATTAATGGTGATTTTACTACTAATTTGGATACCGATATCTCGAGAAAATTTGGATACGGATTTGAAGTAGCCTATAATGATGTAAAATCTACTTCAAAAGGGGAAGTACTAGACGTTGTTGGAAATCAAATCGTTGGAGTCAGTGACTATTATCAGGTACAAACTAGATACCCCGACGGGGGTAGTAGCTATTTGAGTTCAGCTATTTACGCAAGTTATAGACAGGATATTGGAGAGAAGTCTACACTGAACACGGGGATTCGTTTAACCAATACGGTATTAAATGCTAAATGGATTGACACCACTTATATGACCTTACCTGATATGGAGATCATGAACAGTAATTCTGCAGTAACGGCTACGGTTGGCTATGTTTATAGACCAAATGTGGACTGGCAGTTAAATGGAGTATTATCTTCAGGATTTAGATCTCCGAATATTGATGATATTGGAAAAATAAGAGAAAAGAGAGGTGATGTAACCGTTCCAAATACTGATCTCCAACCCGAATTTGCCTATAACTTTGAAGCCAGTGCGCTAAAATATTTTGACAAGAAAAGATCTCATATCGGATTTACAACCTATTATACGCTTCTCAGCAATTATATTGTTAGGGGACCCTACGAAATAGATGGGCAATCAAAAATCTATTATAATGGAGAATTGAGTAATGTTGTTGCTAATATCAATATGGGGAATGCTTACCTTATCGGAGGAACATTTCTATTTAAGGCCCAGTTATCCAACACCTGGAATACGCGTGGATCACTTACCTATACTAAAGGAGACACATATGATACCAAAGAGCCCATGTCATCTATTCCGCCCATATTTGGAAATATCGAATTAAACTATGTTAGAAACAGGGTCGAAACGGGTGTCAACCTGATATATAATGGAAGGAAGAAGGCTGAAGAGTATAATATTTCAGAAGGCATTGACAATATTGAAGAAACACCTTATTTACTATCTGAACAAGCCTATTATGGAAGTCCGTCATGGTATACCTTAAATTATTATATGAGGTTCAAAACATCTAAATACATTGACCTTTTGTTTAATGTTGACAATATTATGGACTACCATTATAAAGAATTCGCATCCGCGATCAGCGCTCCGGGAAGAAACTTTTCATTTACAGTTATTGGTACTTTTTAGTTGCTTTTAAGATTGCTATTTTTAGAATAAATGACATCTTTTATCTCTTTCCAAGTGATCATTTTTATATGCTCATCTTTAAGGACATTTTTACAAACGGAACTTGTAAAAAAATCCAGATCTATTTGCCTCCATTCTGAACCAAAATTCGGATGATCCATGGTTATGGACTTCATTTGGGGATCATCAAACGCTGGGAGAATATGGATGACGCTTAAACTTAGCATCCTCATGATAAGCCAGAGCCTTAGATAGCTTCATATAAATTAGTCGTAAATTCTGATAATTTCACCATTGCCTTTGCCTTCAACACTTCTAACATAAGCATTAATAACTTTGGCCATTGGAATGGGATTATGACCCGGGAAAAAATCCTTGTACTTTTCATAGGCATCTTCTACGACACCAGAGGAGACGACATTCACTCTTATTTCATTCTCTATTTCAAGAGCTACTGCTTTTACAAAACTATGAATGGCCCCATTGACCAATGCCGCGCTAGTAGTCTTTATTACAGGATCATCGGCTAGAATTCCTGTACTCAGTGTAATGGATCCTCTTGATTTCAGATAGTCCTGAGCTATGCGCACCAAATTGACCTGACCCATTAATTTGCTTCTGATGCCTATATAGTGATCTTCTTCAGTCAAGTCTTTAAAATCGTCCCATTTGGCCTCTCCAGCTAAACAAATGATAGAGTCAAGTGAAGGTATGGATTCAAGGAGTTCTCTTATGGATTGAACTTCGGTAATATCAACCTGAAAATCACCACTATTTCTACCAGCGACAATAATATCATGTTTTTGATTGAGATGTGAGGCAACTTTATTTCCGATGGTGCCATTGCCTCCTATGACTAATATTTTCATACGCGTTTTTATAAAAATCGTTCAAAAAAAATTGATCTGGTTTCGAAGATTAAAGATAATTAATTTTTCGTCGTTATCAATGGTTCAAAGCTTCTTGTGCCAAAGGAATGTACCATACATTTTTTTCAAGATCTATTCCTCCTTTCATTTGTTCCTGTACTACCCTGTCTACTACAAATACCCCCTTTGCAGCCATATTATTGAAGTTGTCAATACCATCATTGGAAAAGTTCTGCCTGGTTCGATGAATATTGAATTTATCCGAAAACTTTTGATCAAAAGCTTTTTCAACACCTTCTTTGCCAAGCATAAAGCCGAGTAAACCTCCCCAGGTAGCAGTTGGATTGTCTGAATCCCAACCACTAAGTACCCCAATTTTAATGGTTTCTTTGATATCTCCTTCTCCATATAACAGACTAACAATACTGGAGGCAAAATTGATACCTGCAGCAAAGCAACCATTGCAATAGAGTTTTTTAGAAGTGATATCGTATCCATCTTCCTCATTCACCTGATACCTTTGATAAACGAGGTCTCTTGTTTCCTCCCAAGACAAACCTGTATCATACTGGTATTTTACAAAATCAAACATTTTCGCTGCATAAGAAGATTCAGGAATAGAATTCCTTGCCTCTATAGCCATCCATAAAGTTTGATTTCTTATTGACTTTTCTCTATCCACAGAAGAGGCCAGGGAGTACATGGTCACATAAAATTCAGAAATCCAAGCGGCGTCTTCGGCTGCAGTGGTACGAATTGGAAGCTGCGCCATTTTTAACGCAATATCTGGTCGGGAGGGAGCAAAGAACCCAAAGATTTCTGTTGTTAATTGCGCATCGATCATCATATAATTCTCGTTATTATCCGGATGACTTGTCTCAGGCGGGAGCACTCCTTTCATCATAAGTTCCAGAGCGGTTTGATTTGATACCCATAAATAATTTTCTTCTTCAGCCTTTATGTGTTTGATCCATCCATCCCTAATTTGTTCAGGGCTTAATACGCTTGTTTTTTGTGTATACAAAAGGTGCTGATACATGTATTCAATGTCAGTATCGTCATCGGCTCCCCAAATTCCATCTTCGCCTTCCACAACAAAATCAATTGTTGGAGACAAGTCACTGGGAACACCTTCTCCCCAAATACTTGGTTGATCGGGTTTACCCCAGTCCTCCCGCGTATAAAATTCGCCCGTTTTGACATCACCAATATTGCCTATTTTATCCATTTCGGTCACTAAACCAGTCCAGTTTGCAATACATTGTCCAAGCCAGAATCCATAAAGCTTATTTTTGTAATCCACTCTTGAAATGACCCTGTCAGTAGCTTTTTTTTCATAGTCCGCGTAAACCAATTCAGGATCTATAAGATTCGAACTATGTACGTCTTGAACAGTGGGTTTTACATTTTCTTTGCAGGAAGACAGCACTAGCATTAAGACTATCAAACTAAGGGCAGGATACTTTATCATTATAAAAACATGTGACTTTAGCTTCAAAGATAAGACTTTTATCAGCTAAAGAATATTTATGAGATGGGTTGAATTGATAATTATAAGCTCACATTGAAAAGAAACGATCGCCCTAAAATTATAATGTTTTAAGGACGATCGTTTAAAAATTACAGCAATTTAAGAATCAGTTAGCTGGCTTTATATTCTGATTGACCCTAAACAGATTGCCTGGATCGTATTTGGTTTTAATTTTCACCAAGCGGTCGTAATTTTGCTTGTAACTGGCTTTTATTCTTTCCTGACCCTCATCCATCATAAAGTTGGTATAGGCGCCACCAGAGGAATAAGGATGCAAGGCTTCCTGATATTCTTTTGCCCAGGTGGTTATTTTTTCTTTATTTGCCGGATCAGGATCTACTCCTACAAACACTCCAGTATATTTAGCGTCTCTATAAGCCCATGGCGTATCAGTTATACCTGGTCTGCTGGCAGCTCCGCTAATAGGGTACATGTGCATTTGTGATAAAGCGGTAGGGATGGTTGATCCATATTTTTTGTGCTCTTTTCTGGCCTCAGCACCTAATTCAGTGAAAAAGTCAGCACGCCAGTACCATTGCATGCCGGCTGGTAGAAGTCCGTCAAACAGGCTTTGAATTGAAGGATAAGGCATAGGTCCAACGTGTTCAAAAAGAGGCTTTTTATCCCGAACAGCCTGAAAGATTTGATCGAATTTTTCAGGATCCCCCACATAGCACCAAACGATCGCACAGAATTTTTTCATGTGAAGATGTTCCGGAAAGGGAGGTCCAGGGATTATCATGGCAGCGACAAATCCATTAAGATCTTCGTCTGCGTTATTTATGAAATCATGGTACCATTCCATAATTTCTTCTATTTGTTCTACGGGCCATAAAGTTGGTCCACCTATTACTGTTTTTACGGGATGTGCCTGAAATTTAAAAGAAGTAACAATGCCAAAATTGCCACCACCACCTCTGATCGCCCAGTAAAGATCTGAATTTTGTGAGGCATTAACAGTAACAAATGAGCCATCAGCCAACACCATATCTGCCTCTAATAAATTATCAATAGTTAGGCCGTATTTACGTGATAAATGTCCAACACCTCCGCCTAAAGTGAGGCCTCCCACGCCTGTAGTAGAGATTATCCCAGCCGGAACGGCAAGGCCAAAGGGATGTGTGGCATGATCAACTTCACCCCATAAATTTCCTCCGCCTACTCTTACAGTATTATCTGAAGTATCTACTCTGATATATTTAATACCGGAAAGGTCAATAACGATTCCTCCATCACAAATGCCTAGTCCTCCACCATTATGACCACCTCCCCTTACGGCAACCAACAAATTGTTTTCCCGACCGTAATTCACAGAAGCAATAACATCGGCTACGTCAACGCATTTTATGATCATACCTGGCCGTTTATCAATCATTGCGTTATACACTGTTCTTGATTGATCGTAATTTTCGCTTTCAGGAAGAATTACTTCTCCACGAATTTGACCTTTAAAAACTTCAATTTTGGATTCCATAATTTTTATATTAAGTTTAGTTAATTAGTATGATCTAAATTGCTTCCAATAAAAGTACCTCAATCTAATAGTTTAGATATTAAATATTAGACCAATAAATAGTACGATTGACTCATTTAGCCTCTAAAGGGGAGAATGATATCAATAATCAATTTGGGAAGGAAAGTAACAAATGGAAAACGAAAGAGCCGAAATCCAGTTGACATCCTTAAAGGTAGTAAAATTTTTTTTAAATGAACAATGACGGTCTAATGCACAAGGCATTACATAATTTTACCAGATCCCAGGAACCATGATTCTACGTTTTTTGGGATATGCTGAAAAATGATTTTTATACCATTTATGATGACCAATGGCTCTTGGGAGTAGGTTAGCCGCGGTCCAGATTAAAAAGGACGCAGCCGGATAATTCCAGGCGATAATAGCGAAACCTGTCCATTGGATCAATTCCCCAAAAAGATTTGGGCATGAAATATAATTGAACAAAAATCCTTTTGGAATTTTATATCCTGTTTCTCCCGGTTTTCTCAAATGGATCAGAATATTGTCACTTATTTGATTAATAAAGAAACCAAGGATAAACATTGAAATTCCGATATAGAAATGCCAATGACTAAAAGAAGCAATGGTATAAGTCTCATAATTAGCAAGAAAATAGCCATTCAATCCGGCATTGATGCAATTGAAAAAGATGGCAGAACCTACAATAAGCAAAGGCATTTTTTTCCCTTGGGTTCTAATTCTAAAGGGATAAATAAAGGTTCTATTGATATAATGAAAGATCCATAAAAAAGACAAAAGACTTGCATATGAAGATTGATCTGACGACAGATAAAAATATATAAGAAGAAATAAAGAAGGCGCCTCCATTATAATCCATCCCAGTTTGTTGGAAATTTGAGGTCCCCAACCTTTTTTAACGTGTCTTCCATAGGGAGCAGTAACAAATTGTAACAGGATGAAAGAAGCAACTCCCACCGCAGCCCAGATGATGCAAATTAGGTTAAAAGTGTCTAGCTTCATTTCATTTATTTTTGTTAAACCATGTTATCAAGTCGTCAATAGTATTCTTAATCGGTCTCGAATGATGCAGTAATTCTTTGATGGCTCTAGAAGAATCCATTTTTTTAGGTGAAAACTTCAAGGTATATAAACTTTCTCTGCTTATGGGCCATTTGAGTTTGAACAATTTATCATACAATTTAATTAGCGGCAAGATTAAAATCAGAAAATCAACAGGAATACTTGTGGGAATTTTATTGGGATTGACCAATTTAGACAATTCCTTCAGGCTGAGGTATTGCCCTCCAGTGAGGTAGACCCGGCCCCTTTTACCCATTGAAATACAATTTATTATCGTTTGAGAAAGATCCCTTACATCAATCATATTATAGCCTCCATCTGTGATAAATGGAAGCTTACCTCTATAAAGATCCAGTATGGTAACACCAAACCGTGAAGGGAGGTGATCAGCGGGTCCAATAATAGCGGTTGGCCTGATGATACAAGCATCCAGATTATTTTTCTCAACGGCACTTAATACACGCTGCTCTGCTATGGCTTTGGTAAATGCATAGTAAAATTTAGTATCAGATTTGTAAGGTCTGTTTTCATCAAAAAGTTCATTATCTGCAGAATCCTGTACCGCAGTGGATGAACTTATATATATGAATTTGATAACTCTTTCTGAACAAGCCTTTATCAGATTGGACGTACCGGTTACATTAACATTATAAACGAAATCCTGATCAAGTTCACCTAAAGAAATGGCACTGGCGCAATGGATAACTGCAGTGCTGTTATCGACAAGGGAATTCAATTTTTCTAAATTGGATAAATCACCTTGTATCCAGGTTAAATTTGGATGTTGATAAGGTATTTCTAAGTTTCTTTTTAAGGCTTTGACTCGCTGACCTTGTTGCAACAACATATCGATGAGGTTCCTTCCTAAATGACCTGTTCCTCCAGTGACTGATATGTATGTATTGCTGTCCAATGTATTAAATGTTCTTATTATTGATGTGAATTATTTGTTTTTGTCCTTATTGGAATCCAGACTTCTTCTTCTGAAGCAGGATCATTTGGTTTGCTTTTTTCCGATATCAATTCAAAGTGTTCCCTATTGTCCAATTCATAATCAGAAGCAGGAAGCCATTGACCAAAAATGTATTGAGCTGTTTTAGGAAAGGATGATGATGGCCCTTTGTGAATAAAGATCGCATATAAACCACCTTGTAAAATATAGGAATTCAACGTTTCCGGGATAATATTAAAATCGGAGACCTCAACTGCAGCCCATTTTGTAAATGTGGTAGATGGATTAAAATCCTTAAAATTAAGATGCTGATCATAAACCTGCATACTAAAAAGATCATTTCCCACCTGGTTGATGATTTGCTTTCTAAGTGGCATAAAACCACTCCATAACTCAAAAGTCCGGTTTTCAATCAAAGACATTTTAAGGGATTGTCCAAGCATTTTTTTCTCTTGTATTTTTTCAATTCTGTTAAACATAATTAGAATTCAAAGGTTTTGGACTTGTAAAAATTATCATCAAACATAACCTGAGCATGCCCGCTGGGGGCATCATAAGGAGCTTGAGGTAAAACAGAAGGGTTTGAAGGGTAGGTGCCCAAATTAAATCGCAACTCTTTAAATACACCTGAGTCTTTGACTAATAACAGTGCCCATCCGTTCTCTTTAGAAGGTTCAACAAAAATTGGCGGCCGAGTAACAGAAAATTTGGTAATAACTTCACCATATTTATCAAGGAGTAAAAAAGTGCAGCCCCCCGATCCGCAAAAATAGGAAGTC
>RCNC010009762.1_pt1 | contig 10336 bp, 8 predicted proteins | sample 2041301 | NCBI WGS metagenome assembly RCNC01 (sample SAMN09708231, study PRJNA481090) | Marine sediment metagenome, whole genome shotgun sequencing project. | biome: marine sediment; feature: ocean; material: sediment; isolation source: Sewage treatment plant 13A marine sediment (STP13A) ... | reverse complement strand
TGGTGTGGGAGCAAAATCGGCCAGGGAGGTGGACGCCAGTTCCCCCTCCACCAGCCGGGATACTTTCTCTCGCAGTTCTTTCAATTTGCAGTGGGCCCCGTGACAGATCTGCTCCCCCAGCAGACAGCCATCGGGTTTCGGGGGCGGGTCCACCGCCCGGATGACTTCAAGGAGCGTGACCTTGTGCGGGTCGCCAGCCAGGGAGAACCCGCCCTTGGCGCCGCGGGTTGAATGCACAAGCCCCTGGCGAGCCAGTTCCTGGAGCACCTTGCTCAGGTGGGACGGGGAAACCGCGATCTTTTCAGCGATCTGGGTGGCGGAAACCGTCGTCTCTTTGTCGAGACCGGCAAGGTAGACCAGAGAGTGCACGGCAATGTTGGCGGCAACAGAAAAGTTGAGCATTGGGGAACTCCAGGAGAGACATTTCGGAATTCGGATTCTTAATAACGCATTCCTGGAATAATGTCAACCATTTCAAGAGATTTTGCACCACCTCTATTGACATCTTCCGTGCTGCACATATAAATAGGTTATGTACGAAGCCGATCCGGCATCAAACTGCAACTGAAAATGAGTCACCATCGCAAGCGGGGGCTGGAAATCGTCCTCAGGGTGAAGACGTGTCGGTGGCAAAGCGTGTACTGCAAGCGCCGGCCGCAGGCACTTGCAATTCAACGGACCTATCCCTAGAATGCCTACAGACAAAATTGCATTAGCCTCCTAATGCTTCTACCGTAGATGAATAATTTATAGATTCCTTGTTGTCGTCCTCATGGATCGGCGGTGATTTCAGGCGCCGCCACTTGGTGTTCCTGACCACGTTGACTGGTGTTCAGCTCTGAATTGAGTGTCAGGACTGCCGTCCGTGCGGTTGACCGTTGCCCCCGAGGTGGACGTGAAGCGTTACAAGGCCGACGTTCACGACATCGAGTGGTACCGTGACAATGTACCGTGCCGCTCGGCTTGTCCCGTGAACACCGATTCCGGAAAATACGCCCAGCTGATCGCCGAACGCCGCTACGAAGAGGCATTCCTCGTGGCCCGCTCCCCCAATCCGCTCGCGTCGGTGTGCGGCCGGGTCTGCGCCGCTCCCTGTGAGGATGCCTGCCGGCGCGGCGTCATCGACGCCCCGGTGACCCTTCGCTCGCTGAAGCGGTTTGTCTGCGAACGATTCGGCTCCGAATCAGCCGAGCCTGACACCTATCTCAAGCTTCTCAAGGAAGAGGAGGATGCCGGGGCCCACCGCCTCTGGCACCTGCCACACCTCCGCCAGGAAAAGCGTCCGTCCACGGAGCACCGCATCGCCGTGGTGGGCTCGGGCCCGGCCGGCCTGGCCTGCGCCCACGATCTGGCCATCCGGGGGATCGGGGTCACCGTTTTCGAGGGAACGGGATACACCGGCGGGATGATGAGGCTGGGGATTCCCGAATATCGACTGCCCCGCGGGGTGATCGACCGGGAGATCGCCTCGATCCAGTACCTCGGAGCGGAAATCCGCCTCAATCAGACGGTGGGGCCTGAGCTCACGCTTCAGGACCTGAAGGCGGAAGGCTACGACGCGGTCTTTCTCAGCGTGGGGGCCGGCCTGGGCGGGGCGCTCAATATTCCGGGCTCCGAGCTTGACGGCGTGATCAAGGCCGTGGACTACCTGCTCAATGTGAACCAGGGATACAAGGTGAACCTGGGCCAGCGGGTGCTGGTGATCGGCGGTGGCTCGGTGGCACTGGACGCTGCCCGGACCGCGATCCGCGAGTTCTACACCCCGATGGAGGAGATCGATGCGGCGGCCAAGGCCGGCGAGATGACCATGGCCATCGACGTGGCTCGCCACGCTGCCCGGGGCGGGGCCAGGGAGATCCACGTGGCCTGTCTGGAGAGCATGGCGGAACTGCCGGCCGCCAGAACAGTTCAGGGCGCGGAGGAACTGGACACGGCTCTGACCGAAGGGATAAAGCTCCACACCTCCTGGGGGCCCCAGGCCATTCTTGGCGAGGGCGCCGTGCGGGGGATTCGACTCCAGGAGTGCCGGCGGGTGTTCAACGACGAGGGCCGGTTCAGCCCTGAGTTCAACGAACAGAACACCATGGAGCTGGAAGTTGATTCTGTCATCCTCGCCGTCGGGCAGAAGCCGGACCTGTCCTTCATTGACGACCGGGACGGGGTGGAGGTCACTCCATACGGAACGATTCAGATCGATCCGCAGACACTGGCCACCAGTGCCCCGGGCATCTATGCCGGTGGTGACGCGGCCTTTGGCCCGCGAATTCTCATCGAGGCTGTGGCCAACGGCAAGCGGGCCGCCAACTCCATCGCCGAATTCCTCGGCGGCCAAAGCCGGGAAACCCGCCTTTCGGTGACCGTGGAGAAACTGCCGATCCGTGACTACCTGATGCCACCGGCCTACGAGAAGCTGCGTCGCACCCATCCCGAGAGCATCGAAGCCGATCGTCGTACCGGAATCACCGAAGTTGAACTGGTCTACGAGGAGGAAGAAGCCGTGCGGCAGGCCGAGCGGTGCCTGGTCTGCCACACCGAAACCGTGTACGACGCCCGGTTGTGCGTCCTCTGCGGCCGCTGTGTGGATGTCTGCCCCGAGGAGTGTCTGAAGCTGGTCCCCCTGGAGCAGGTGGAAGTGGAACCGCTGGACCAGGTGCTGGAAAACGTGGGACTGGACGGCACCGGGCCGTTGTCGGCAATGCTGAAAGATCACGAGAGGTGCATCCGCTGCGGGCTGTGTGCCAGACGCTGTCCGACGGAAGCGTTCACCATGGAACAGCTGGATTTCGACGAAACATATGCGGAAGGCTGACATGTCGGAAGAAAAAAAAGGCAGAAGAGGTTTTCTGGGCAAGCTGATCGGACTGCTGATCGGCGCGGGACTGCTCGGTCAATTCGGGAGCTACATCCGTTCGCTGGTTCCCAATGTGCGCTATGAACCGCCGGAGCGGTTCAAGGTCGGCCTGCCGGCCGATTTTCCCGAGGGCGTGAAATTCATGGAGCAGAACCGGGTCTTCGTGTTCAAGGAGCGGGGGGGCTTCTATGCCATCAGCGCCATCTGCACACACCTTGGATGCACTATAAAGTTTTCGCCCTTCTCCCAACCTCAGGAGATCACGGTGGACGGGGAAGCGCGGATGGCGGACTTCGAGTTCCGCTGTCCCTGCCACGGGTCGGTGTTCAATGCCGACGGTTCGGTCAACGACGGCCCGGCCCCGGGGCCGCTGGCCTGGCACCCCCTGGAGGTTTCGCCCGAGGACGGTCAACTGCTGGTGGACATGTCCCGCGAGGTGGACAACGACTTCAGACTGGTGGTTTGAACAGGAGCAGCGATGGAATCATTGAAAAGACTATTCAGGTGCCTGATCCGACCCTGGTCACCGGAGAGCAGTCGGGAGGCGGGCGATGCGGTGGTGGAGAACCTGGCCCTGCACTGGTTCCCGGCCAAGGTCACCCGGCGCAGCCTCTCCTGGCGCTATTCGCTGTGGCTGGGGACCATCTCCTTTTCCCTGTTCCTCTTCCTCACGGTCACCGGCGTGGTGTTGATGTTCCTCTACGTACCGTCGGTTGAACGTGCCTACTGGAGCATCAAGGATCTGGAATACACCGTCAGCTTCGGGGCGTTTCTCCGGTCGTGCCACCGAATCGGCGCCCACCTGATGGTGGTGTTTGTATTTCTGCACCTCTGCCGGGCGTTTTTCACCGGGGCCTACAAAAACGGAACCTCGCCCAGGGCCAATCGGCCGCTGAACTGGATCCTCGGCGTGGTGCTGCTGATCCTCACGTTGGGACTCTCCTTCACCGGCTACCTGCTGCCCTGGGACCAGCTGGCCTTCTGGGCCATCACCGTGGGAACCAATATCGCCTCCGCCGCGCCACTGGTGGGAGAAGCCTCGCGCGAGTTCCTGCTCGGCGGCAGCATCATCGGCCAGAACACCCTGATCCGGTTCTACGTCCTGCACTGCGTTTTCCTGCCGGGGATCCTGTTCGGGGTGGCCTTCTGGCACATGTGGCGCATCCGCAAGGACGGCGGCCTGGCGGTGGTGGAGCAGTATCACGAGAATGCGTCCCCCCCGGAAGAGGGGGAGCCCACCGGCACGCCCTCCTATGCCCTGCTCGGCGTGGCCAAGGGCACCAGCGTCCACGTGCACAATGCCGCCGTGCTGGACGAAAAGGACTGCCTGGCCGCATCACCGAACCTGACCAGGAGAATCTGGGCGGTGTGCCTGACCACCGTGGTGATCACCGCCGCCCTGGCCCTGATCTTCCCCGCTCCGCTGGAAGGGCCGGCCAACCCGTCGGTCACGCCCAACCCGGCCAAGGCCCCCTGGTACTTCCTCTGGCTCCAGGAGATCGTCACCGACACCACCTTCACGCTGGGCGGCATCACCATCAACGGGGCGCTGATTGGCGGCGTGCTGCTCCCGGGTTTGATCGTCATCGGCCTGATGGCCTGGCCCTTTCTCGACCGCTCGGGCAGCCAGGCCGTGGGCATCTGGTTTGCCCGAACCCGGCTGCGCCACAACATCCTGTTCATTCTGTTTATTCTGTTCATCATCGTTTTTACCGTGATCGGGACCTACCTGAGGGGCCCCAACTGGGAGTTCTTCTGGCCGTGGGAATAAATTTGAGGGTGCAATGATCATCAGTGCGCGAAGCAAAGCCGACACATTCCTGCTCTTCGCCGCCGGGCTGCTGCTGATCGCCGTGACAGGCTTCCTCTTCGTCAGTGAAGAGGTGAGGGACTGGAACGACCACCAGGAGGTGTTCGGAAACCTGGTGGCCGAGCGTTTCGGCGAAGAGGCCGCTGAAGCCGTGAGTCCGGGTATCCGGCAGATCTGGGTCGAGGAAATCGACGTGGTTGACCGCTGCACCACCTGCCACATGGGAATCACCTGGAAGGGCTTCGAGGAGGAGGAGAATCCGTACAAGACCCATCCCGACATGCCGTTGCTCAGATCCCACCCGGTGGAGCAGTACGGCTGCACGGTGTGCCACGGCGGACAGGGTTATGCCCTCGAGGAGCAGGCGGCTCACGGCTACGTCAAGCACTGGGAAGAGCCGATGCTCTCCAAGGCCATCGCCGGCGAGTACCTGATCAAGAGCAATTCGGCGCTGATCGAGATGAACTGTAATGTCTGCCACCGTTACGAACGCGAAACGGCGGGGATGACCTTTATCAATCACGGGAAAGAGCTCGTCCGCACCAAGGCCTGCAAGGCCTGTCACATCATCAATGGCAGCGGTGGAACCATCGGGCCCGATCTGACCGATGAAGGGGAGAAGCACGCCGAAGGTCTCGATTTCTCCAACCTCACCGGTTTCAAGTCAGCGTTCAACTGGCACGTCAGCCATTTCAAGAACCCCATTGCCGTGGTGCCCAACTCCATCATGCCCGACATGAATCTCAGCACATATGACGCGCAGGCGCTGACCATTCTGTCCATGAGCTGGAAACGATCGGAATACCCGGTGGCCTACATCCCCGATTTCCAGCAGGAGGAGGAACGGACCCCGGAGGAGATCGCCGAGGAGAAACGTCTGCTCGAGGGCGATGGAGCCTTCTTCATCGAGAAGGGCTGCTTCGTCTGCCACTCGATCAGCTCCTGGGGCATCATCTCCCCCTCGGAAAAGGGACCGGATCTCGCCGACGCCGAGCAGGATGTGCGGACGAGGTTCGGCAAGACACTGGAGGAATTCATCTTCAAACCGACCGGGACAATGGAAATCATCTTGTCCTCGCAAATCATTCTCAGCGACGAAGAGAAGTGGGAAGTCGTCAACAAGTTGCGGGAAGCCTACCGGCTGAAGCAGGCCCAGAGGGCAGAACAACAAATACAGCGGCCGGTCGAGTAAACCTGGAATCAAGGGAGAGGAGAGACGTCATGAAGGGATCACTTATGCACAGGACAGCGGTCACCCTGGGTGTGGCGGCACTGGCTGTCGTGCTGCTTGCTGGCGGCTGCGCCAAGGATGAGGGACGGGGCAGGGGGACGCCTGGTGGCGGGGCCGGCCGTTCGGAAGTGATGGAAGCCGCCCTCCAGACCTACGTCGCCCCCGGCGACCTGGACGAATACTACCTGTTCTACTCCGGGGGGCACGGCGGCCAGATCTTTGTGGCCGGGGTACCGTCCATGCGCCACATCTGCACCATCCCCGTTTTCACGCCCTACCCCGGGACCGGGTACGGATTCGATGACGAGAGCAAGGCGATGCTGGACGGCTACAGCTGGGGCGATTCACACCACCCCGGGCCCAGCGAAACCAATGGTGACTACGACGGGCGCTGGTTGTTCATCAACGACAACGCCAACGGCAGAATAGCCCGCATCGATTTTGGTGATTTCAAAACCAAACAGATTTTCAAGGTACCCAACATCAGCGCCAACCATGGCTCCTCCTTTGTCACCCCGAACACCGAGTATGTGACCATGGCCACCCGGATGTCCGTACCGTTGCCCCTGGGCACCTATGCCGAAGTGGATGAGTACGCCGAAAAGTACAAGGGTATCGTGGCCGGGATCAAGATCGCCGACGACGGCGAGATGTCTCTCGGCTGGGAAGTGATGGTCCCGCCATTCAACTACGACCTCGGCGACGCGGGCAAGGGTGTCAGCGACGGCTGGATGTTCTGGACCTGCTACAACTCCGAGCGGGAGTTCATCGAGGGCGCCAAGCTGGAAGTCACCGCCTCCCAGCGGGACAAGGACTTCGTCCTTGCCGTGAACTGGCGGATGGCCGACGCAGCGATTGCCGAGGGTAAGGGGACTCCCATCGGCGGAGTTCCGGTGCTGATGCCAACGGATATCCCCGGCGGAATCTACTTCCTGCCGCTGGCCAAGAGCCCCCACGGCGTGGACGTGGCCCCCTCGGGCAAGTGGATTGTCGGGGCGGGCAAGCTGTCGCCCACCGCCACAGTCTTTAACTGGGAAAAGGCTCTGGCCGCCATGGAGGCCAAGGACCACGAGGACGTGGTGGACGATATCCCCGTTCTGACCTACACCTCGATCATGGAGGCCGAGATTCCGGTGGGCCTGGGACCGCTGCACACTCAGTTCGACAGCAACGGCTTCGCCTACACCTCGCTGTTTGTTGAGAGCGCCGTGGCCAAGTGGCGTGTCGGCGAACCCTGGGACGTGGTGGACAAGATCCCGGTGGCCTACAACATCGGCCACCTGGTGGCCGCCGAAGGCGAGACGGTCAATCCCGACAGCAACTACCTGGTGGCACTGAACAAACTGTCCAAGGGCCGCCATCTCAGCGTGGGACCGTCGATCCCGGAGAGTGCACAGCTGATCGACATCACCGGCGACAAGATGAAGCTGCTCTACGATGCCTTTACCGAACCGGAACCACACTACGCGGTGATGATCAAGGCGGACAAGTTGAGCCCCTTCGAAGTCTACAAGAAAGACGACAACCACCACCCCCATGCCATCTGGACCGAGGAGGATGCCGGCGTGGTGCGCAAAGGCGGCAAGGTGGAGGTGCACATGATAGCCGTCCGGTCCTTCTTCTCCCCGGACGTGATCCGGGTCAACGAGGGGGATGAGGTGACGGTCCACGTGACCAACATCGAGCAGACGAGGGACGAACTGCACGGCTTCTGCATTAACGACTACAACTTCAATATCGTCATCGACCCCGGTGAAACCAAGTCGGTGACCTTTATCGCGGACAAGCCGGGTGTCTTTGCCTACTACTGCACCAACTTTTGTTCGGCGCTGCACCAGGAGATGCAGGGTTATTTCCTGGTCAAACCGCGAGGTTGACCAATACGGGCCGGGAGCCGGGCCGCCGGTTCCCGGCCCATTGACGGGGCAAAATGAAGAAACTTCTTGCAGCACTGAATACATTCTTCGGCCGGACGTTGAATATGAAGTCGCGGGTTGTGATTGCCGTTGCGGCACTGCTGCTCGTGCCCACCTTTTTTCTGCCCTTGTGGAACATGGAGTTCTGGTCCTACCAGTATCCGGATGGCCTGGAGCTGAATATCTACAGCCACAAACTGGAAAGCGGTGACGACGGCGCCCACCTGACTGAGATCAATATTCTCAACCACTACATCGGGATGAGGGCACTGGAAGCGGAAGACTTCACCGAATTCAAATGGATTCCGATGGCCATGGTGATCTTCATGTTCGTCGCACTGCGGTCGGCGGTTTTCGGCGTGATGGGCAAACTGGTGGATGCCTTTTTTCTGTTCCTCTACTTTAGTGCCTACTCGCTGTTCGCATTCGGGTACCGGCTCTATTCGTACGGACACAATCTCGATTCCAAAGCGGCCGTGCAGATCGAACCGTTCACACCGCCGCTGTTCGGATACAACGAGGTGGGTCAGTTCAAGGTCTGGAGCTATCCCGACACGGGGGCCTACTGTTTGATGGCCTTCCCCTTGCTGCTGCTTCTGGCGGTATGGCTGTCGAGGAAGGAACGGACCACCTGGAAGGAACCGGACAGGGAGCAGGCCTGAGCATGACCGGTCAAGGGGAGGGTTAACGATGAAGACAACTGTTCTGGTGATAGTGCTGGTGTTTTCGCTGGCCGTGGTGGCCGGCGAGAAGGAAGAGATCGACTGGAAGGTCAAGTGCGAGAAGAAGGTGGGAGAGGTGGATGGCGTGCTGGAGATTCTCGCCCCGGTGGTGGAGTTCCTCACTGAATCCTTCGAGAACAACACCTTCTCGGAAACCACAACCGAGGAATGGACTGATGCGGTCAAGCAGTTCACTTCGGGGAACAAAAAGTATGAGCAGGCCAAAGGGTGGCTCAAGGAAGGGAAATACGAGAAGTTGACCTTCCTCAAGTTGGAGGAGGCCTGGCAGTATTATGTGAAAACCGGAGTGGCCGGCCTGCGGGCCAAGGAAATGGTGACGCAGGAACTGGCCGCCAAGACAGCCAAACCCATCGTAAAGTGATCTCTTCCAGACCGTAGGGTGGAGTGGGACGGGAACGCCGTCCCACTCTTGTTTCCAGATGAAATATGCTGCCGGAATAGTGTTGATCAGCCTGCTGGCGGTCTGTGCCGGGGCCGCCGAGATCCATGTCGATCCCGGTGCGGACCTTCAGGCCGCGATCGACGGACTGTCCGACGGCGACATCCTGCAGCTGCCGGCGGGAGAGTATCGCGGCTCCATTCTGATCGACCGGCGGATCAGCTTGATCGGGACGTCATTCCCGGTGATTCACGGTGAAAATAAAGGCGATGTGGTGACGGTCACCGCCCCCGGTGTGCTGATCCGAGGGGTCGAGGTTGTGTGCAGTGGCAACCGCCTGCTCGAGGACGAGGCGGGGTTCAAGATCGAGGCCGATGACGTGACGGTGGAGAATTGCCGGATCACCGACACCTTGCACGGCATTTATATCAAGGGCGGAAACCGGATCGTGCTGCGGGACAATACGATTCGCGGCCGGGAAGATCTGAACGAGGCACTCCGCGGCAACGGGATCCACCTCTGGAACTCCGCCGGCAACCTGGTGGAGGGCAACGATATCCGCGGCGCGCGGGACGGCATCTACTTCTCCTTTGCCAAGGAGACCAGGGTGACCGGCAACCACATTCACCACCTGCGCTACGGACTGCATTACATGTACTCCGATGACAACACCTTCGTCGGAAACATCTTCGAACTGAATGTCGCCGGGGCGGCACTGATGTATTCCAAGAGGATCATTTTCGAAGCGAACATCTTCGCCCACAACCGGGGGTACCGGGCCTATGGCGTCCTCTATCAGTCCTGCGACCACTGCCAGGCCCGGGACAATCTGATCATCGACAATACACGCGGTATCTTCTTCAATGATTCGAATTTCAACCAGGTCAGGGGAAATGACGTGGCGGACAACGATATCGCCGTACAGTTTAATGCCAGCTGCGAGGAGAACCGGATTTTTCTCAACAACTTCCTGCACAATATGAGCGGCGTGCTGGCGGACACACAGCGCTTTCCCAACCAGTGGTCGGATGAGGGGAAGGGCAACTACTGGAGCGACTATCGGGGCTACGACCTGGACGGGGATCTGATCGGGGATCACCCCCACGCCCTGCAGAGCGTGTTCGAGTATCTCGAAGTTGATTTCCCTGAGGTCCGTCTCTACCTCTTCAGCCCTGCGGCCCAGGTGCTGGAGATCGCCGAGAAAACGCTGCCCATACTCCGGGCTTCACACCTGGAGGATCCGTTCCCCCTGATTCACCAGCAGCCGAACGGCGGTGTGCCGTGGTCCATGATTGATGGCGCAGACCAGCAGGCCAGTTGGCCGGCGGCGTTGCTCTTTCTCCTGATGGTATTCAGCCCGCTGCTGATGCTTGTCTGGTATCGCACATGATCGAACTGCAGAATGT
>RCNC010003436.1_pt1 | contig 10339 bp, 8 predicted proteins | sample 2041301 | NCBI WGS metagenome assembly RCNC01 (sample SAMN09708231, study PRJNA481090) | Marine sediment metagenome, whole genome shotgun sequencing project. | biome: marine sediment; feature: ocean; material: sediment; isolation source: Sewage treatment plant 13A marine sediment (STP13A) ... | reverse complement strand
CCTGGCCGTGGGGGTCAATAGGTGATGTTCTCCTGCCGGGGACGGCGGGCGGTAACCCGCCATCAGATCCATGAAATAGTGGGCCCCAAGCTGGCAGAGGTAGTGGAAGACAATGGAACCAAGACCGGCAATCAGGCCGATGGCCACGAAGTAAAGCGTCCATTTGCCGGCGTGGGCTAGCTTGAAAGCCCTGTCCTTGCCGGTCAGCCTGTCGATCCAGCCTTTGATGATCGATTGGTTTTTCATAAGAATAAAGGCGAATAATCAATATCCAATAACGGATAATCAATGTCCAAGTGCAGACCATAAATTGATTATTGGGAGTTGGGTGTTGATTATTGGATATTAAATAAAGGCAAATCAATATTCCAGCCGACATTTGTTTTATTCATCTACTTAAATTCTGACTGGTTGAACTTACGTCAGGTCGTTGACTCCCTGTAGGACAAGGTCGAAAAGGGTCTGGATATCGTTTTCTTCGATACAGGAGAAAGCGACCCTGAGATTGTCTTCCCCAATGGAGATCAAGCCGACACCGTATTGGTCAAGCAGGTGGACGCGCAATTTTTCAGCGTTGACCCTTTTCAGGCGGATGCACATGAAATACCCTGAATTGAATGGATAAACCTCCCAGGCATCCTTGTATTTCGGATCCGTCAGAACGCTTTTGACTTTTTGGGCGCGTGCTTTCAAAATGGCGAATTTTTCCTCTTTTTCCGCAGGGAAGTTATCGTTCTGCATGGATTTGAGCACGATGGACTGGCCCAGGTGGGAAGCGTTGGAGATATTTCCCCGGATACACCCGGCGGTTTTCTTCTCCAGGGCGTCGTAGACGGCCGCCTCCCGGCCTCCGGCTGCTAAGCCATAGGTGATGAAACCGACCCTGAGCCCCCAGACAAAATTTTCCTTGGTGCAGCCGTCCAGTTTGATGGCCAAAAGGCGCGGGTCTTTTCCGCAAAGCGTGGCAAACAAGGATTCCTTCAGGGTTTCTTCTTCGTAGAAAAGGCCGAAATAGGAGTCATCGGTGACGGCGATGACATTGGTGCCCCCTCTGGCAACGTCGGTCAGTATTTCAGTAATGCGGTCGCCTTCCGCTTTGGTGGCCGTGTAGCCGGTTGGGTTGTTGGGGAAGTTGAGCAGTACGGCAATTTTGCTGTTTTGGCTGGCTTCTTCCCGAACAGCCTTTTCCAGCGCGTCAACATTGAATGCTCCCTGGTCAGTGAAAATTGGATAGGAGCGGATGCGGGCGCCTTTTCTCAGGCCGAGTACCATGTTGTAGTTTCCCCACATCATGTCGGGCAGTATGACCACATCTCCGGGATCGAGCCACAGGTCGGCGAACATGCTGACGCCGTGAGTGATGCCGCAGGTGGCCACCGGCAGGCTAATGGGTTTTTTAGCCAGAGATTCGTTTTTGGCATAAATAGAATCCTGCCAGACTTTGCGCAGGCCGGGAATCCCGAACGAGGGTGCATAGGTCAAGGATTGGCTGGGGGGAATGTCCCTGATGGTTTCCATGACCGAGTCGAAACGCATGGTATGGCCGCCTTCTTTGGCAATGCCGATGGTGGCATTCAGCCTGTGGGCTTTTTCCTTGGCTTCGGCGCTCTGACTGAGAATTCCTTTGGGGAAGAAAAGCGCTTTTCCGATGCCGGACAGCATTTCCAGGAGATGGGGATTCCCCGTTTCGATGATGTGATTCAGTTCTTGGGCAATGGGATTCATTCTTAAGTACCTCCTTGACCAGAAGAGTTGGCATGCTTGTCGTTGGCTTTATACCCCGGTCACGCTTTCCGATAGAAGTCAGAAAATGTCAAGAATAAAAAAAACCCTGCTCGCTAAGTGAGCAGGGTTTGTCATTACCGAGAATTGTGTTACCGCCTGGCGCGTTTGGATGCTTTGAGCGGGTTGACCTTTTGCTTTTTCTGTGTGGTTACCGTGGTAACGTGCGAAGCCAGGTTGCAGTTGCCGTTTTTCCATTTCTGTGCCGGGTCCGGGCATGCCGAACAAAACCAGCCGGATCCGTTTTCCAGTTTACGGTTGCAGCCGTCGCAACTCTCTATGGTCTCATGACAAATCCCGCCATTGTAGGAACACCCCTGTTTGGCCATAAATGGGCATTCACTTCCTTTTCGAACTGTTGTACACTCCATTGGAACCACCCCCAATTGAAAATTTTTTATGTAAATAAAAATGGCCTGGAATATGGAATCCGGCCACGCCTTCTTCTTTCTATCTTTAATAAACAAAAAATTATAATCAACAATTGTATAATTGTCAAGCCCAATATAGGGAAAATGCCTATTTTATCAGGGAGCGCGATGACCTTGGATCTTCGCATGCAAAGATTGGGCGTTTCCGATGTGGATAGAAAAGACCGCTTGCTTTTTTTTGAATATTGTCATTGGATTATAATATGCAATAGAAACGGTTAAATGAAAAAGGAAGGCGCTTGAACGAGGATAAATCCGTTATAATAGAGGAAGCCAAAGAGGTCTTGCGCATAGAAGCAGAAGGCCTCATGCAGTTGATCGACCGCCTGGACAATGGTTTTACGGCCATGGTGGAACACATATACGCAACCAGCGGGCGGGTTGTGGTGGGCGGGATCGGCAAATCCGGCATCGTCGGCAGAAAGATCGTGGCCACGCTGAACAGTACCGGCACCCGATCCTTTTTTCTGCATCCTGTGGAAGCCATGCACGGTGACCTGGGAATGGTGGGTCCGGATGACATATTTCTGGCACTTTCCACGAGCGGCGAAACGGACGAATTAAATGTACTGGTAGCCAGCATCCGGGGTGTCGGGTGTACGGTGATCTCCTTTACCGGCAACAGGGAATCGACCCTGGCGCAGAACAGCGATATCGTCATCGATGTCGGCGTAGACAAGGAGGCCTGCCCTTTGGGCCTGGCTCCCACAGCCAGTTCCACCGCACTACTGGCCATGGGCGATGCACTCGCGGTAACGCTGATCAATAAAAAACAATTCACGTCAAGTGATTTCAAACGGTTCCACCCAGGAGGGGCCCTGGGTCACAGGCTTTCCAGCCGTGTTGCCGACATAATGTTGATGGGTGACGCCATTCCGCGCATTTTCCTGCACGATACCATGCAGGCCGCCATTCAAATGGTCGACCGCATGGGACTCGGCGCGACCCTGGTTTGCCGCGAAGCCAACGAGCTCGTGGGCATTGTCACCGACGGGGATATCAGACGATGCCTGGCTGAAAAAGGGGACATCTGGGGGGTGCCTGTGGAAGCCGTCATGACCCAGGACCCGAAATGCGCCCGCCCGGAAACACCGGCGTATGACGCCCTGGACCTGATGGAAAAACATGAAATCACCGTTCTTCCCATAACAACGGATGACGGGATCATATGCGGGATTCTGCACTTGCACGACATTCTGGGAAAAGGCGAATTCAGATTTGAACCTAAAAAGCGTGTCCAGTGATGGAAAGGCCGTCATGATTCAGGATATGGAAGAAACCAAAGTTCAGTGTTTGGGAGAAGCAAAAATCCCATCGCCCCTCAAGCGCGGTGAGAATTTTGTGTCGGACGATGAGGGCGTATTGATCGATGCGTCGCTAAAAAATATGCAACAGGTTCTGGAACGGGGGGCTCTGAGCCCCTGGCTGGAAATGGCCGGCCCACGGGAAAAGATCTATTTCGACCCCAGCAAGTTGAGGTGTGCCATCGTGACCTGCGGGGGTCTCTGCCCGGGTCTCAATGACATTATCCGTTCGGTGGTACTAGAGCTTTATTACGGGTACGGTGTCAGCAATGTATACGGCATCCGCTACGGCCTGCAGGGTTTCATCCCCAAATACAACCACGATGTCATGGAACTGAAGCCTGAGTCGGTGGCCAATATCCTCCAAATGGGCGGGTCGATACTGGGATCGTCCCGGGGGCCCCAGGACCTCGACGAGATCGTGGACAGCCTGGAAAGGATGAATATCGGCATTCTTTTCATGGTGGGCGGCGATGGAACGCTCAAGGCAGCTACCCTGCTGGCGGACACTGTCCTGGAGAGGGGGCTCAAGATCAGTGTCGTGGGCATACCCAAAACCATCGACAATGACATTTACATGGTGGCCCGTTCCTTTGGGTTCGAGACGGCCGTGGATGTAGCCACGGAAGCCATCAGGGGGGCTCATAACGAGTCCAGAGGATATCCCAATGGTATCGGTCTCATCAAGCTGATGGGGCGCCATTCCGGCTATATCGCCGCCACGGCGACGCTCGCTCAGCAGGATGTTAATTTTGCTTTGATTCCGGAGGTGGACTTTGATCTGGAGGGCCCCAACGGGCTGCTGGCGGGAATTGCGGATAGGCTGGGTCAGCGGTCCCACGCCGTGATCGTAGTGGCGGAAGGCGCGGGGCAGAAATATTTCCAGGAAGATGAGGAAGAACTCGATGAATCGGGCAATATCCGCTTAAAGGATATCGGCATCTTTTTGAAAAGTCGAATACTTGCCTACTTCCGGGGAAAAAATATCGACATTTCCCTTAAATATATCGATCCCAGTTATATGATTCGCAGTCTTCCCGCCAATGCGAACGATCATGTTTTCTGCAGTTTCCTGGGACGCGACGCCGTGCACGCCGGGATGGCCGGCAAGACCAACGTCCTCATCGGCTTCTGGAACTATACGTATGTTCACCTGCCCATGGCCCTTTCCGCCGGTAAACGGAAGCAGGTGGAGCCCCAGGGGAAACTGTGGAGCAGTGTTCTGGAGGCTACGGGGCAGGGTCTACTGAAAAATGATTAGAAAAAATAAGAAACGGCTTTGGTTTGACCATCTCCCTCTCCTTACATTTTCTTTGATTAAATAAACCTCATTGATAGGCTGCACAATCCAACAGACAGGTCAGGGTTGACGGGCCTCCACGAAACGGCCTGCTTCCACCTTGAGCACAAAGGGTGCTTTGATGGCGTCGCCGCTGTAGTCGAAGTGGGTGGTGCCGGTAACCCCCGGATAATCCACAAGGTTGAGCATTTCATCCTTGACCTGGTCTTTGAAACGGATACCGGGCTCACCAAGGGCATGAAAAAGTAGGCTGGCGGAATCATGGGTGACAGCTTCGATAAACCCGGGCACCTCCCCGAAGGCATAAACAAAGGTGTCTGTAAACCGTTTTACGGCTGTGAGGTTGCTTTCCGGTGAAAAACCCTCGGTAATGACCGCATTTTGGATATACTGGCGTGACATGTCAATAAGGGTGTTGGAGTGCCACAGGTTTGTTCCCAGAAGATAGATGTCGTTGACGTCATGGAAGGCCAGCTGCGGGATGATCAACCCGGCTTTGCTGGGTGCGTCGGGTATGAATATGGCCTGAAAATCGATAATGGGCTGCAGTTCTTCCTTATCACCCCTGCCACGGTCTGTGGCAGCGGCAACCGGCCCGGGGACCACATCCGGAATGGTAAGGTACAGGTCATCCACCATTTTCAAATCATTGGGGAAATAGGGCACAATTTCACGAGGGTTGAACGCTCTCAACCACCACGGGCTTTCTTCTTCAGGTACAATTTCAAACTGGAATTCAAGATCCTTGGGGACCGGGTAATAAAGGCCCACGAGCTTTTTTATGGGTACGGCAAAATCGGTCACTTCCGGGTCATAGGATTCAATGGCAGCGATCTTGCCGCCCTGGGCATCGACTGCATCCCAAAACAGGTTCATGTAGGTAGTCCCGTAGCGTTCATCCGGGTAGAGAACGGCAAACCGTTCGACACCCAGTGATGTCATGGCAAAAGTCGCCAATGTATGGGCCTGCATTTTAGGGGTAATGAAATTTCTGAAAACAAAATTTCCAATGGCGGTGATATTTTCCTTCTGGGTAAAGGTTACGATAGGAATATTACGCGCTTGCGCCTCAAGGGCCGCTGACTCGGACATGGCCATAGGACCGATGATGGCGGCAACATTGGCATTGTCCATATCCCGGATGGCGGCCACTGTCCTGAAGGGGTCGGCCTGGGTGTCTTTCACCATCAGCCGTATGCCGGGCTTGTGGCCGGATTTCACATGCCGGTTATAGGCCAGTTCAATTCCTCTTAACGCTTTTATCCCATAGGCCTTGTAACGTCCGCTCAAGGGCAGCAGGCATCCTACTGTGAAAGGGCTGCTGATCGATTTACTATTGATTTCATTCAGCAATTCTTGAGCCGGTAATGCCATTTCATGTTGCGGCAGTTTTACGGTGAGTTCGGTCAGGGCATCCAGGCTATCTTCGGTTTTGCCCTTATTCACACAGGTCAGCCCAAAATAATATAGCAGGTGCCCTCGAATCGCGGGGTCATCGACTCTGGATAATAGGCTGGTGAGATGAATCTCATTCAGCAGCGCTGCTGTTTCTTTTAATTTTTCCAGCACATGCGCTTTTTCAGGCTCATCGGCCTGGCGGTAGTTGGCGTTGTAAAAATAAAAGGCATCCTCCGGAGCACCCGTTTGCAGGTAGGCATTGCCGAGTAGGTCGTATTTGCGGAAGCGTTGGCTGCTGAAAAGGGATTCTTCCGGAATTTGGATTGCATAACGGATGGTGTCGGCAAATTTTTCCTGTTGGTTGTTGATGTCCAGAATTTCGATCATCGCTTCGACAGCCAGAGGGCTGTTCGGATGGGCTGCAATCAGTTCATCATAGGTGAGCTGCGCGTTTTCGAAATCTTCATCGCAGGCGTAAATCAACCCGATTTTGAAAAGGGCCGCGTCCGCCAGGGGACCTTCAGGGTAAAATTCAAGGTACTCGGCATATTTTTTCAATGCATCATCCAAGGCATTGTCCAGGTATAGGTCTTCAGCTTCTGAGAAGATCACGTCATCGTCAGGGAGCTCGATCTCCGGCGGCTGGGTGGGGGTCAGGATGATCGGTGGCAGTTGTTTTTGGGCACACCCCCAGAATAGGATTGCGAGGGTCAGGAAGGCGATGAATGCTTTGCGTTTCATGGGATGGTTCCATGTTGATCGTAATGGCAGATGCCATTATAGTCTACTTAATTAAATTGTTACATAGTAATAGGGTTGTTCATATTGACTGTGCCAACCTTCATGCAAGATTTAGAGAATATATTTATGGCAACCGGTAGTAATTGTCAAACGGTTCTGATAACAAATGAGGGGGCTGGCCAGAGGACCAGAGGACAGAACCCCAGAGGTCAGAACCGATAAACAGATGAACGTCCAACATCGAACGCTGAACATCGAAATATAAAAAACCTCTTTGCTCTTGGCTGATAGTTTAAAAAACTGAATGCATTTAGCTGAAAAGCTTTATTCGATGTTGGATGTTGGACGTTGAGTGTTCGATGTTCAATATTTTTATAAACAGTTATGAAATATAGGCTGCTTGAAATTTAAAAGTGACACCTTTTGATCAGGACTTGACCGTTTCGACTGTGGTGCATTTGGATTGACAATTGGGACAGGTGTTATATTCATATAAGGCATCGATTTTGTCTGTTAACGTGATATTCTTTTTCCGCTGTTACCCATAAGGAGGTTGAACCATGGCAAATAAAAACACAGCATACTCCAATGATTTCAATCAGGCTCTCAATGTGGGACGCCCCCCCAACATCACCCGGCTTTTTCCCAATTCCAAGGCGTTGCTTGTGAGCGGGAAGTTTATCGACAGGGCAATGCTGGCCAAAGGAAAGGCCATTGCCATGGCGGCCAACGGCAGAAGCCACCTGGTGATCCGGGGGGCGTTGCAGGCGGCCCAGCGAGCGAATGCCTGTCTGATTATAGAGATTGCGCGATCTGAAGGAGGCGCGAGCGCTTACTGTGCCGTCAACTACTGGAACATCGCGCGCCAGGTGGATGCCGTCTGTAACGAACTGGGCATAACCGTGCCTGTGGCCATACACGCTGATCACTACGGTATCAAAAGCAGTGCCGATGTGGAGGGGGCGAAGATTGAAATACCCACTCTTTTTGAAGCCGGCATGACCTCCATTGCCGTGGATGCTTCCCATCTGCCCGATGATCAAAACCTCATGGCCAACCTGCAGCTCAAGTCCTGCATTCCGGATTGGGCGGGGCTGGAAACCGAGGTAGGGGAGATCAAAGGGAAACAGGGCCTTTCAACTTCACAGGAAGCAGGATTTCTCATCAGGGGCTTGAACGCGCATGATATTTTTCCGGATTGGATCGCCTTGAACAACGGCACCACCCATGGTATCGAGGCCAGCGGCCAGGGCATTCAGGTGGAGTTGACCACCGCAATTCACGACGACCTGGCCCCCTACAAGATCTCCGGGGCCCAGCACGGGACATCTGGCAACAGTTCGGATCGGCTGAGGGAAATTGCCGGCAAGACCAGGACAACCAAGGCGAATGTAGCCACGGCTCTGCAGATGATATCCTGGGGTCTCGAGGTCAATGACTACGGCAATGCAATCCTCGATCCAGACGGTCAATTTATCAAAGTACAGGGGGAAGGTGTCACCGAGGAAATGTGGGCGGATATGGTTTCCCAGGCAGAAGCACAAGGGCTGTCAGGCGGAAATTTTAAAAAGCTGAACCTTCCATTTGAAAACAGACTCCTGGGTCAGCCGCAGGCCGTGAGAGAACGGATGGCGAAAAGGGTGGAAGACTTTGTTTACAATATGTTGGTGAATGTTTTAAATGCTTCGGACACTGCCGATATCGCCCTTCAAAGCATCCTGGAGACAGGCAGCCATAATCCTGGATCAAAGGGCGAAAGAATCGAGGATCCAAAGGCGTGGACGGAGGCGGGCATTGCGGAGAAGGCTGCCCTCATCGACAGTGACAAAGGGCCGGAAGGCGATTTTGACGACTGATTCATTAGAAACAGTCAGTCGTATTTAAGAACAGTTCTCCCTCCAATATCCAATGAATAAGTTTGCGATCTGCACTTGGACATTGATTATTCGTTATTGGATATTGGTTATTTGGGTTTTTCCTGTGAATTCTCCTTGGCCTGTTGCCATAATGCTTGCATGTCGTCAATGGCAAGGTTTTCGAATGGTTTGCCTGTCTCTTTAGATATGCGTTCCATATAGGCGAAGCGTTTTTCAAATTTTTGAATGGCGGCTGACAAGGCTGTTTCCGGATGAATGCCGGCAAAACGCGCAACGTTGGTGAGGGTGAACAACACATCACCGAATTCCAGGGCGACATCTTCATGGTTGAACGCGGCCGCATCCCTGCCAAGTTCCGTTTTCAACTCCAGCCATTCCTCTTCGGTTTTATCAAGGGCGCCCCCTATGTCATTCCAGTCAAAACCGGTTCGGGCTGCTCGTTCTGATATGCGGTAGGCCCGCATCAGGGCCGGCAGCTTTTTGGGAATGGAATCAAGCAAGGGGGTATCTTTTTGACTGTTTTTTTCTGCGGCCTTGATCTGGTGCCAGTTCTGCCTCACCTCCTCGGCTGAGTCTACGGTTGTATCACCAAACACGTGGGGGTGCCGGTTGCGCATTTTTCTGGTGTTGGCAATGACGGCTTCTTGAATATCGAAATGGTCTTGCCCCTGGTTTATGGAGGCCAGAAAAAAAAGCAAAAACATTACATCCCCAAGTTCTTCACGGACAGCCTCAGGGTTTCCTGATTGAATCGCCTCCACGAGCTCGTATACCTCCTCTACCAGGTAAATCGCCAGCGTCTGGGGGGTCTGCTTGCGATCCCACGGACAACCGTCTTCACCCCGCAGATGTTCGATCAACCGGATCAGTTCCTGGAAAGGGGATGCCTCCGGATTCATTTGTTTTTCCAAATTGATTGCAATTCCTTGAGCTTGATATTGAACTGTTGCTTCATCTGTTTCGGGACCACCTTGGACATGGCTTCCGATATCAGGACAACGTGTGGGGCCAGGAAGGATTTTTTGACAACCGGCGGCCCCTTGGGCAAAAATGCTGTCAAGGCAACCAACAGGATGGCTGCGATGAGAACGCCTTTTATCAGTCCGAACCCGGCGCCGCAGATCCGGTCAATCCATCCCAGGAATGAGATGCTCAGAAGATATTTAATGATGACGCCCAGTATGCTGATGGTTAGGAAAATGAGGCAAAATATGATGAAGAAACTGAGGATGTTGATATAGCCTGCATCGGTCAACCATTTGGACAGGATCTTGGACGGGTAGGTGTAATAAGTGTAGGCTGCGTAATATCCCGCAAGAACACCGACAATGGACGAAATCTCCTTGATCAGGCCTCGAAAGATACCCCTGATCAGGCAAAAACCCACAATTACGATCATAACAACATCGAGTACCGTCATGGCGACCGTCTATTCCACTATATATATCCGCGTCCGCGGGGATTGGCATTTACCTAAATATTGCATGAAATTTTATGAAGCTTTTG
>RCNC010003435.1_pt1 | contig 10341 bp, 10 predicted proteins | sample 2041301 | NCBI WGS metagenome assembly RCNC01 (sample SAMN09708231, study PRJNA481090) | Marine sediment metagenome, whole genome shotgun sequencing project. | biome: marine sediment; feature: ocean; material: sediment; isolation source: Sewage treatment plant 13A marine sediment (STP13A) ... | reverse complement strand
TCAAGTACTTTCTAAAAACAACTTAATTATTCCAGCCGATAGGTTTGCATTTTACATTATAGAAGGATATCAAGAAAATATCAATCTCAACACAATTGCTCTTGATTCTATCAAGCAGTTCAAGAATATAATAGTTGATTATCAAGATATTGTTAGATATGACACATCTAATTTTACATTTGAGATAGTTGGCGCAAGTAAAGAGAACATTGATAACTTATTGTTAGCTAGATATGCCCGGCGTTATCCTGTGGCAGCAATATCTGAAGGACAACTTCTTTTTTACGTGTACATTAATCACCCCGCATTATCAAGTATGCCGAATTACTATTACTTCGAACCATATACATTAGCTTCGTGGTCAAAGGGATACTTGTATTTTTGTCTCCCCCCCTTTGCCGAAATACCAAAAAACCAAGACCAAAGACTAGAATCGACAATGCTTCAGATATTTGAGAGTGATAATAAACTGAAATAATAAAAATCGCCAGCACCAACACAGTACATACACCATTTCGCTTGTCACGCCTTTTGCACTAAGGCAAAAGATCGCGCCAATTTACGCCGTTTACACTGACCGTTATGCTTCATTTAGAAAACAACCAAACCAAGATTCTCTAACATGAAAAAGCCATCAATTACATTAGGCTACTCTACTGTATTTTTTACGGCTCTCTATGCTGTATTAAAGTATTCAACCCTCCCAGGAGCAAATGTAATCATGATAATTGCCGGGATACTGATTGCTATTTATTTCCCATTACTGTTTCTGAGTCAGATTCATAAAATGCATGAGAATAGACCAATGCTTGTAGATAGGTTCGGAGCTCTTCTACTATCATTCATTATTATAACTGTTGTATTCCGATTTAATGATTGGTCTTTAATGGGATTTAAAGGTGAACAAGTCATTAGAATATTCACTTTACCATCATGGATATATGTTGTTCCTTATCTGTGCGTGAGTATAATTTTTATACCATGGCTTATTTATATCAATTATTTATCTGATAAAAAAAGCCTGCTATGCAATATTGTCGGAGGAATTGGATTGGCCTTAATACCGATAAGTTTATTAGGATTAGATTTTCACTTCCCATACCACAAAACATTATTCCAAATTGGGAACATTATATTTATCCTAATCTATCTTCCATTACGGATAAGATTATCAAAGAAAGAGAATAGGGAGCTTGATTATACCTTTCAAACTCTTATAATCGCTTACGTTCTATTCATTTTTATCTATGGAATTTTTAAGGGATTGCCTACGACCTATCTAGAAATAATAGAAGACTTGAATTAAAACGAAGCATCACACGGCGATCCTGAAGTACTTAAGCTATCCTTTGCCTTTAGATATTCTTCCCATTTGTGGGATTAGACCAGTTATTCATGAACAAGTTTATCGGAGAAGAAAGGTAATGCGTTCTCTCGCATTCTTTTCCCGACTCCATTACTATGATCACCTTCATAACTATGGAATTGATGGTCAATATTGTTATTATCCAGTACCGTAGAAAAACTGACACTTTCTACATATTGGTACAGATCCGATTTTCCGCAATCAAATTGGATGGCCTTTAATTTCATCTGACTGTCTTTAAAAATAGGAATCATGGAACTGGGATCATGTCCAAGCCAAGCCTGCCAAATAGAATCTATTACTTCCCCATCTACGGTAATCGGGTACCTACACATTATTGGTGCCTGAGAAGTGTCTGGTGCAAATGCTACAGCAGCAGCGTTCGTTGCCTTAATCTCCCACCGATCTTCATTCGACCAATTATTGTTTTGCGCAGCCTGAAGCAAAAATTCTTTCATCGTTCCTAGCAACACGTCTTCAAATGAAATTAAAGCTCCACTAAAAGCGTAAACTGCACAGAAAACAGAAGGATGCTTCATCGCCAGCTTCATCGCTCCATGTCCACCCATTGAATGCCCCGCTATCCCTCGGCTATCCACGTGAGGTATAGTCCGGAATGTTTCATCCATAAACTGCACTACATCCTGAACAATAAAGTCTTCCCAATTACCAGTAACCGTCGAATTTGCATAAAAGCTTCCTCTATATTGATTTTTTGAATCTGGAGAAACCACGATCATAGGTTTAATTAATTCTTGATCAATTAAATCTGTGAGGACTTGCTTCAAGCTTAGGTCAGGTATACCAATCTCCCAGTTACGATAATCCCTTGTAAATCCATGCAGTAAATAGAGAACCGGATACCGATTATCCGGATTGTCATGGTAATCTGGGGGAAGATAGACCATTACCTTTCTTTCGGGAGAATCACCTAGAAGATTATTTTCGAGACCTGGACTGTATATAACAGTATCGACTACTATTACCGATTGAACTTCGGGTTCATGGTTGCCAGAATCAGGTGCTTTCTCACATTTTGCTGACAAGAACGTTAATGAAAAGCCAATCAAGAATAATTTAAATAATGAACTCATAGCTGTCAGGAATTTTAAGTATTCAAGCTATCGAATTATCAATATATAAGTCAAGTATTCTATTACTAATTTTATGGCTTGTCGATATCTTTACTATTCAATCACAAATCCCAAATCAATTTTCAGTGTAAATATGAATAGTTGATAGTTTAAGATTCTTACTACTACACCCAACATTGTGTCATATGCCAGCCTGTCTCTTCTGAAAAAAATTGCTTGCCCAAATAGACTTCCTTAACTTGTATCCAAAAGCTAAGCCAAGGAAGCCCATTTTGGCAAGCAAAGAGCCAGGCCAGCATATACACCGACCGTTAGCCACAAGCAGAAAACACGAAAATGGAAGAAAAAGAAAAGCCAAGACTTTCGAGATTGACTGCTATCATTACTCAACTGCAATCCAAAAGACTTATTACTGCAACACACCTTGCTGAAAGACATAATGTTAGTGTAAGGACAATTTACCGTGATATTCGTACTCTCGAAAAATCGGGAATACCCATTATAACCGAAGAAGGCAAAGGATATTCTATAATGGAGGGTTATCACCTTCCGCCAGTTTTATTTACAGGTGACGAAGCCAATGCTTTAATTACTGTGGAGCAATTGGTGATTAATAACAAAGACCTATCGTTTAGCAAAAATGTTTCTAGTGGCATAGAAAAAATAAAATCTATTTTAAGATATTCTCAAAAAGGAAATGCAGATTTGTTGGCAGACAGAATTTACTTTGGTGGTAATCAGAATGAGGAGAAATCGAGCAATAATCTAATGCAGATTCAATCGGCTATTATCCATTTTAAAGTCTTAAAAATTGACTACAATTCTTCTGAGAAAAAGCGAACCAGCCGAAATATAGAACCTTTTGCAATCTATAGCATTAATGGAAATTTTCTACTCATTGCCTATTGTAGACTGAGAAAAGAATTTAGAGCCTTTAGAATAGATTTCATAGAAACACTCGTTCCTCAAGACGAAACATTCACACCACATAATATGACTATGCAAAAGTATTTTGAAGATTATGTACAACAGCAAAACACCCCTGACACAAGGCTGTCATAACATTAATTTATCTTTGTATAATTATTAACCAAAAACATATAAAAAATGGAAATTTTCAAAATCATTACTCTCTCTTTATCTGGTCTTTTATTATTCTTTGTGGGTACAATGAGGCTAAGCAACCCTATAAAAACGTATTTAAAAAATTCAGGAATTAAACTTGAAAAAGAAGTTAACCTGTTAAACGAAATGAGAGGAGTAAGTTCCGTTATGATGTGTGGCGGAATAATTATTTTATTGGGAATTTTTATTCCTCAATTAACGTTTGCGTCATTTGTTGTTGCAGCCTTGATTCTTCTTGGATTTGCAATAGGAAGATTACTCAGTATTCGTTTAGATGGAAAACCAAATAAATTGATAGTTCAAGGATTAATTTCCGAAATTGTTTTGGGAGCAGCAAATATTTTTTGTCTAATCACTTCTTTAGTTTAGAAATTTAGATCAAGCAATAATTAATGTTTGTTAAGAAAGTTAAACAGAGCCAGCGGCTAACAATATGTATAAAACATTGGTCAACAAGTGATTAGGCCAAAGTTAGTGCTTTTTTATAAAATAAGTAATAAACCTAAAGTGAAGTACTTTTAAATGCCCAACGCTTCATACACAAACCGTTAGCACCAATACTTGAGAAAAATGGATTACTCAGAAATTCAAAGATTCCGACAACCATGGCTTTGGTCCATACTTATAACTGTATGGATCTCAGTAATTGGAACTTTCGGTTTTGTGGTGGACAGGCAATTAGCCCAAGATATTTCCTATGGTAATTCTTCTATAAATGATAGTGGTCTAAAAGTATCATTAGTATTAGTATTTATCTTGGTTACCGCCTTAATTATTTTATTTGCAAAGGCCAAGTTAATCACTCAATTAGATAAGAAGTTCATCAGCTACAAATTCCATCCTTTACATAAGAGTTATAGGAAAATTGCCTGGAAAAGTGTTTCAAAATGTGAGGTAGTAACATATCAGCCAGTATCGCATTATGGTGGCTGGGGTATTCGAGCCGGAAAAAACGGGAAGGTCTTCAGCGTTTCTGGAAATAGAGGTCTTCAGATAGTGCTCAGAACTGGAGAACGGATATTAATTGGAACAACAAAAGCTAATGAATTGTCGATGGCAATAAACAAATTGAATAAATAAAGTCCACATGCTAACAACATACATACGCCATTTCGCTTGTCAAGCCTTTTGAATACTCAAAAGATCGCGCCAATTAACAGCGTATGTACAGACCGTTAGGCACAAGGAAGAAAAACATTAATTCTGTGAAATGTATTCATTCTTCTGCGAAATGATTATTTCAATACCATTTCATCTTTCTAATTTTGTTCCGAAAATGTTTACATACACTCTTTAAAGAAAAATAAATAATGGCAGTATATATAGTAACAGGTGCTAATTCAGGACTTGGTCTGGAAGCTACACGTCAATTGGCGATGCTTGACAAAACAGTGTGTGTATATCTGGCATGTCGTAGTGAAGAAAGAGCAAATGCGGCAATTAAGGAGCTCATTAAAAACACCAATCGCCATAACGTTTTCAAATTCCTTCAGTTTGATGCCTCGAGTAAAAGAAGTGCTCAAGAGGCTGCCAGAAAGATTAAGGAAAAGCACATACATGGTTTAATTCTCAACGCAGGTGGTACTGGACCCGATACGGAAGGCAAGAAAAAAGAGAGTGGACTAACTAGTATTGCGGAAATAAACCTGTTGGGCCATGTTGTTCTTGTAGATGAGTTGCAAACTACTGGTAAACTTGGAAAAGGATCACGGATTGTATATGCTGGATCAGAAGCTGCCAGAGGAGTAAAGTCGATGTCAATTCCGCCACCTGACTGGGGCCACAGCGTTGATTTTTTTACAGATCATCTTAACGGTTCGGCATATAAGATATTTGACGTAAGCACAGCCTACAGCTACATCAAAGGGATAGCGGCTTTATATTTTGCAGCTTACGCAAGGCGTTATCCTGAGATTTACGTAGCAACTGTTTCTCCCGGTGCATCCAAAACCAACCTCATACAACAGCAAACAGGTGGGTTTCTAAAGACTTTGGTCGCAAAGCTAATGATGCCTCTGGGCAAGATGGTTGGAGTGGTTCATGGTGCAGACGTGGGAGCCAAACGCTATGTTGATGCTGTGACAAATGCTACTCACTGGACATACCCAAGTGGAGCCTTTGTTGCTTGTGCGAAAAATGCATCTGGTCCAATATGTAACCAAATAGAAGTACCTCATGGAGAAGTGTTTGGAGATAAAACTATGCAAGATTTTGCTTGGGAGGCCATGCGGAAATCTGTATAGTACCACCCATACCAATCAGGAAATGATGAAATAACAAGATTGTATTAATTCTAAACAAAAGGAATCATGTCAAAATCAAAATGGAACAATAATAATATTCCCGATCAAAAAGGCAAAGTAGCTATCATTACAGGCGCAACAAGTGGGTTGGGGAAAGAAGCCACTAACGTATTGGCGAGTAAGGACGCAACCGTGGTAATGGCTGTTAGGAATACCCAAAAAGGAGAAAGTGTTGCGCGGGAAATCAACAAAACCTATCCAAACTCAAAAATTGATGTGCGAAAGCTCGACCTCAATAGTTTAAGTTCTGTAAAATCTTTTGCTGACGAAATAATAGCTTCTTATACCCAACTAGATATTTTAATCAATAATGCTGGAGTGATGGCTTGTCCTTTTTCAAAAACCGAAGATGGTCTTGAGATACAAATGGGAGTCAATCATTTGGGGCATTTTGCTTTGACTGGGTATTTATTGCCTTTATTGAAAAAGACAAAGGCATCTCGAATCGTGGCAACCTCAAGTATGGCCCATCGGCAAGGGAATATTAATTTTGACGATATCAACTGGGAAACAAGAAAGTATGCTACTGCAAAAGCTTACGGAGATAGCAAATTAGCGAATCTCTATTTTGCCTATGAATTGGCAAGGAAACTCAAAGGCGATCCCGATGCTCCTATAGTAACGGCTGCGCATCCAGGATGGACGACCACAGAGTTACAGAGACATTCGCTCATATTTAGAATGTTAAACCCTGTCTTTTCTCAAACAGTTGAGAACGGAGTTTTACCAACACTAAGAGCTGCTATTGATGAGAATGCACAACCGGGTGATTATTTTGGACCTTCGGGATTCATGGAAATGAAAGGCAGTCCGATTGTTGTAAAATCTAATGAAATGTCGCAGAATGAAGCCAATGCGAAACGACTTTGGGATTTGTCTGAACAATTAACTGGCGTTAAATTCTAAAATAAGCACAAAAAAATATCATTATGAAAGATAACTACATAAGACAAAGAAAAGATGCTACTGGAAAACAAACCGTTTATACAGAAATTGAAATAAACGCTTCACCCGAAGTTGTAAAATCAAAATTTTTCGATTTTGAAAAATGGGGAACTTGGAATAAAGTACATCCTAAAATAGCTGTAAAAAGTGGTAACTTAAATGACTTATCAACCAATCCTAAGATAGAGTTAACTTTAGATTTTGGTAGAAAAGGAGATCCAGCACGTGCACCCGTTTCCCCAAAAGTATATGAAAATAGTAAAGAGGTTTTCAACTGGGGCTTTAGTTTAGGCTTTTTATTAAACGCAAAACATGTCTTTATCTTTGAATCTATTCAAAGTGGAAAAGCTACAAGACTCGTTCATTATGAGGAAATGAAAGGGCTTTTAAAATCTTTTGCTATGAATGAAGAAACGAAGTTGAATATGACGAAATGTTATAGTGCAATGAACGAATCATTAAAAAAACTTTGTGAGCAGTCTTCATAAGACTTGTTAATAATACATTAAAGCATAATAAAATAGAAATACTATGTCTGAATTTTATCGAATTAATAGCATTTCTGACGTCCATCAAATGTTTGGTTTAGAAAAGCCATTGCATCCACTAATTACCATTATTCGTAAATGGCCAAAGGTAGATTTTGACTTTAGTAATATAAAACTTACCAGTGATCTTTTCCTTCTTTCTATGAAAGGAAAAATGAAAGGTACCACTTTTCAATATGGAAGAAATTCCTATGATTTTGAAGAAGGAACCTTGGTATTTATAGCACCAAATCAGGGAGTATCATTTGCAGACCCTATAGAAGAGTTAGATGATTCGGGTTGGTCAATCCTCTTTCATCCAGATTTGATTAGAAAATCTGAATTAGGGAAAACCATCAAGGACTATTCTTTCTTTAACTATGAAATCAATGAAGCTTTACATCTTTCTGAAAAGGAAAAGCAATCCTTATTAGAGTTGGTCGGGAAAATAAACCTTGAATTAAATCAAAACATAGACAAGCATTCTCAAGACATCATTATTCAAAACCTAGAAACGATCCTTAAATATAGCAATCGTTACTACGATAGACAGTTCTATACTAGAACCAATTTAAACAAAGATGTTTCTGTAAAATTTGAAAACTACTTAGAAACATATTTTACTTCTGATAATTTAGGCAAAAATGGGATTCCATCTATAAAACAATGTGGTGAAGCCTTAAATATGTCTGGATCATACCTCAGCGATTTACTTAAATTAGAAACAGGAAGTAGTGCAAAAGACCATATTCATTATCATATCATTGAGCAAGCAAAAAATTATTTATTGAATTCAAATACAGCTGTAAGTACTATTGCTTATCAACTTGGCTTTGAATATCCACAACATTTTAGCAAATTATTTAAATCAAAGACAGGAAGTAGCCCTTCAGAATATCGAAATTTGAATTAAAAGAAACCCAGTGCCTAACACTGTATATGAAATCATAGTTCGTGTCTCACTGCGCTTCATATACTTAACGTTGGAAACCATAAAGACTATTATCCTGTCTATACTAAGATCTTTTGCTCCATTAAAGTATCCTGAAACATGTCAGTCGACATTTTGTCGGTAAAAAGCATGTTTTGAACCGGATATGACCTTTTTTATTCACTTCAATTTGGTGAATTTTGTAAGCATAAACCAAATAAAGAAAAGGATATGCAATTTTTTGAATTAGTATTAATTTTGATTACATCAACTTACATCGGATTTAGCCGACGTGTAAACAAAGAAATCAACAAGTATTATGTCTTAGGCTTATTAATCTTTGTTCTAATCATCCAACTGCTGTTTAATGGATATAGATGGCAAATGGTCCCTGCCTATTTACTATGGCTTATTGCTTTAATAACAGCCCTCAGGCAATCTGGACGAAGCTCTTCTATCATAGCCAGGATAAGCAAAGCCATTGGGTTGCTTATCTTATTTGCCCTATCCATCATTCTTCCCATATTATTGCCAGTCTTCAAATTGCCTCAAGCTACAGGACCATATTCCGTTGGCACAAGGGATATATACATTGAACTTGACAGAGAAGAAGTGATTACTGCGGATAAGACAGATAAAAGAAGATTCATGGTAAAGGCATGGTATCCGACTAACGTAACAAGTGGCGAAGAGGATCTCTATGTCGATCAGGGGGGTAGAAATGGCTTTGCACAAAAATATGGTCTTCCGCCTTCAATGCTAAATTACCTGAACAAGGTAGAAACCGGGGTTTACAGAAACATTGAGATTGCTGATGAAACATTCCCTGTGCTCATTTTTTCACATGGTTATAATTCAAAAGCAAATGGGTATTATGCCTTATTGACAGAGCTGGTAAGTCAAGGATATGTTGTATTTGCTATTAACCATACCTATGAAAGTACTGGAACTACCTTCCCTGATGGAACAGAAGCATATTTTGATTATGATTACGCAGGCCAGATAGAAGCAGGAACATGGGAAAAAATTGAGCCGGCCATACAGACAATTAGGGATGGACTTTCGTTTGAGGAACAGCACCCGCTTGTTCAAAAGGCGCTAAGCACCTATTTTGTCATAGATATTATAGAACGCTGGACTTTCGACATCGTGGATGTAGTAAATAAATTAGATGAATGGAACAAAGCTGGTTTTTTCAAAGACAGGCTGGATGTATCAAATGTGGGTGTCTTCGGGCATTCCAGAGGAGGTGGAGCAGCAGGAGAGTCTTTATTAGTCGATAGCAGAATTAAAGCCGGCGCGAATCTTGATGGCGTCCAATGGGGACAGATAGTGGACACCATGTTCCAAAAGCCTTTTCTTTTCCTGTCTTCAGATTGGCCGTCAGATCATGAAGACCTAAATAGTCACGCCTATGTGAATAAGAGCTCTTCCTTTTTTTATGAAGGGACTATACTTCAATCAGGACATAGCAATTTTATGGATATTCCTTATATGATTCCATTACAAGCCTTAAACCAGGCAGGAGAAATTGACCCCGATCTGGCCATTGAAATAGCCTCAAAGGTGACTACTTCATTTTTCGACAGACATTTGAAAAATATAGAAGTGGATTTGAGTATCCTGAGTTCAGAATATGAAATGCTTGATTTGAATGTTTTCAAAGGAGATTCCGTAAGTTTAGTTGGTAACTAGTCTTATTTTTTTGGACTTTATTTAAAGCCCTGGATAATGGAGGCGAAGAACTAAAAACGGTTTCCATTATTGTGTCATATGCCAGACTGTCTCTTTGGGAAAAAATTGCTTGCTCAAATAGACTTCCTTAACTTGTGGGCAAGCAAAGACACAGGCCAGCATATACACTGAACCGTTAGGTGGCATATCGATTATGAAAGCAGCAATATCATGACTGTTTTATTAAGAATACATAATTATATACCGTTATGAAAAAGGCAATCTGCATCCTGAAACTATTAAAGTTCTTAATTCTTTGTGCAATAATCATATTGCCGAATGAAATTCATGCCCAAATTGTAATTGATAATATTGA
>RCNC010003578.1_pt1 | contig 10347 bp, 9 predicted proteins | sample 2041301 | NCBI WGS metagenome assembly RCNC01 (sample SAMN09708231, study PRJNA481090) | Marine sediment metagenome, whole genome shotgun sequencing project. | biome: marine sediment; feature: ocean; material: sediment; isolation source: Sewage treatment plant 13A marine sediment (STP13A) ... | reverse complement strand
CAAAGAGCAGGTTTGAAAAAAGAATTGAAATTAGCAGTAAAGGCAACTTTTTTATCATAACAAAAACTAAATTTATTTATTGTTGAATCGTGGAGACCAATTCTTCTTAAAGTCCCAATTAGATCTCAATTTTATTTCTTCCAGGTAATAGACTATCTTTTCAGGTTGAATATGTTTAATCAAATTCCCTGTATCCCATTTTCCATTTTCATTCTCATCCCAAATTGCCTTAACTAAGTAAGTTTTTGGAGAAAGAAAATCATATACAAGATTGGTATCGCTGGAAATCTGGGTTTGTTTTACAAGAACTTCTTTATCTGTAAGAAGCTGAATTATTAATGACTTATCAATATTCTGCATGTCAATTATTATATTTCCGTAAAACTCCAATTCTCTAGGTCGAAAGTTTATTTTGATGCTATCATTTGTAAGGCCGTAAATATCAGTTACAGCGCCTGGGAGAAACTGAACTTTATAACTAGTCTCTAAAGCCCATTTATACTCAAAGAAGAATCTATTAAGTTTTGTTGAATCCTTGAGGGGGTTTATTATTACTGCTGTTTCTATAGAATCTTTTATTGTATAGAACTCAATTTTCTCTTTATTAAACTCAGCAATAGGAGTTGTTGTGGAAATTATTGGAAATTCGTTCAGATCAATAGGATTCCCCGGGCCGGCATTCATTGTTAATGCCAGAGATGTTTTCTTTTCAGCTTCTACATTTCGACGACGTGATTTTTTCGCAGGCTCTTTAAATCGGAAATAAACCGTATCGTACACAATTTTAACAGAGTCTGGTTTAACTTCTTCCGGATATTTGAAAGCAACCTGTATTGATTCCTCATTAACCAGTGTTGTATCAGTTAGCCAAAAAGAAAGAGTATCTCCAACAGTATAGGTTTCCTGTAAAAACCAATCATCTATTTCGGGAAATTCAGGAAGGCTAATTTCCATCTCACCGGACAATGGTTTATTGAATACAAATAAAATGTTCTCTTTTCTTGTTCGCTCAGTATTAAGTAAATATTGTTCCTTAAATTCCTCTTTAAATAAAGATAGGACTATTTTATCTGCTGAAAATGTCTGCATAGTTTTAATACTATCAGGTAATTCCTCTAAAATATCTCCAGGTATAATATTTAAACTGTCAGGATCTACATTCAGGCTATCAGAACTTGTATAATCTTGCTGTGTTTCCGCATTAAGAAAGATCAGTGAATCAGAAAAAGCAACATATTCTTCAGGATCATACAGAAAATTAAGATTAACATCCTGAAGTGCAAATAATTGAAATGTATCCGCTTTTAAATTATGAATTAAAAAGTCGCCATTTTCATCAGCTTTTGAAACATATAAGGGCTTCTGCTTATAGATTGCAGAATCAGAAAGATCATCATATAAAAGTACATGCACATCTTCAAGGACCTCCAGCTTAAATGCATCAATAGTACCTCCACCAAATTTTAAGGAGTCCAGAACTTCACCGGTAGAAAAAACATACTGATAGTTTACAAATGGATTTGACTCATTGTTGTCAACTATGGCATCATTAAAATTAAAGGTATAAGTAGTATTATCAATTAACTCCTCATCAATTTCAATTATCAGGCTTTTCCCTTTAATACTAACTTCAGGCTTTTCCTGAAGCGGTGGCGACACCAGTAGTTTCTGATTTACCTCCTTAAGAACCACATATTCATCGAACTCAACCTTTATTGTTTTTTCATTAAAATTAACTGAATAATTCTCTGGAGTACTTTTTTTTATCTTAGGCGGATCTTCATCTTTTGCCCCTCCGGCCGGTGAAGAAATTTTTGCGCATTGGGAAACAAACAGAACTAAAAAAAGTAAAAGTAAATATATAGATGTAGTACGTTTCAATATTATATTAATTAGTTTGGCGATACAAATATAATATAATGCTCTTCAGAATATTCCAGCCAGAGAAGTTTAAACCATTATATTTTGTAGTTTTGAAATCAGAAAATACTTATTAAGCATGGAAGAAATTGTTCAGGTAGGCGTTCATTGGAATATGAATCCCGAGATATTCAGAATTGGAAATTTTGCTGTCCGTTGGTACGGATTGTTATTTGCATCAGGATTTTTCTTTGGTTACCTAATAATGAATAAGTTTTTTAAATATGAGCATGTTCCGCAAGAATTGCTTGATAAGCTCACTATTTATGTGGCTGTTGGAACAATACTGGGTGCCCGACTTGGGCATTGTTTCTTTTACGAGCCATCGTATTATTTGAGTAACCCTTCGGAAATTTTTAAAATCTGGCATGGGGGGCTTGCCAGCCATGGGGCGGCAGTTGGCATTATTCTGGCTATAATGTTGTTCTCTCGTAATACTAAAAAACCTTTCTTCTGGGTGATGGACAGGGTGGTGGTTGTAGTTGCATTGGCCGGATTTTTTATTCGTATGGGCAATCTTATGAATTCTGAAATATACGGAATCCAAACATCTCTCCCCTGGGGTTTTATTTTTGAAAGGAATGGGGAAACTGTTGCAAAACACCCAACTCAGATTTATGAAGCTCTGGCATACTTAATCATCTTTTTTGTCCTATACTTCGTCTACATGCAGAAAAAGGGGAAAACTCAAAATGGATTATTGTTCAGCCTATTTATTATAATGATTTTCTCTGCCCGGTTTTTTATTGAATTCATTAAAGAAGACCAGGTTGCTTTTGAATCAGGTATGAGCCTGAATATGGGTCAGATACTAAGTATTCCTTTAGTTCTTGCCGGCATAGTGATTTTGATAATAAACTCCCGGCAAAAAGAGAAAATATCGGGCTTTTAAATTCCAATTATTTCAAAATATTTTCCCCTTTCTTTAAATGGGTCTTTTTATATCCTGTATATCTTTAGCTATCTTTGATATTGCAGTTGGCATCCTTTTCTTATGGGAATAGCAAATTCTTATATCACCAAAATCTTTAAAATAAAGAACCTTTTTTGCACAAGCACTGTTCTTTTAATAAAAGAAAAATTTGAAGAAGCCGGGTTTATTGTTCATGAAATTAACCTGGGATCTTCCACCATGTCCTTTAATTCTTCTTTACTTTCTGAGAAAGATGTAGCTTCTCTCCTTGAAAAATATGGCCTGGGTCTTTTAATAGATAAGGACAAAAAGTTAGTCGAAGATATCAAGTTGGCTGTTATTGAGTTAATTCACCACCTAAACAATGTTAATTCAGTTATCCAGCGTTCAGATTACCTGGTTGAAAAATTGGGTAAAAGTTACCAGCATTTATCTAAGGTCTTTTCATCAAATGAGTCCCTGACTCTTGAAAAATACATCATTCTTCAAAAAATCGAACGCATTAAAGAACTCATTAATCAAGATGAATATACACTCAGCGAAATTGCATATATGATGGAATATAGCAGTGTTCAGTATCTTTCCAATCAATTCAAAAAAATAACAGGCCTTTCCGTCTCAGAATACCGTCATATTAATCCTATTACACGAAAATCAATAGGTGAAATATAGCTTTATCCTATCTTGTTTTTGCCAATTAGACCCTATTTGGAACTAAATTTCATTACATTTTTACGGAATTTTGTAACAGATCAATACACTGTTTGGTATAATTTTGTCCTATAGCTTAGACATATTGTCTATAAATCATTAAATATCTATAGCATGAAACAGAACAAAACATATACTGTATTTTTTTTAGCTTTCTTACTTTTATTGGCCGGAAATGGAATAATTGCCTGTGATAGTGATGAAAGTTTGAATTCCGAGCCTGAAGAAAAATCGTTGAATTGTGATGAATATGAACTTTCAGATCAGGATTTTCCCTGCCTGACAAACCTGCCACTGGAATCAATAAGCAAGGCGGAAAAAGACGGTTTACTTTATATGCGGGAAGAAGAAAAACTGGCCAGGGATGTTTATATTTATTTATATGAACTCTATCCCCAACCTATTTTTAACAATATTTCAAAAAGTGAACAAAGACATACCGATGCTATAAAAGCCCTCCTTGACAGGTATGAAATAGAGGATCCTGTGAAAGAAGACATTAAAGGCTCTTTTAAAAATGAAAAATTGCAAAACCTATATGACCAGTTAATTGAAAAAGGAAAAACCGATAGAGTTGAGGCACTTAAAGTCGGAGCGCTGATTGAAGAAACAGATATAATTGATATCAAAAATGAGCTGGAAGAAAATGTAGATAACCAGGATATTTCAACCGTGTATAATAACTTGTTAAGAGGGTCAGGTAATCATTTAAGAGCATTTGTAAATGTATTAAAAGCAAGTGGTGTTGAATATGTTCCTGTACTTCTGGAACAAGAAATTTTTGATGAGATAATTAAAAAATAATAACCACCTATGAAGGATATCTATTCTTACTTCATTTTTGGTATAGGATTTGCGCCTTTTAAAGCACTTTCAAAAAAAATAAACAGATGAAGCTTAAAAAAAATATTGCTGTTAGTGAATCTGGTTTCGTTTTTGATCCCTCCAGCGGAGAGTCATTTACTCTGAATCAGGTTGGAACCGATATTCTCGATCAATTAAAACAAGAAAAAGATTTTGAAGAAGTGAAGCAGGGAATTCTTGAAAAATATGATGTCGATTCTATCACTTTTGAAAAATACTATTATGATTTTCTAAACAGCTTGCGACAATACAAGCTTATAGAGGATGAGGAATAACCACTTGTTAACATTAGAAAATGAGTAAAACTAAAATCACACTGGCTGTAACAGGTCTGAATAATACCGACAATCCCGGGCCTGGTATTCCTGTAATTCGTGGTATTCGCGAATCCAATGCCTTTGACACCAGGATTATTGGTCTGGCCTATGAAACCCTCGAGCCCGGAATATATATGCTTGACATGGTCGATAAAGTCTATATGGTTCCTTATCCATCAGAGGGTTCAGATGCATTGATTCAAAGATTAGAATACATAAATTCTATTGAACATATCGATGTTCTGATCCCAAATTTTGATGCCGAGTTGTATACATTTATGAAATCAGAAGCCAAGCTTAAGGAAATGGGTATTCAAACATTTCTACCAACTCTGGAGCAATTTGATGAACGTCACAAGTCAAATCTTTACGATTTTGGTAAAAAATATGATGTCAATGTTCCTGAAAGCAAACCTCTTCTTAACCATAAGGATATTGCTGATATTCGAAAAGATTTCGAATATCCTGTAATGGTAAAAGGCAAATTTTACGATGCATGGATTGCTTATAATGAAGAACAGGTGAAAATGTATTTTAACAAAATAAGCGCAAAGTGGGGTCTGCCTGTAATTATCCAGGAATTTGTTAAGGGCACTGAGGTAAATGTAATTGCCCTCGGAGATGGCAAGGGAAATACCGTTGGTGCCGTACCTATGAGGAAACAATATATTACCGATAAAGGCAAAGCCTGGGGTGGAATTACTCTTGATGCTCCTGATATGCTTGATTTGACACGCCATATTATTAAAGCAACCAATTGGAAAGGTGGAATGGAGCTTGAGCTCATTCGGGACTCCAAAGGAGAATTATATGTAATAGAAATCAATCCTCGAATACCCGCCTGGGTTTACCTTGCTGTTGGCGCTGGTCAAAACCTACCTGAAGCATTGGTTAAACTAGCGCTTGGTCAGGATGTTAAACCATTTAAAACCTACGATGTAGGAAAAATGTTTGTCCGATATTCATCGGATATGATCGTTGATTTGAAAAAATTTGAGAAAATCTCCACCCAGGGAGAAATTTAAAGTAAAAAACTATTAGTATGGAAAAATTAGCATTTGAACGTCCCTTTATTAAGAAATTAAGTTCCGGAATGCCCAGTAAATTCGGAATGAAAACCAAAATGGACCCGATAAAAGAAATTGATGACAACTTAGTTAAGAACCTGATCGAAGAATTTGGGTCTCCATTGTTTGTACTGTCTGAAAAAACCATTCGAAAATTTTATCAGGCAGCAAAAAGATCCTTTTCTACCCGCTACCCAAAAATACAGTTTGCCTGGTCCTATAAAACAAACTATTTAGATGCAGTTTGCCGGGTTTTTCATCAGGAAGGAGCCTGGGCCGAAGTGGTCTCTGGATTTGAGTATGAAAAAGCCTTAAAAAATAATATTTCAGGTGACCACATAATATTTAATGGCCCAGATAAATCAGATGACGATTTAAAGCTTGCAGTGCAAAATGATTCCCTTATACATATTGACCATTTTGATGAATTATACAGCCTGATTGATCTGGCAGAAAAGATGGAGAAAACTCCAAAGGTGGCTATTCGGGTAAATATGGACACAGGGATTTATCCTATGTGGGACCGCTTCGGTTTTAACTATGATAATGGGGAGGCCTGGGAAGCTTTAAACCGTATAATGCTTAGTAAAAAGCTCGATCTGGTTGGTTTACATACACATATTGGAACTTTTATACTATCAGCTGATGCCTATAAAAAGGCTGCAGCCAAGCTGGGTGATCTGGCCGTAGGCCTGGAACGAAAATACGGACACATTGTGAAATACATTGATATGGGTGGTGGTTTTGCCTCCAAAAGCACTCTGAAAGGGGCTTATCTCCCTGGTACAGATACCTCCCCGAGTTTTGATGATTATGCAGATGCCATAACGTCCGCTTTGATTAACTCAGCTATTAAACCTGAAAATCTTCCATTGCTTATCCTAGAAACAGGTAGAGCCCTAATTGATGATGCAGGCTATTTGCTGGGTACTGTTTTGGCCAATAAAAGGCTTGCCGACGGACGCAGGTCTACCATTGTAGATGTTGGTGTAAACATTTTATTTACCTCTTTTTGGTATGAACACAACATAATACCTGCGCAGGATTTTTCTGAACACACCGAAGAAACAGCTATTTATGGACCATTGTGTATGAATATTGATGTTTTACGGGAAGCGATCGATTTCCCTCCATTGAAAAAAGGAGACCACATTGTAATAAACCGGGTTGGAGCTTATAATATGACCCAATGGATGCAGTTCATAACAATGAGACCCAATGTGATCATGATAGACATGGAAGGAACGCCACATATCATAAGAAAAAAGGAAACCATTGAAACTATAATATCACAGGAAGAAGTACCCTCTTATCTAAAATAAACCATATTTTGATTATCATGGTAACAAAACCAACCAGAAATCAAATAAGCCAATATCTTTCTGGAATAAGTAATAGCTATTCTCAGGTCTTTTTCTCCGATAGCCGGTTTTTTGCCATCGTATTAATATTGGTTACCTTTTTTGATTTTTTTGCTGGAATTTCTGGTTTATTTTCAGTTCTTGTAACCAGTTCAGCTGCTTATTGGTTAGGTTTTGATAAGGAGAGAATTAACAAAGGGATATATGGCTTCAACAGCCTGTTAGTGGGGTTGGGGCTGGGTATTTATTTTTCTCCCGGAATACTATTATTCTTCATTTTATTCATCGCTGCGCTTTTTACTCTTTTTATCTCTGTTTCCCTGGAAGGTGTCATTGGAAAATATGCTCTACCATACCTTAGTATTTCATTTATTATTTCAATCTGGATCATTACCCTGGCCACCAGGGAGTTTACAGCTTTAGGCATTAGCGAAAGAGGAATTTATTCCCTGAATGATTTACACATTATTGGAGGAAGTTCCCTTGTAATGGTTTATGAATGGGGCAACAATATTATTCTGCCCCTTTCACTAAAAACATATTTTATTTCGCTGGGAGCTATTTTTTTTCAATTCAATGTTATTTCTGGCATTCTCATTTCTATCGGATTATTGTATTATTCAAGGATCGCTTTTTCTCTAAGCCTGATTGGATTTTATACCGCTTTCATATTCTACCAGATCATTGGTGCGGATATCACTGAAATTAGCTATAGTTATATTGGGTTTAATTTTATTTTAACAGCCATTGCTCTAGGAGGATTTTTTATCATCCCCTCGCGCCTATCCTATTTATGGACCATTCTATTAATTCCTGTGGTGGTGGTTCTTGTAGTTAGCCTGAATAGAATTTTTGTGATTTTCTCCTTACCTATTTACTCTCTCCCATTTAACCTTATCGTATTACTATTTCTATATGTATTGAAATTCCGTGTAAAGCAAAATATATTATTATCAGAAGTAATTATTCAGCAGAATTCTCCAGAAAAAAACCTGTATTCATTTCAAAATTATTTTGCCCGTTTCAAGTATAAGGCTCCCGTTTCATTTCGCTTGCCATTTTTTGGCGATTGGTCTGTTACCCAGGCACACGATGGGGAACATACCCACCAGGGTGCATGGAAGCACGCCTGGGATTTTATGATTCTGGATGAAAATGGTGAAAGCTATGCGGACAAGGGTGATTTTCCAAAAGATTACTATTGTTATGGAAAAGCGGTTGCTTCACCTGCAGATGGAGTAATTGATGAAATTATTGATGGTATTCCTGATAACATAATAGGTGAACCAAATATTAAACAAAATTGGGGCAATACAATTATAATTCGCCATTCTGATTATTTATTTACAAAGCTATCACACTTGATGCCTGATGCTTTTACCGTAAAAAAGGGCGAAAAGGTAAGTGCCGGACAAATTCTTGGTAAATGTGGAAACTCTGGACGCTCTCCCTATCCACATTTACACTTCCAGGTTCAGGAAACCCCATTTATAGGATCAATAACCCTTGATTATCCCATTGGACATTATATGGTTAAAAAGCCCAAGGGGAATGAATTAAAATTTTATCAGAAACCTGAACAGAATGAAATTGTTTCTAATATAACTCGAACTCCTTTATTACAAAAAGCCTTCAATTTTGTTCCCGGAAAAAGATTCAGGTGGTTTTTGGAAGAAAATGATTCTTTTCAGGAATGGGAAATTAAAACTACCGCTTTAAATCAAACTTACTTCGAGTGCAAAACAAGTGGATCAAAGGCATTTTTTGAAGAAGATGAGGATCTTGTCTTATTCACTCATTTTGATGGCGACCGATCTTCTGTATTGTATTACTTCTATCTTGCCGCTTTCAAGGTCCAAAAAGGATATTACCAGGATCTCATATTGAACGATAAGTACCCCGTAAATCATGTTTTTACAAAAAAATCATTGTTTTTACAGGACTTTATTGCTCCCTTCTATCAATATTTAAAGGCCTCCTATGAAATTAAATATGCATCCATCGACAATGAACTTTCTCCTTCATCTATTATAATAAAATCATCCGCTCAAAAATTTGTTGGCAAAAAATTATTGTCTTCATCAAATTTTGAAATCCAAATTAACGAAGAGGGGAATATGTCTCTTTCTGTAGTTGAAAAAAATAGTACCATGCTCTTTATATGCGAAAAGTAGCTTCCATATTATTGTTTTTGATAATTTTTTCGACCTACCTGCCAGGCCAGGAAAACAATCAGGTAGTGAATTATGAAAAAAAAACATTTGAATTATACAATCAAAAAAACTGGCCTGAGCTAATTCAATGGGGGAAAAAGGCAATTGAAAACGGAAACGATTATTTCTATATGAGAATGCGCCTCGGAATTGCTTTTTATGAACGGGGAAACTATCATAGGGCTCTCATTCATTTTAACAAGGCTGGGGAGTTTAATCCAAACGATCCTTATCTTCTCGAATATTTATATTATGCCAATATTTTTATTAACAGAGAAAAAGCTGCCCTGGATATAGCTAAAAGATTTTCACCCTCAGAAGAAGCAAATTTTGCCGATGTAAAAATTCCGAAATTCCGAATTGGTAACCTCGCCATTCAAAATACATTTAGTGATTTTACAGCAGGATTGGAGGATGTCACTGAAATCCCTCCGGATCAAAATGGATATCAGATTTTTGAAAACAACATTTTTAAGGCCAATTTGGGATTTAATCACCTAATATCTAGTAGGTTCAGCTTGTTTTACCAGTATGGTTTTATGATGGTAAATCGGTTTACCTATTATCAAAATGATTCGGTGGGATTTCATGATCCAAATCAAAAACTTTACCAGCATCAATTTTACATACTAGGAAATATATACCTCGGAAAAGGTTTCAACCTGAATGCATCAGTACAATGAAAGGTACCTGACTTCTATGTGGGTTCAGGAGTGGGGCAAGGACAGGCAAGTAATTATACCTATGTTCCGGCATATAAATACAATGACGTCACCGGTCATTTATCTCTAATTAAAGATTTTCCTTATATCAGCCTGGGCCTGGCTGGATCTTATTCATACCTGAATTCTAGAACGTTTCTACAAGAAGGGATAATAGTACGGATCTACCCCCTTGGAAATTTAAATTTATACCTAAACACAGCTTTTCATTTACAGCAGGAAATAATAAATTCAGATTTTACAGAAAAAGGGAAATTCA
>RCNC010003433.1_pt1 | contig 10349 bp, 5 predicted proteins | sample 2041301 | NCBI WGS metagenome assembly RCNC01 (sample SAMN09708231, study PRJNA481090) | Marine sediment metagenome, whole genome shotgun sequencing project. | biome: marine sediment; feature: ocean; material: sediment; isolation source: Sewage treatment plant 13A marine sediment (STP13A) ... | reverse complement strand
CCGTGGTTTCTTGGCTGCCAGTTTCATCCGGAATTCAAATCACGCCCCATGAAACCACACCCGTTGTTCAGAGATTTTATCAAGGCATCCATGACAAAGTCGTAAGAAGTCGTCATTTCATTATTCCAATGGTGAGCGCAGCGAACAAAGTTCAAAACCTGTTCGTATCGAATTTGTACCTTAACCCGTTCATATAATTATTAAAATTTCATTCAAGGTTGACAAATTGCATCATTTCTGATAAATTTAAAAGTCCAGATTCGTATCATTTCACTATTATTTCTTACTCTGGGGGATATATATGATGAAAAAAAGAATCGGTATTATTGTTCTATTCTTATCAGCCGTGTTGTTAGTATGCCCTTCAACAACCTGGGCAACAAGTGCCTCTATTTCCGCTACTGAAACTGACGGAAACGTATTTTTAGTAACAGGAAATTTTGCGTGTTCATCAGATAGTTGTACATATAGAGTGTATCTTGATGGAGACCTAATTTGGGGTATTCCATCAACACAAGATAATGCAACATGTTCGCTTTCTTTTAATGCTTGCATATATGATCAGGGAGAGCATACATATTTTGCAGAAGCCATCGGTTATGATCAGGAAGCAGAAGACAACGGTGAGGATTCTTATGACTCAGATTCATGTATAATAGATGTAGACAATACACCTGAGATTTCGTTTATCAGTCCGGTTCAAGGTGAAAGGCGTGATTCTTTTTTTTATCAACCCCCAAATATTTACTATGTTTATTCTGCAGGCATCCGGATTTCTTATAATTTTAAAAAATGCACTGATGGAACTGTACAACTATGGCTTCCAGATGGTTATGGCTCTGGCCAAGAACCATCACTTTTAGCTGGTTATGGGTTGAATGATACAACTGGTATATTAAATTGTAATAATGCGCTTACTCTTCGCCAGGGTGTGAATCCAATCGAGGTTAGAGCATATGCGCAAAATGGAACTTTAACTACAAAGTTAAGCTATATATTAGTCGGATGTGATGACCCAAATTATGATCCGACTTTATCAGATTATGATGGGGATGGGATTGATGACTGTAATGACGATAGCCCCCATACTCAAGAAGGCTATAGTGGCGAGGAAGATATAGACCACGGAAAGGAGCCTTCTCAAAAGTGCCCGGTTTGCCCCTGTCCTGACCCTGAGCCAGATTTAAGTGTGAAGGGTAACCCTGTCCGTCTCTATAACGGCAATAATATCGAGACCGTTTTAGACCTGCATTTGAGCTCACCCTTTGCAGAACAATTTGATTTAAGGCGGTATTATAACAGTCGTTCCAAGGTGAACGATTCAGTGGGATATGGCTGGACACATAGCTACAGTGCAAAGCTGATCCCCAATTATTATTCCCTTTCCAACTACATAAAAATCCTGGACGAAACCGGCCGAGGCATCTATTTTGTTACTTATGGAGGCGACCATTTTACCGGACGCTATATGGAAAAAAGCCGGGTGGAACTGGAGGCCGGCAATTATGTCTGGTACCGACTGGACGGGCTGAAATTTATTTTTGACCCCCAAGGGGTCCTGATACGCATCGAAGATACCCTTGGCAACACCAGGAGCCTTGCATATAATGCGACTAATCGCCTTGAAACCGTGACCGATGAAGCCAGCGGTCGAGTACTGACTTTCAGCTATGATGCCAATTACCGGGTTCAGCATATCTATGGCCCTACAACCCCTGCCGTTCCGTCCGGTACGCCATGGGTGACCTATGCCTATGACAGCAACGGCAACCTGATATCGGTTACCTATGCAGACGGTTCAGGTTTCGATTACCAGTATACGGATTCCAATGATGCCAACAATTTGACCAGAAAGTTAGATAAGGCCGGTCATTTTTTGTCAAGCTGGACATATGACGATAAGGACCGGGTGAGTCAAAATGAAACGTCAGACGGCAAGGGAGTCACTATCGATTATGACACCAGCTCACCGGATGTTCTGGTTGCCGACGCTTACGGCGTAACCCGGACTTATACAATCGAGGACTTCGTAGGAGGTCGCAAGCGTGTGACCAATGTTACTGGTGGTTCCGGCTGTTTAAGCTGTGGACAGAATGTGGTCAGGGCACAATACGATAATGCATTAAGAATCAGTGAAAAAGAGTATGCCAACGGTAAGATAGATCGGTTCCAAGACTATGACAGTAAGAACAATCCCCGGACCACTATACTGGCAGCAGGGGCTGGTAATGAGAGAACCATCCATTTTACTTATGACGAGACTTACTATCCTGAATCAAAGCGTGTACTGACCCGGTCGGAAATCAGTGCGTTAGATGACGGAAGCCAGACGAGAAATAAAGTAACGATTTCAGATTATGACAACGATTATAACGCCATCCCCAATGAGAACCCCACTCCTCTTTTGAGTCGAATCATCGAAAAAGGGTTTACCGTTGATAGTTCCGGCTCTGTCATACCGTATGAACATATTACTACCTATCATTATAACAGCAAGGGTCAGCCGGAAAGCATAGACGGCCCCCTTCCCGGCGATCAGGACACAGTTACCATGACCTATGATCCTGCAACCGGAAATTTGCTGACGGTTTCTCAGCCCCTTATAGGGACAAAAATATTCGCAAATTATGATGCCGCAGGCAATCCAGGAAGCATCACCGACGAAAACCAGATTGTAACCAATTTTACATATGAAGGAAGAAACAGGATTGCGTCTAAAGTAGTAGAGGGTGTGACAACCAATTGGAACTATACTCTGGGCGGTAATTTAGATAGCATGACCGACGGAGCCGGACGATCTTTTACTTACGCATATGGCTCAACTTACGGATTGCTTGAGCGGGTGACTGACCCGCTGGGAAATTCATTGCATTATGCATATGATGATAAGGCAAATCGGATAGAAGACTCTTCCTACGATGCCCAGAACATTAGACAGCGATATATGCGTTTTGATTATCATGGACCCGAAACTCCCGGTCGATTGTGGAAGACAATTAATCCGGATGATACCGAAAAGATTTTCTCCTATGATGAAATGGGCAATGTCAGTATGGTGGTTGACGAGTTAAACGTTGCTACGAACTACAATTATGATCTTATCAACAGATTAACCACCGTCACGAAGCCGGGAAGCGTGATTACCGGCTACGGCTACGACAGTCACAATAACCTTGCTTCCGTAACGGACGCGGAAAATCATGCCACCTCCTATGTATACGACGATTTGAAAAGACAAGTTTCAGCAGCATCGCCTGATACAGGGACGACTACTTATACATACGATGCCGCCGGTAATCTTGTTTCTAAATCTGACGCCAACGGAATAACAATCACCTATACCTACGATGCTCTAAATCGGCTCACGGAAATTCATTACCCTGATTCGGCTCAGGATATTGCCTACAGCTATGATGCCGGAGCAAACGGCAAGGGCCGTCTCACAAGCATGACCGATCAAAACGGTACATACTCATATTCATATGACGTTCACGGCAACCTTGTTATAGAAGAAAAGACCATAGAGGGCGTCACATATACATCAGGATACGACTACGATCCCACAGGCATCCTTACAAAGATCACCTATCCGGCCGGCCGGGAGGTAAGCCACACCCTGGATAATGCAGGACGTGTGGTTGACATTACCACCACCAGCGACTCAATTACAAAGACAGTTGCCGAAAGCATAAACTATCTACCGTTCGGACCAGTAACCGGCCTTACATACGGTAATGGAACACAAGTAGCAAAGACTTTTGATCAGCGTTACCAGCTTAGCACTCTTTCGGCCGGAGATATTCAAAGCCTGAACTATACCATCGGACCGGCAGGCAATATCACTGCGATTACCGATAACTTCGATTCTAACAGAAACCAGGCTTTTGGATATGATGATCTGTACCGCCTGACCAGCGCTGCGGGTATTTACGGAACAGCGAGCTACACCTATGACAAGGTGGGTAACCGTTTAAGCAAAACATTAAACAGCGAAACGGACACCTATGCCTATACACCGGCAAGTAACAAACTTAGTAATATCACCGGCGCAAATCCGCAATCCTTTAACTATGACGCCAATGGCAATATAACGGCCAAAGGGTCAAAGACACTGACCTATAATCAGAATAACCGACTCATACAGGTGGCGGAAAACAGCACTGTTTTGAGAGGGTATACCTATAACGGCAATGGACAGCGGATCAAAAAGACAGCCGGAGGCGACACCATTATTTTTCATTATGATATTTTCGGTAACTTAATCGGAGAATCCACCCCTGACGGCAATTTTATTGAGCAATACATTTATCTTGGAAATGAACGACTTTCTGCCTTGACTACAGAGGCTGCCACAGAGATCGCGGTTGAAGTTACAACGAGCGTAGGCCGCACTCTCTCAGGAATTAATGTGTATGCCTTTACAGATAGCGGGTCGTATACTGGAAAAACTACGGTGACCGATGAAAGCGGCATCGCTAGCTTTGACCCGTTTGACTTTACCGACGGCTCCTATAAATTCAGAACCGATTACTTAAGCTATCAGTTCTGGTCGGACAATATTACCCTTCCAGGCGTATATAACACCGGCATTCAGGTCGCCTCGAAATCCGTGTTCGGGTGCAAAAACTTTGACGACCTGATTCCGGTCAATACCACTTGCCAGAAGTGTATCCACCAGATGTCGCCCTCCCACAACAGAGGTATGGTTGGCCACCAGGGCAATCTGTCTTCCTGCAATAAGGGGTAGATACTGGTCCAGTCGATCGGCTCCACAACGCACAGTTGGAGTGTCCGGAGAACATGCTGCCATGAATCCGTTCAGGACAAATAATGTGGATATCAAGAATCTATACATCGCATAAAAATAGCTAAAAGATGGTTACATTTGATGAACCCAATTGAGAATCCTTGAATACCGAACTATTTATCGTACGCCGGCTAATCGGCAGCAGAAAAGAGGGACGAAGTTTCTCGCGATCCATCATTGGCATTGCCATGTTTGGCATAGCCCTGAGCCTGGCTGTTATGATCGTGGCCGTAGCCATTATCACCGGCTTTAAACAGGAGATCTCCAACAAGGTTACAGGATTCGGGGCCCACATTCAGATACTTAATATGGATTCGAATCTCTCCTACGAAACTGCGCCAGTTCCGGCCGGCCTGGAGAGCATCGCAAAAATAAATGAAATCGAAGGCATTAAAAATGTGCAGCCATTTGCCATCAAAGCCGGGATCATTAAGACCGGCGAAGAGATTCATGGAGCCGTCCTGAAGGGCATCGATAAGAGCTATGACTGGAGCTTTATCGAAGAGCATCTTACCGAAGGCGACTTGTTTCATGTGAGTGATACTGTGAGGAGCAACAAAGTTGTGCTCTCGGGGTCTACCGCCAATCAGCTGAACCTTGGATTGGGCGACCGTTTTACCATGTACTTCATACAGGATCCTCCAAGGGCCAGGACCTTTACCATCAGCGGCATTTACAATACCAGCCTGGAGCAGTTTGACAAACTATACATCTTTGCTGATATTAAACAGGTTCAGCGCTTAAACAACTGGGACCTGGGGGAAGTTAGTGGCTATGAAGTCCTGCTTGAAAAGATGGAGGATCTTCCTGAAATGAGTTGGAAGGTAAGGGAACAGGTTGGTCTTGATTTTCTGGATGATGGCAGCCGTCTGAAGGTGGAAACCATTCAACAAAAGAACGCACAAATCTTCGACTGGTTGAAGCTTCAGGATATGAATGTGATTGTCCTGGTCATCCTGATGGTAGTGGTCGCCGGATTTAATATGATTTCCGGACTGCTGATTCTGATTCTGGAAAGGACCAATATGATAGGAATATTAAAAGCCCTGGGAACCAGCAATGTTTCGGTCCGAAAAATATTCATGTACCAGTCCGCCTACCTGACCATGGTGGGCCTCTTATGGGGAAACCTCTTTGGTGTGGGTATCTGCCTGGCCCAGAAATACCTGAATCTGATGCCCCTGGATCCCACATCCTACTATCTCGATACCGTTCCCATCAACCTGAACCTCATACATCTCCTTATGCTTAACCTGGGAACCATGCTCATCACCTTCCTCTTCCTGCTGATTCCTTCCATGATCATTGCCCGGATCTCGCCCGATAAAAGCATCCGTTTTAATTAACAGGAGCCCATGTTTAATAAACGAGCCTGGATAGAAATTTTGCAAGAAAAGCTTCCCGGGGATGAGGCTCATCTTCGGATGGCTCCTACCTTCCGGGGCAATCCCATTTCCGGTAGACTGGCTGTGGAAGCTGCTGTTCTCGCCCTCTTCTACCCGGCAGAAGGGGAAACCCACCTGGTATTTATCAAGCGCAATGAATATGATGGGCCTCATAGTGCCCAGGTCAGTTTCCCGGGAGGAGCAAAGGAAGCCAGTGATACTAACCTGCAGGAGACCGCCCTCAGGGAAACCTGCGAAGAAGTAGGGATCAGTGGCCCCATTGAGATCCTGGGTTCACTGACGCCTCTGCACATTCCGGTCAGTAATTTTATGGTATATCCCTTTGTGGGATGGACGGAGGAAAGTCCGGTGTTCCGTCCCGATCCGACCGAGGTACAATATGTAATTGAGGCACCACTGGCTGGTCTGCTGGATTCTTCCAGCGTCGATTCAGAAATTCTTTATCATCACCAACAGTCCATCGAAGCACCGTTCTACCGGGTGGGGAAAGAGAAGATCTGGGGGGCTACTGCTATGATGCTAAGCGAAGTACTTCAACTGGCTACCAGCTTGCAATAACTTCATCGTTCACTATGTTCTTATAGTGCTCATAGCGATCCATAATATCCTTTACGAAGTTATAGGTCTCGATCCCTCTGGCAAATCCATGCCGGACCACCTGGTCTGAATAGTACTCAGGTTCTGATTTCTTCAGGAGCCACTTATCCACACTGCCAAACCAGATATTGGGGTCGGACTCATAAAGTTCCGCCAGTCTCCTTGCATCCTGGATATGGCCCAGTCCGATATTGTAGGAAGCCAGGATAAATTTGATCCGTTCATCCGGATCGGTAATCACATCCTTAAAACGATCGTCGAGCCACTTGATAAAACTGGCCCCCGCCCTGATCTGATCAGCTGGCGGGGAATCAATGGTGATCCCATAGCTTTTTGCTGTCGCCGGCATCAACTGCATCAGTCCAAATGCACCGGCCCAGGAAACGGCATCCGGATTAAACCTCGATTCCTGATAGACCACAGAGGCAAGCAATCGCCAGTCCCAGCCAATGCGTTCACTCTCCTTTCTGATCACAGCATCGAAGGGTGAAATCTTCCCGCTACCCAGGGTATAGTATTCGCTGTGGATGTTCCTGTAGGAATGCCTGTTATTAAAGTACTTATGATAAAGAATGGCATACTTATCAGTATTCCGGTAGCTTGTGATCCACTGATCAATAGCTTTTTTCAGGCTATCGGAACTCGGATGGACCGCCCAGGCCACATGCTGCGGAAATGAGATGGCAGTACCCACATCCAGCTGTGGAAAATAGGTGGAGTTGACCAGACCCACATTCTCATCACAGACCGTATAGTCAATCTCTCCCAGGGCCACGCGCTGGATCAGCCTTTCCGACTCAAGATTCACCTCCCTGATATCGATCCCACCACCAATCTCGTTGGAAAGTGTGCGCAGGCGGGCCTCATACACAGAACCAGCCTGTACGTAAACCACTTTCCCCTCCAGATCAAGTTGATTGCGGACCAGTGCAGCCTCACGTTGTTTTGGGTTCATTTTATCCCACTGTAGTGGCTTTCTCTGAACCAGCACCTGTCTGGTTTGTAGAAGGGGTTCGGTAAAGGCCACATCCTGTTTTCTCTTTGAGGTGATTGTCAGGTTCATGGCAATCATATCAACACCTCCTTCACGCAAATCATTGAAATTTCTTTCCAGATCGTTACTTACACTTACCTCTAGAGGCAGATCCATAAAATTGGCCAGCTCCTGTAGCATCTCATACTGAAACCCCAGCGGTTGACCCCGATATAAAAAATAGCTGATGGAGTTATATTCTGTAACAACCCTCAGTGCTCCATACTGCCTGATCATCTCCAGGTGTGTGATCCGGTTTTCGGGTCGCAACTGCTCAATATCCCTAAACCTGGATTCACTGTTCGGTTTGCAAGCACCCAGAAGCACTGTTGCCAGGATTAGCAAGAACAGGATAGATGGACGGTATTTAAGCCATTTAATCATAGAAGAACCATACCAGGCCCAATCTGAAATGCCTGGGTTTCATGGGATAGGGCTCGGCTGTAAAAAAATCATTGCCTGCAAAACCTATGCTCTGTAATACATTGTTGTACGAGGCAAAGATGCGGGTTGTTTTTATGGTGAATGCAAAAAAGACATCCACAAAGGGATACAAGCCTAGATCAGTATTATCCTGAAGATGGAAGGCTCCGGTCGCCGGCATATAGCCGCTTGCCCGGTATTTGCTGGTGAAGTAAACATCAAACCCCAAATCGGCAACCAGGGCCCCTTTAAAGAGCGATTGATGCCAGTAATTGGACGAATAAATGGCAGCAAACGGAAGGTTCAATACTTCATTGGCCGTGGTATATTGAATCAGTACCTTGTTGTCTGAATTGTAACCGGATACTTTAAAATGTTTTGACATATGAGCCGACAGTACAAGCACATCCTTGTCATAGGCCATCGGCATGGCCAGGGTGTCCCAATAGACGTAGTTCGAGACATAGGCGGCTCCAAATCTCAGGTCCATCTCCAGCTCATCACTAGAGATAAAAGCCTCTCCCTTGATCCGGAGCATGGCTGAAAAATCATTGTCCCACTTAAAAAATGAAGAAGCATAGCGCATGGTAAAGTAGTGGGGGTTGGCCAGCTCAAATGATCCTCTTATTCCCAGATCTGTTTTTCCTCCCAACTCCCTGGAAAAGGTCGAATTCAGATTGAAATTATTCTGGTTGTATCCTAGCAGATAGTACTTTCCATCGATAACCCAGTCCCAGACTCCCGTAGTTGGTCCGGCCAGGTGGAAGCCCACAAAAACATCGTTAAAATGTTCTGATTGAAAGCGACTCATAATTGTATCGCTGGCCAGAGAATCCACATAGACCGAGTCGGGCGAAAGCATTCCAAAGCGCCTGTATTGATGTCCTGCATAAATCCGGGCAGAAATCTTGTCGTAGTCGGGATCACCCAGGATTAACTGTAAGACACTTGAAATATTTTGTTGTACGGCTGAGTCCTGTGCGGCTTCTGATAAATAATGATAGTTGCTGTATACCGGCGACAGGTTATCCAGGTCCACCACATCGTAGTACTTCTTATACTGCGATTCCATGGCAAGCTGATAAGAAATACTCAGGGTTTTTCCCGTGGAGGTAGTGTTCCCCAGACTATCGGTGGAAAATTGTCGCTCTGCCAGATTATATTTCTGGGTAGTGAACAAGGCCAGGTTCCGGTAACGTGATTGTGCCTCGGACAGGTTAACCTCATATTCCATCCAACTATCCTTTGCTCCCATTAAAAATGAATCCCTGTTCGCAATCCCCCCATTGTCCTGCAGGGTCTTAAAATCATTGTAATAAAAAGTTCCAAAAATACTGTACCTGTTCTTTGCATGGCTCCCGAAAAGGCCCGCACGCACAGTCTTGGTCTCCTGATTCGTGTATAAAGGCTTGCCAGACAGGATATTAAAATCAATGCCAAAGTTGGTGTAGGGAGAGGCATTCTGCGTGTGCATGATCTCTATGGTCTCTTCCTTCCAATCCTTCACCAGGATAGTTTGGTATGAAAGTTTTGTAAATGGGGTCTTGGTATTGAAGAATACAGTTCGTTCTGCTGTTTTCAAATAGGGATTCCATGCCCTGCCAAAGAGAAAAACCGAGGGATCGGGACGCCGCATAAAATCTACGTGATTCAAACCATGGCCCAGGATGCCTAAGGATTCATAAGAGAATCCCTGTAAATATGCCGGATTGTATTCACGCTGTATCTGGTGGGCATTGGTATCAAGCTGTACATCCTCGAAGCGTGTATAGTTGTGCTTCAGCATCCAGGTATTGATGTTTCTGGTCGTGTCAATCACCTGTCCATTCACAAGCGAGGCTGTAGCATAAATCAAAATGGATATAAGATAAAATCTCCTCACCAGTGGGTGCAATTTGAAACACAAAAGTAACAAAGAATCCCAAGCAAAAGACTATTAGTTGAGGAAGCCTTAGCTGCGAAGCAGGTTGAACGACGAGACTAATAGTCTTTGACAAGTATAACTTTAAAAATGAATATAACGAAAAAATCCCACCCGGAAATCCGGATGGGATTAAATAAGATAGGCGACGACCTACTCTCC
>RCNC010005932.1_pt1 | contig 10350 bp, 6 predicted proteins | sample 2041301 | NCBI WGS metagenome assembly RCNC01 (sample SAMN09708231, study PRJNA481090) | Marine sediment metagenome, whole genome shotgun sequencing project. | biome: marine sediment; feature: ocean; material: sediment; isolation source: Sewage treatment plant 13A marine sediment (STP13A) ... | reverse complement strand
CAGTCGGACCTTCCTGGTCAGATATTGAAAACATATTTTATTGACAGCAAAGATTCACAGTAATGATCCATAGAATTCATAATACCTGTGCTGCACTGCTGACAGCCTTTATTATTGTTATCCTCATATCCTGTGAGCAGGACAGAAGTTCCGACTGGGTTGAACAGTATAATGTCAGCTGGACAAGCCAGAGTGAAAACTCGGCCGCGTCCATGCCCCTGGTTGGGGGAAATCTGGGTTGTAACGTCTGGGTCGAAGGCAACGAACTGATGTATTACTTTTCCAGTCCTGGAAACCGTGATGAGAACGGCTCCTTGATGAAATTCGGAAGGATCCGCATCAGTTTTGAACCGAATATTTTCGAAGATTCGGAATTTGAGCAACTCCTGAACCTACCGGATGGCTCCATCTCTATACTGACCCGTTCTAATGATCTTGGGGAAACCATTATTAAACTCTGGGTTGAGATACAAAATCCTGTTATACATACCGATATAGAATCTGATTCAAGGCTTACTGTAAATACCATCTACGAAAACTGGAGAACAGAAGCATTGCTGCTTCCCTATGCATTTGGTGGTCACAAAGAGAGAGGCATCTCCTACAGTAATTACCCTGCCTATGATGGAGAAGTTTACATCTGGCCTGATGAATTTGAGCCAGGTGAGGAGGCCATGGTTTTTTACCACAGGATGCGGATGGATAAATGCTTTTTTCCCATGCAGATCAAACAACAGGGGCTGGAGGAGATCAAAGATAAGTTGTATGATCCCCTGAGCGGACTGACTTTCGGCGGAAAGCTTACGGGGGAGAACCTGGTTTTCGTAGGGGAAGCAGAAGGCCAGTATGCCCAGACGAAATTTACAGGATGGAAATACAGGACAGTGGAGCCTTCCAAAAAGATAAAACTCAGGGTATATACTCATATCAGCCAGACAACAAGCCCTGAAGAATGGAAAGAACAACTGGATAAGAAAATAGACCAGGCGGAAAAGGACGGGGACCTGTGGAAGGTGAATGTAGACTGGTGGAATGAGTTCTGGGATCGCAGCCATATCATTATCAACCAGCATAAGGGACCGGAGGACCAGGGCTGGCAGATCGCCAGGAACTATAATTTATTCAGATACATGTTGGTAAGTGGATTCTATGCCATGGAGCCCACTATGTTCAACGGGGGGGTGCTGACCTTTGACCCGGAATATGAGAAGGCCAGCCAGGTCGGGGGGTATACACCGGATTACCGTCGCTGGGGAGCAGCCCTTACCGCTCAGAACCAGCGACTTGCCTATTGGCCTATGCTGAAAAACGGGGACTTTGACGGTATCCTGCCTCAGTTTGACTGGTATAAAAACACCCTAAAGACAACGCAGGGAAAGGTAAAGTATTACTGGGGACATGAAGGCTGTATGTGTGTTGAACAGCCTACTATTACAGGACTACTCGGTATGGCAGAATTTGGATTTGCAGATGAAAAGCTGAAGGGTACTTTCAGGTACAGGCCGCCGGATTATGAAAAGGGCTGTTCGAATAATCCTTCCATAGGTAGGCTTTTTGGCTCACAACTGGAGAATTCTTGGATGATGCTTCGCTATTATCATTTCACAGGCAATGACATCACTGAATACCTGCCCTTTATTGAACAATCAGTACTCTTCTATGATGAGAATTTCAGGATGCGGGAGAAGTTACGCTCAGGAAATGAGTTGGATAAAAACGGAAAACTGGTCATTTATCCCACAAACACCCTTGAGAGGCATCCTTATTCAAGGAACCCGACTGCCGTTATCGCTGGACTGAAGGTTGGTCTGCTGGGGCTCATAGATCTTCCAGATGAGCTGCAGGGCAATGAGAAGAAAGAGAGATGGAGGCGCATCTTGGAAACTCTGCCGGATTATCCCATTGGGGAAAAGGAGGGACATAATTACCTGAAACCCGCCGAGAACTGGGAGCGCAACCACCGGGCCCACAGTCCGGAAATGTATCCGCTTTACCCCTATGAGCTTTTTGGATTGGGACTGCCCGACTTTGAGCTGATGAAAAATACAGTGCTGGTGGCAGCCCCTCCGGAGTACGTTGCATCCTCAGGAGGGTGGAACCAGAACCTGATCCATGCAGCCAGGCTGGGAATGACAGACCTGGCCAAAAAACTGGTAATTGACAAGATTGAGAATGGCCCGCATCGCTTTCCCGGATTCTTCCCGGGTGGAGACTATGCACCTGACCATAATGTCGGGGGTGCCGGTATGATCGGCCTCCAGGAGATGCTGATGCAGACCCATAACAACAAGATCAGGATCATGCCTGCATGGCCGGTGGACTGGAACGTAGATTTCAAACTTCATGCCCCAGGAAATACCATTGTTGAAGCAAAAATAGATGCCGGAAAGATAACCTGGTCAAATATTAGCCCAGAACCGGACAAAAGTGTGCTTATTATACATTAACTGCCTAACATTATGAAACTAAAAAGAGGATATTTTCTATGTGAGATCATGGGAATCCTGATGATTTTTCTAATCACAGGATGCATTAGTAGTCCGGAGGGGAATGGTCTGACGGTAAAATTTCCCAGCGTAAGTGAACCAGTACAGATTACGAAGGGGGATAAGGAGCATCTGTTTGCCAGCTATTATGGTATTAATTCATTCAGTAAGTCCTTGAGACAGAAGTAAAGCAGCATTTGCCGGACGAGAATGAGCCAGCCACGCTTGGATTGGTGGATCTGAATACCCATGAGTTCATTCCCCTGACCCAGACCCGGGCCTGGAATTTTCAACAGGGTTGTATGGCGCACTGGCTTGCCACCTCACCGGATACGCTGATCATTTACAATGATCTGCGGGATGGCAAATATGTTTCAGTTATCATGAATGTATTTTCTAAAGAAGAAATCAGGATCATTCCGCATCCTGTCAGCGCGGTTTCTCCCAATGGGAGAGATGCGATCAGCATCAATTTCGCAAGGCTGCGTATAACCAGGACAGATTACGGCTACGGTGGTGAAGGCCAGGACAAGAGGGCAGGAGTTCAGTTTCCGGAGGATGATGGATTGTTTTTAGTCGATCTTGAAACGGGAAAATCCAAATTACTGGTTTCTATTGACGAAGTAAAAGAACTGGTGCCAGAAATTTCTGAGGACGGGATAGAATACTTTAACCATACGTTGATCAGCAGGGATGGATCAAAAATTTTCTGGCTGGCCAGGGCTATCCCGGAAAGGAACACGACATCCTTTACCATTAATGTTGATGGGACCGGACTGAGAAGGTGTTTCCCTGATGGCTGGGCTGGCTCCCATTTCGACTGGCTCAATGGAGATGAGCTAATGATCACGGCAGCCTTTCAGGCCAAACAGTATGCACATGTTCTCTTTACCGTAGGTGAATCGAATTACAAGAGGCTGGGGAATGGACTTTTCGACTATGATGGTCATGGCACGTTTTCACCTGATGGAAAATGGATGGTCACTGACACCTATCCGAGTCAAGGCCTGCGGGAACAAAAGATATACCTAATGGACATGCATACAGAAGCAGTCTTGCCCATTGGCAGATTTGTTGAACCGGAGGAATTCAGAAGCGGATGGCGCTGTGATATACACTGCAGGTGGAGTCCAGAAGGAGATATTATTGGCTTCAATTCTACGCATACTGGAAGCAGACAGGTTTATATTCTGAATCTGGCTTTTTGAAAGGATATCATTCTTATCCTGGCCGATGACTTGGGTTACAGCGATCTAGGATCTTTTATAGAGAGTTTTAATGGAACAGTTCCGGCACACGGAGTTCGTTTTTTACGTATTTTAGGATTGAAAACCAACAGCATTCCTTCGATATCAATATAATGACTGAAATTTTTAAAAAGATGAACAAACTTATCCCTTTTCTATTTCTCTTGTTATCACTGAACGGCTTTGCTCAGCAAAAAGGACCATACCCCAATTACAACCGCAATATTTTGCAAGGGCATTACAATCTCAAATTTTTAATGGAGAATCTTGTATCGGCAGAAGATTTCAAACCATACCCAAAATGCGGGGAACCCGGGTGGCAGGAACTACCTGACTATATCAAAGAATCCATTCTTCAGGAAGCGGAGGTTCTGGAAAAAGAGCCTTGGCCAATGCTGTTGGCATCCGACCTGCTGAGTACACATTACACCGGCGACCGCAGCGATGGAGTTCTATTTGGGCGAAGGACCAAACTCATTACCCTGGTGTTGGCGGAGTGCATTGAAAACAAGGGGCGTTATATCGAAGAAATTATTGATGGTGTCTGGGCAATATGCGAAGAAACCTGGTGGGGTGTTCCTGTGCATATGCTGAAAGTGCCAAAAAGCGTTGGATTACCCCGCGAGGATTATGGTTATGTTGATTTGTTTGCCGCTGAAGCAGGGATGATCCTATCATGGACCAAATACCTGATGGAAGACCAGTTTGACAGCGTTGCACCGGAAATTAACCGTCGGATAAAAGTTGAAGTAAAACGAAAAATTATCGATCCCTGCCTCGAAAGCTATGACATGTGGTGGATGGGCTACGGAAAATACCAGCGTGTGCTGAACTGGACTACCTGGATTAGCTCCAACTGGCTGGTATGTACGCTCATTTGCGAAGACGACAGCCTGCTTCGTGGGCGTGCTGTCCATAAAATTCTCGATAATGTTGACAATCTGCTGAACCAGTATACCGGCGATGGAGGTTGTGACGAAGGGCCACATTACTGGGACCGTGCCGCCGGAAGTTTGTTCGACAACCTGTTTTTGCTGAAAAGGGCAACCAATAATAAACTTTTCCTGCCCGATGAGTCTTTGTTTTCGAAACTGGCCACATACATTTATAAATCGCATATTGCAGAGTTTTATTTTGTAAACTATGCCGACGGCGAATTTGAAAACCATCTGGATGCCTTGCTCACCTATCGGATGGGCGATTATTTGCAGGACCAGACATTAAAAGATTTTGCCTACTGGTTTTTTGACCATGATGACCATAAGGAGACCTTTCAAACCGGACGTGATTTCAGCCGTGTTCTGGCCGATATATTCACCCTTAAAAAGGGTATGAATGCCAGGGCTGTACTGCCATTGGGTGAATACTATTATTTCGATGAGATGCAGGCGATATATGCCCGTGCCAGGGAAGGAACAACGCGGGGGCTTTATTTTTCTGCCAAAGGGGGTTACAATGATGAAAGCCACAATCACAACGACATTGGGAATTTTGTGGTTTACACCGATGGATTCCCGGGAATCATTGATGCTGGGCGAGACACTTACATAGCCAATACTTTCAACGACATGCGCTATACAATATGGAACAACCGCGCCGCCTGGCACAATACCTTGTGCGCAAATGGCGTGATGCAGGAATTTGGCTCCAATTACCATGCTACCAACGTTACGAGCACCAACACCGGAAGCAAAGCGACATTTTATCTCGAAATGGACAAAGCTTACCCCGATTCCTCCGGTATTAAGGCATATTCACGCACCTTTAACTTTATCAAGAAAAATCGCCTGGAAGTGGTTGACAACCTGACGTTAAAGAACAAAGGTTCAGCTACCATCAATCTTCTGACCTGGGCAGAACCTGTAGCAGAAGAAGAAGATGTCATACGAATAAGGACCAGGGCAAAAAGCAATGGAAGCGCCCGTGATTTGCTGATCCATTTTCCGAGCGATAAATTAAAACCTCAGATTGAAATAATTGACCTGAAGGGAGGGAAGCTGATGGATAGCTGGAAATCGGATCTATACCGAATCCGTTTGCATTCGGTAGATGAGTTTACAGAAGGACTTTTTATGATTAAAATCCAACAAGATTGAATTGAGAATCTTCAGAAAATATCCAGAGATTTCAGGAGGAAGGGGTGTCATCAAAACTTTGACCGCGTTTTTTGCCTTCTGTGCATTTACGGGCATAATATCAGCGCAGCAGGGAGTCAGCATCAAAAGGGATACAATAAAATCTCTTTATCCAAATACGATCCTAAAGAATCTAATGAATTCTACCATTTGGGAAAATGCCCAGTACAGCCGTACAGATAACTGGGAAACCTTGGCTGAAAAGATCTTCATAAGACCCGAAGCAGATTCAATTGTAAAGGATGTTGGTAGGATGCATGCTCTAAATGGGCACCCAAGGATATTGTTGACAGCTGAAAAACATGCCTTGCTGAAAGGGAAAATCAGCATTGATTCAACTTATAATAAATGGTTTCAGGATGTGGTTGAAGAGGCCAATACCATTCTTACAGAACCACCCGCAGAAAAACCGCTCAGGCATGTATTACAGAACCGGATACTCCCCCTGGGTTTTGTTTACCAGATTTCAGGTGATAAGAAATATGCCGAACGAGCCTGGCAGGAAATGGAAGCCTACACCCAATTCCAACATTGGAATCCGACAACCCAGTTTCTTGACATTGCCTACATAACGAAGGGATTTGCCATTGGTTTCGACTGGATTTATGATTACTTATCCATCAAACAAAGGGAAGTCATAGTCAAGGCAGTTGCTGATAAGGCATTAAAACTTGTACAGGTTGCTTATGCTAATCCACAGCAGTACACTCCTTATCAGAACAGAAAAATAACCGGATATGATAACTGGAATGGTTCGATAAATGCAGGGATGATAATGGTTTCACTTGCCATGCTCGATGAAAAAAATATGCAAGATCTATGTGGAAAGACCATTGAAACTGCATTGAGGTACTGGGAGAACTTTATAAAAGAATTCACCCCGGATGGGGCATGTCGCGAAGGTGTGGGATACTGGTACTGGGGTGTACAGTCGCTTATTGAAGGAATGGCATCGCTGGAATCAGCTGCCGGAACCGATTACGGGATCGGGAAAGCTCCCGGACTGGCAACCACAGCTTACTTTCCATTGTATATGACAGGTCCGGATGGGGCTTTTAACTTCGGGAATGCAAAAGATATCTTCAATATTACTGCGGAATTCTTCTGGTTTGCTAGAAAATACAATGACGGCAGACTGGCTGCGGTGAGAAAGGATTTTATGGATAAAAACCGGGGTACCGCCAGGGTGTACGATATCCTGTGGTACGACCAAAATCTGGCCGAGGCAGGGAAAACGCTGCCATTGCCTTTGGATATGTGGTTTACAAATACCGAATCCTTTTCCTTCAGAAATGGATGGGACAGGGATGCACTTTTTATCGCAATGAAAGGAGGGGATAACATGGCTGTTCATGGACACCTTAACACAGGCACATTTGTACTGGATGCAATGGGTGAAAGATGGGTTTCCCAACTCGGAAGCGACAGCTATTCCAATCCCGGCTATTTTTCAAAAGGCGAGCGAAACAGCAGGGGATACAATTACTACAGGGTCAGGGCAGAGGGACAGAATACACTGCTCATCAATCCCGATAGCCTTTCAGACCAGTTTCCGCATGCATTTTCCAGGATTGAACGATATGGGTTCACTCCTGAAAGGTCATTTGCTATTGTTGACATGTTGCCCGCATATCATCATGAGGCAATTAAGGCAAAACGCGGTGCCATGATTTTCGATAAGCGTTCGGTCCTGCTGATTCGTGATGAAGTTATCTGCAAAAGACCTTCCCGCATTTACTGGTCAGTCCATACAAAAGCGTCCATTGAAATAGCTCAGAATGGCAGAAGCGCAATCCTTGCTCAAAATGGTAAAAGTATAAGGGTAGATTTGATATGTAACGAAAAAACAGCAGGTTTTAGAGTTTTCGAAGCAAAACCGCTTCCAACTTCACCTCAAACCAATCTTAACAGGTCGAACGAGGGTATCCGGAAGCTGGTTGTTATTGTGGATAATTGCGGGGAATTAAATCTATCGGTTGTATTTTCACTGAATACCCAATCGCATGTACTGGAAAACTGGCCTGTTTATGAATTGAACAGTTGGAAATAGACGGATAAACAACAAACCACTATATGACACCTGGCCCAATTTCCATGCCTTCGTTAATGGGGCAGGTCCCGGCATTTTAATTGGGCCAGGTAATACATACTTTCCAAGGCGCAGCGCCTTTTGCAGAGCATGCGTTAATGACAGGATGGGTGAAAATCTCAGTGGCACGGCCCAATTGTAATCCATAGTTTCTTCTTATAACAGCTAAGAGATGATGTTTTGGTATAAATGGGAATTAGCTAAGATTTCATTAAATTGTCAAATGTTTTTAGCCAATCATAAATTCACCTAAACTAAATATTAATGAAAGATAAGAAACTGACTAGGCGATCCTTTATTGCCAAATCTGCTATTGCCACTGCCGGTGCTACCATCGGACTTGAAAGCATGGCCCTTTCACCGCTGAAGAAGAGAGTTGGAGCCAATGATAAGATCCGCATGGGATTTATTGGCGTCGGAAACCGTGGCACCCAGTTAATGACATTATTCAGGGATAACGAAGATGTGGAGGTAGCTGCTCTCTGTGACGTCTATGAACCATACCTGGACCGTAACCGCTCCGCTGTGAATGAACGCTATCTTTCACTGGGAAAGGTTCCAAAGTTAGATGAGCCATTTGGAAAGGAAGTTAAACGATACAAGGATTTTAGGAAACTGCTCGAACAGAAGGACATTGATGCCGTCTGCATTGCCACTCCTGACCACTGGCATGCCGTCCAAACCATACAGGCTATGGATGCCGGGAAGGATATTTATGTTGAGAAACCACTGACCATAACCCTGAAAGAAGGCAGGGCAATGGTGGATGCCCAGAAGAAATCAGGCAGGGTAGTTGGTGTTGGACTGAACCGGAGGGGGTCTACGGTGTACCAGAAACTTGTGAAGGAAATTCAAAATGATCGAATTGGCAAAGTAACCACTGCCAGGGCCTTGAGGATCAGTAATATGTATCCGGATGGCATAGGCAGGTTAAAGGCAGAGGATCCCCCTGCAGATTTTGACTGGGACATGTGGCTCGGTCCCAGGGCAAAGATACCCTACCAGTATAATATTGCACCCTATTCTTTCAGGTGGTGGAAGGATTATTCTTCCCAAATGGGGAACTGGGGTGTGCATTATATGGATGTGATCCGCTGGATGATAGGGGAGACCGCACCATCAGCAATTACCGCACATGGAGGAAAGTACGCCGTAAAAGATGACCGGGATATTCCTGATACCATGGAAGTGATCTTTGAATTTGATTCTGGTGCCATGATTAACTTTGGTATCCATGAGGCCAGCAGCGGAGGTGGCATACAGGGAGGTGAAGTTGAACTGAACGGCACAAAAGCAAATCTTGCGGCCGATCAGAATGGTTACAGGATAAGGCCTGCCAGAAAGGGACAATTCCAGACATGGGATAAACTTACCGAAGCAGAGGAATACAAAGTTGAGAGCAAAGCCAAGTATGGTGACCTGGGTGTCAGTGAAAATTCAACAGCCAACCTGGTCCGGAACTTCCTGGATTGTGTAAAATCAGGAGATACACCCCTGTGTACCCTGGAAGAAGGCCACCGCTCCACCAGTTTTGCCCACCTGGCCAATATTGCACTGGAGGCTGGAACAAGGATAGAGTGGGATCCGGTAAAGGAAAGGATCACCAACAATGAAAAGGCCAACGACCTGTTGCATTACGAATACAGGAAACCCTGGAAATTATAGAACTCACGGATATGGAATCAAGGAGAGAATTTATAAAAAAGTCAGCAGTAGCTGGCGTGGGACTTCCTATCATGGGGTCGACAATCATGAATAATTCTTTTTTGAAAGGTCCTGATATGAAATGCCCAGTATGTATTTTTTCCAAGCATCTTCAATTTCTTGAAGACTATGGTGACATGGCAGATGCAGCGCTTGAAGCAGGATTTGATGGGGTGGACCTGGCTGTGAGACCTGGAGGCCATGTAGAACCTGACCGGGTTGAGGAGGATCTGCCAAGGGCGGTGGAAGCCATTAAAAAAAGGGGACTCACAATTCCTATGATGGTAACCCGGATCAATGATCCAAAAGATCCGAAGACAGTACCGGTATTGAAAACAGCCGGGCAGCTTGGGATACAGATGTACCGCATGGCCTATTACAAGTATGATGATGCCCTGGGCATTGAGGGAAGCATTGAAAAATTCAAGCCTATGGCTGCAGGTCTGGCAGAACTTAATGAGAAATACGGTATCCGGGGGGCATACCAGAACCATTCAGGCTTGTATTTCGGAGCCCCTGTATGGGACCTGTGGATGTTGCTGAAGGATCTTGATCCAAAATGGATAGGCTCCCAGTATGATATCTGTCATGCATCAATAGAGGGCAATCATTCTTGGCCGTATGGATTGAAATTGATCAATCCCTTCATAAGTTGCGTGGTAGCCAAAGATGCAAAATATGGTAAAGTG
>RCNC010003431.1_pt1 | contig 10350 bp, 10 predicted proteins | sample 2041301 | NCBI WGS metagenome assembly RCNC01 (sample SAMN09708231, study PRJNA481090) | Marine sediment metagenome, whole genome shotgun sequencing project. | biome: marine sediment; feature: ocean; material: sediment; isolation source: Sewage treatment plant 13A marine sediment (STP13A) ... | reverse complement strand
TCGATTCTCACCCAGTATCGCAAAAATGACCAACCGCCCAACTTTACTAACAATTCAACGGTCGCTTGTTCTATAGTTGGCCATCACCGCCACAGATTATCGCAATGAGCGAGACAAATAACACCAATGGATGAGGAACTCGCGAGTACCGCGACCATGAAGCTGACGAAGCTTCACAGGCTCGATCCATTCTATACGCCGCTGGAAGAACGCTTCGAACGCATTACCCGTCTTGCGTGTCGGGCTCTTGAGTCGCCTGTCGCGGCTATCACGATCGTTAAGGATGATCGCCAATGGTTCAAGTCCGTCCAGGGTTGGCGGGCCACCGAAATACCGATGTCAAAGAGCCTCTGCGCTGAAGTCATTAAGACGGGTGAGCAGAAGATCATCGAAGACACGTTGAATGACCTCTACCTGATGAGTAATTCGTTCGTCTGCAGTGCTCCGAAGTTTCGCTTCTATGCCGGTTATCCGCTGAAGAACGCCGAAGGCGAAACGGTTGGCAGCTTCTGTGTCATGGATGTCAAACCGAAAGCGACGGACTCACACTTTGCCGATACGTTGGCGGACCTTGGCAACATGGCGCAAGACGAGCTCTTAACCACCGAGATCTATAGTACCCAGGAGGCGCTGGTTGCCAAGCTGGGTGAATCTCGACGACAAGCCATGTTTGACCCGCTGACCCGGTTGTGGAATCGACGCGGTGGTCTGGATTTACTCGGTACGGCGATGGAGGAGGTTCTCAAGCACAACCAGACGCTGGGAATCTGTATGGCCGATATTGATAATTTTAAGAACATCAATGACGGACATGGCCACGCGGTTGGCGATCAGGTCTTGCGCAAAGTGGCCAGTACAATTGTCGCAGCGGTTCGGCCAGAAGATATCGTCTGTCGCTTCGGTGGGGAGGAATTCGTTATCGTCGTTCGCGACGTCGATAACAGGGCGTGTTTTACCATCGCTAATCGAATCTGTTCGAGTGTTCGCGAAATGCCCATTCGGACTCGTGAAGCGACGATACCCGTGACGATAAGCCTCGGCATCGCAATGCGCGATCACGATGATATCGTTACCATGGAGCAGCTGCTTGAAAGCGCAGATAAGGCGCTTTACAAGAGTAAAGACGACGGCAGGGATCGCGTTACATTTGCGACAAGTCCGGATAAATAGACGCGAGACAGTCTAGTCTCGGACTAGTCCTCGAGGAGGTCCGGCGCCAGAGCAATTGAGCCATCCGCGCCCCACTCTACGTCCACCAGCTCCGGGTGTTTTTCCGCCAGCAGTTCGAGGGCGGACTTTCTGCTTTGCAGCTCCAGTTGTTGCTCGCGAACCTGATCGGCCAACCTGCGATTCTCGACGAGAACGTCCCTGTGGGTCAGCGCATGCGTGATCGTGAGAATCAAATCATGGTCGTCCCACGGCTTACAAACGTAGCGGTATATTTCGGCCTCATTGATCGCACTGAGCATAGCCTGCAGTTCAGTAAATCCACTGAGTATGATGCGCATGGCTTCCGGCTGGAGACGCCTTATCTCATTCAGGAATTCCACGCCGTCCATCTCCGGCATCTTGTAATCAGAAATGACGAGATCAAACGTCGCTGTCTTCGCCCGCTTGAGTGCTTCCTTCACGCCGTCATAAGTTTCTATCTCCCAACCGTCCACTCTCTTGAGTACACGCTTCAGCGAATTCAAAATATTGGGTTCATCGTCGACGATCATAATTCGGTACATCATTACTTACCTTTGCTAGTCGCTAAAATATTTCTGCCGCTCACACTGAGGGCTGTTTAACCGGGAGCCAGATAGAGAATGTCGTCCCAGCCCCCAACTCACTGTCTGCAATAATATGCCCACCATGGCTTTGAATGATTCCGTCGGATACCGACAGACCCAGTCCGGTCCCCTTGCCGACTTCCTTGGTGGTAAAAAACGGATCGAAAATTTGCTGCAGGGTTTCCGCAGCAATGCCGGTGCCGGTGTCTGATATCTGCAGGCAGACCCAGGCATTCGGGCCGTCGCTGACGGTACCGCGCGCGCCCTTTTCATGCAGTTCCTTTGGCAGGGAACCGACGCGGGTTTTAATCGTGATCTCGCCGCGATCTTCGATCGCCTGTGCCGCGTTGACCAGAAGATTGAGGAAGACCTGGTTGATCTGCGAGGGCTTACATTGAATCTCCGGCAGATCGCCGTAGTCGGTATTAACTTGCGCCTTGTACTTGATCTCATTGATGGCGACACTCAGCGTCCGATCCAGTTGTTCATGCAAATCAGTCCACTGCCATTCCGCGTCACCGCTACGGGAGAAATCCCTGAGGTTGTCCACAATCTTGCGCACGCGTGATAAGCCGTCGGTGCATTCTTCAAGCACTTGCCGGACGTCCTGCTGTAACTCTTCGAGTTGCAGTTTTTCCTTAAGCTGCATCACCGACGCCAACTGCTGCGAAGTGATCTGCGGTTCCTCGTCGAGCCTTGTATAGGCGTCGATCACGCTGAATAAATCCTCGTAGTAACCCTTCAGGCTATTCAGATTGGATGTCACGAAAGCAATCGGATTATTAATCTCGTGAGCGACACCAGCAATTAATACCCCAATTGATGCCAGCTTCTCCGACTGAACCAGTTGCTTGCGGGCTGCTTCAAGTTCGCGGGTCTTCAGCTCAAGTTGCCGCTCCGCCGCACCGGCCTCTGCGAGATTGCCGATAGGTGCGAGAACTTCGCTTGCGTCGGTATTGCCGCAAAGGGAATCATCCGCGCTCGGCGAAACTAATGTCGATACGGCAGCGCCGTTCATTTCCCACTGCACTTCGGGCGGTTTGATGCGCGCCAGCACTTCACTCTTTTCGCCACGCACGACTTTCAGCAGTTCTTCATAAGCGACATCGGCGTCAATTCCGACGCTCACCAGGTATTTCACGCCTTTATCGAACTTTTCGCGTCTTTGGAGCCCGGCAGCTGACGTATCTCTGCGATTCGAGAAATTGTCCATCAATGTCGATCCACAGGCACAATTTCGAAATGCCTCGATGAAAACGCCCTCGTCTTCATCGACAATCTCTCGCAAACCTGTTTTCTTCGCGTTGATGTCCGCCGTCCCGGCGAAAAAATCGGAGGGCGTGTTATAGATGCGACCGCAATTACGGCATTCCTTCGGAAAGGCGTCGCCACCACTCGACCGCAGCCCCTCGTACCAGGCGTCGTCCCACCCTCCGACATTGTCGGCAACCTCTTCGCCAAACTCGAAATCATGCTCGTCGATCACCGACGAAGCCTCCTGCAGCTCATCCCTGTGATCGTCGAACGTTTCCATCAAGGTTGATCCACAGGTGCAGTTTCTAAATGCCTCAACCACAACGGATGTATCGTCAGCCACGTAGGTCTTGAGTCCCGTGTCCTGCTCGCTGATATCCATGGTTTCGGTGAAATACTGCTTCGCAGTGTGAAAAACATGTCCGCAAGTCATGCACTTTTTGGGGAACGACGTATCGAGGCGGGCATACAGTCCTGTATGCCACGTGACCTCTGTGTTGTTGTCGTCACTCATGATAATCACATTCCGTAAAGAATCTCGCTCGAACCGCAAACGAACCTGTCCGTCACTTCAAGCCTGACCGTCTCTTGAATATAGGTTGCTCGTTCGAACTGAGAGAATTTTACGCCAGCATTCACACGCGACGCCGTGCGGCCAATCACATTATGTAGGATTGGTAAGCCTCGCTTCGGAGCGTTTCCGGGACCATTTATTGTCGTTCACAAGTCGAATCGACGAAGTAAAAAGCGAGGCCAGATCAGGCTTTGCGGGTACTTATTCGAAACCCGAGAACTGTGACCGTCCTCACACCGCCATCCCGGCGCTGCGAATAGAATTGCATTCTGTTAAATGGTTTACAGGACCGGTTTCATGTGGCAACGATTGCGAAAAGCAGGAATGAATGGCACCCGCGCCGGACTCGCGGTCAACGGATCAGCCGTTGCATTCGCCCGCGTGCAACAGAAAAAGGACGGCCGCCTGCAAGTCAACGCTGCGACCGTTGACTCCACCGGTGAACCCGATAGCTGGGCAAAGCGCTTGCGCGCACAGTTCGAGGGCAGCAGCACGGCCGGTTCCCGTATTAGTTCGGTACTCCCGGATGGCGGTTACCAGCTGTTACTCGTAGAAGTCCCTAATGTCCCCGCAGACGAAGTCAATGAGGCTGTTCGCTGGCAGATAAAAGATTTACTGGATTACCCCGCAGCTGAAACTGCCATCGAGGTATTCGACATGCCAGGGCAGAAAAATGCCGGCAACAAGAACATGGCGTACGCTGTCGCAACCCGCCGCAGCAATATTCAGGACCATATCCAGCTAATCCATGGCGCTGGATTTACACCGGAAGTCATCAATATTCCCGAACTGTGCGTCCGTAACGTCGCAGTACAGCTGCCTCAGGATGCAAATGGCGTCGCATTCCTGCACCTCCACGAAAACCACGGCGTTCTGACGGTGTCGAAACAGGGCGTACTTTATCTTATCCGGCGCCTCCAGAAAGGACGCCGGGAAGTCGTATCCGCATTAGCCGACGATTTTATGCGCGCAGAAATTATTTCGACTCTGTCATTGGAAATCCAAAGATCACTGGACTACTACGAGAGTCATTTCGACTGCGGACAATTGACCGAACTCGTGCTTTCTCCGGGATCCGACGTCGGTGGGCTTGCTGAATCTCTGAATGAGCAGCTCGGTCTGACCGTTAATCATCTCGATCTCGGCCAACTTTTTGATATGCAATCCGCCATCTCACCCAAAGAACAGGGTGACTGTCTGATTGCCATTGGCGCCGCGCTGCGATCAGCGCCACTAGCGGCTTAGGACTGAACACGATGCGCCAGGAAATTAACTTTTATCAACCCGAGTTTCGCGACGAGGATCCCGAGTTTGGCGCCATGACGCTCATCAAGGCCAGCGGCGCGATCATACTCGTCATGCTTCTCGCCTATGCATTCGCCGCGCAGAAAATTACCAGTATCGGCAACGAACTTACGATCGTTGCCCAGCAAGAGGTCGCTGCGATGACGCGGCTCGAGAAAATTCGACCCGTGATCAACGCCGTCAGCGGCGAACAGAGCTGGGCGGACCGACTGGAAGAGGCGACGCAATCTCTGGAACAAAAACAGTTGGTACTCAGTCTTGTGCAAGGTTCCACACTTGGCGACACGTTGGGCTTTTCGCGTCACTTGAGATCACTGGCTCGTCAGGACACTGATGGTCTGTGGCTAACCCAGATCAATCTGTCGGCATCGAGGGATAAGAACCGGCTGCAGGGCAAAGCACTGCGAGCGGAACTTGTCGCTACCTATCTTCAGAATCTCGCCGAAGAACCGCCGTTTGCTACGCAGCGCTTTTACCAGTTTCAGATTGACGGCCCCGATAAAGACGACAGCGGCATCGTGAGCTTTTCTATGGATAGCGACGCGAATTTGATCGCAAACACGGTGGTTTCGCAATGAGCCAGACATCAATCATTATGGACAGACTGCATTCGCTGCAGGCATCTGTCGACACGATGAGCATGAGAGAACGCCTTCTTGTGTCCGCCACCGTGGTCTTGCTACTGACAATGCTCTGGTACCTGTTCCTGATGCAACCGCTGGCACAACAGGCCGCCACCAAACGCACCGAAATGGAACAAATTCAGGCTCGTATGGAAACCAGCAATAATAGTTTCGAAGATCAGATCCTGCAGATTTCCGGATCTGGAACGGCTTATCAGGAACGACTCGCCCAGATGCAGGAACGCATCGATGAAATCAATGCGAGGCTTGGCGACTACGCAGCCGAGTTAATCAACCCGGCGGAAATGTCGCAGGTTTTGCAAGGTGTCCTGAAAGAACAACCGAAGTTACGACTGATCCGGATTCGCAATCTCAACCCCGAGTCCCTGTCAGCATCGGCCGACGCCAAGACGGCGACATTTTACAAGCACGGACTCGAGATTGAATTCGAAGGCAGCTATTTCGCAGGCCTCGAATACCTGCAGCAAATAGAGGCTCTGCCGTGGCGTTTCTACTGGCAGATCCTGGAGCTTGAGGTTCTCGAGTATCCCAAGAACCGTTTTCGTCTCGAGGTCAGCACGCTGAGTCTTGATGAGGAGTGGATAGGTGGTTAAGCACACTTTCATACTGACCGTAGCGACGACGCTGCTGCTTGGCGCCGTTGCATCTCAGGCCGCTGAGCCGCAACGCGACCCGACTCGACCGTATTCAGCGCCGATCGCGAATACCAACGTCACCGGCTTTCGCACCACCGCGGTTTTTGTGGCGAGCGATCGTCGTATCGCAATCGTTAACGGGAAACGCGTCGCTAAAGGCGACCGGGTCGACGGCGCGATCGTCGTCGAAGTCCTGAGCGACCAGGTACGACTCAATTTAAACGGCAAGGTGATTTCAGCTCGCCTCCTGCCTGCTGCAGAACGCAGATGACCCATTTCGGAGCGAAATTTAATGATTAAGACGCTGACTGCTGTAATTTCTTTGGCTGCACTCCTTTCAGGGTGCGCATCGGCAATAACAATGCCCCGCGGAAGCGCGACGCAATCGGAGATCGAGGCGGCGCTCGACGAGGCTAGATTGCCACCCACTACGCCCGCAGAGGTAGAGGCAGCACTGCTGCCAGATGTTGGCGTTGAACTGCCAGAGTCGACGTCATTGAGCGAGCGCTTCGACGTGAATACTGACGAAACGCACGCCAGAGGTTTTTTCATGGCCCTCGTGGAAGGCACGCCCTACAACATGGTGGTGCATCCGGATGTGAGCGGGAACATTTCCCTGTCGATGAAGAGCGTGACGATAGCCGAAGTTCTCGATGTCATCAGCGAGGTCTATGGCTACGCATACCGCGAAACGAGAAGCGGTTATATCGTGCTGCCCGCCACATTGCAGAGCCGTATTTTCCAGATCGACTATCTCAACCTGGAGCGTTCGGGCGTATCGAGAACCCGCGTAAGTTCCGGACAGGTCAGCGAATCATCCTCGCGCGACAACATCAATAGCGCATATCAATCAGGCCAGGGCTCCATTGGTGACTCTTCGCAACGGCAGGCGCAGGAACTTAGCGGTTCCCGCATCGAGACCACCTATAAAGCAGATTTCTGGACCGAACTGCAGATGACGCTCGAACAGCTGGTTGGCGATAAACAAGACCATCAGGTTGTCGTCAACGCGCAGACTGGTGTCGTTATCATTCGTGCAATGCCCGAACAATTGCGTAACGTCGAAGAGTATCTGGACGCGGTGCAGTCGATAGCTCAGCGTCAGGTCATCATCGAAGCCAAGATTATCGAAGTTCAGTTGAATGACGGTTTCCAGGCCGGTATCAACTGGGTCGCCGTCGCGCAAAACAGCAGCGGTGACACATTTACTTTCGGTCAGCAGGCGCCCCCGTCGGGTGGCATCGACTCGTTTGGCGGTGCTCCCTTTACGGTCGAACCCGGACAGGTAACCACCGGTTTCACAAATACGACGCTCGGCGGCGCATTCTCAATGGCGTTTGATATCGGCGATTTCAATTCATTCATCGAATTGCTCGAGTCACAAGGTGAGACACGCGTATTGTCCAGCCCGAGAGTCTCCACACTGAATAATCAAAAGGCCGTCATCAAGGCGGGAACCGACGAGTTCTTCGTTACCGACATCGCCAGTAACACCGTGACCGGAACATCCTCGGCAACCAGTCGCGACGTCGAGTTGACGCCATTTTTCTCCGGAATCGCGCTTGATGTCACGCCGCAGATCAGTGCATCGGGCGAGATCATACTGCACATCCACCCGACGGTTAGCGACGTCACAGATCAGAGCAAAGTGATCACCGTTTCCGGTGAGGCCAACGCGTTACCGCTCGCATTCAGCGAAATCCGTGAATCCGACAGTATCGTCAAGGCGAAGAGCGGCCAGATCATAGTCATTGGCGGCCTGATGCGCAGCTCGAGTCGAACGGAGACCTTTGGTACTCCGGTACTCAGCCACATTCCCGGCCTCGGCAAACTGTTTCAATCAAAACGCGAAGTCGAATCAAAAACCGAACTGGTCATTCTCCTGAAACCGGTCGTCGCGGACAGCGACGACGTATGGGCGACGATGGCCGACGAATCATTGCAGCGCATTCAAAGCCAGACAGACCGCTAGGCGGACGACGCATGTACCGCGAATATTTCAAACTGCGCGAATACCCATTTTCGCTGACGCCCGATACGGATTTCTGGTTCGATACAGCGACGCATATGGATGCTATAAACGTATTGCGCGCAACACTGCGGTCCGGTGATGGCTTCGTCAAGATCACGGCAGAAGTCGGCCTGGGAAAAACACTGCTGTGCCGCAAACTGCTGCGAGAACTCGACGGCCAGTTTCATACGGCCTACATTCCGGACCCACAACTATCGTCACTCGGACTGCGACGCAGCCTGGCCGAAGAACTCGGCATAGCCGCGCCAATGAACCGCCCCGGCGACGAATTGCTGCGCAACATCAGAAAGCGTTTGTTGAGTCTTGCCGAAGAAGGCACCCGCGTCGTGCTCATCATCGACGAAGCACACCAGCTTCCGGATGCGACCCTGGAGGGTTTGCGTCTTCTTACCAATCTTGAGACCGAGAAATTCAAATTGTTGCAGGTCGTTATCGTCGGCCAGCCGGAGCTGGACCGTCGCCTCAACCAGCCGCGGATGCGGCAGTTGAAACAACGCATTAGTTTTGCATGCACCTTGTCTTCAATGTCCGAAGCCGTAGCAGCCGAGTACATTGCACATCGCTTGCGTGTTGCCGAATGCGACTCGGATCTGCGCTTTACCCGATCGGCTGTGCGACAGCTCTGCACGGCCAGTCGCGGAGCGCCTCGAGTCATTAATGTGCTGTGTCACAAAGCACTAATGGTCGCCTACGGTCGCGGCGAGCAATTGATCACCGACGAGCATGTCATTCGCGCGATTAACGATACGGAATCCGCCATTCAACCTGAGACTATCAAGGGCCCGCTCGCGATGTTGCGTGGCCTGTTTGCGCTGCCTCCCAACGAAGCCCTCGACCTCGGCGAACTCCACGGAGTCCGACGATGAGTCTATTGAATGACGTATTGCGAGACCTGCAAACACGTGGCGCATTCGGCCCGGAGCCGTTGACGGGGCTGGAACCCGTGCTTGAAACACACGCTCCGCAAAAGTCGCGATCGATGCCACTATTTATGGTGCTCGCACTCGCCGTCGCCGCTTTTCTAGTGGCGTGGCCAAACATGATGAACGTGCAGCGGCCCGAACTGCCATCACAAGCTGTCGCTTCGACGACGACGCGATTGTTATCAGAGCCCGCAATTGAACCGCAAACAACGCCGCCACCGGTGCCGCAACCCGTACAGCTAGCTGCACCCGAAACCCGTCAATTAGAACAACTCGCTGTCGTGGAGGTTATCAGCAGCCCTCCTCCGGCCGCACTCAAAACCGTTGTCGAAGCGCGTAGCACGTCAACGGTCGTCGAGGAATCGCCCACGACAATTTACCGTCGCAACGCAGACGATCGCGCAGCTTCGGCTGCCAGCTCGCTCGACAAAGGGCTGCGGGCCCTGCAGGCTAAAAACCTGCCCGCGGCCGAACGTTCTTTTCAGGATGCCATCGACGACGATTCTGCCGATGGCGCCGCGTGGAGCTATCTCTACAGCACCCAGATGAAGGCAGGAAACCTCACCGCCGCCGAGCAGACGCTTCGCATGGGTCTGTCCGCCGCGAAGGACCCTGCCGCTCTGGCGAAACTTTATGCGCGGATGCTTCTGGATCGCGGCAATACCGGCGCCGCAGTTCGTGTACTACAAGACAACCGGCCGCCCGTCGCCAGTGACGCCGAGTACGACGCGTTTCTCGCAGCCATGCTGCAGAAGAAAGGGCAATTCGCACTTGCCGGCGATATCTACCGGCAACTGCTCGACCGAAATCCCGATTCAGCGTCTCTGTGGATTGGCCTGGCGATGTCCAGCGACAGCCTCGGCAATCCTGAAGATGCGCTGGCCGCATTCCATAGCGCACTGCGCGCCGACCCACTCAAGCCACCGCTTGCAAGATATGCAGCGCGGCGAATCTCGGAGTTAGAGGCAAATGACTGATTCCAGTGCTGCACTACTAAAATCGACATCACGGCGCAAAAAGCTCCGTCTCGGTGATCTTCTGCTGGAAGCCGGCATCATCAACGAGGATCAGCTCAATCAGGCGTTGGCGCAGCAGAAATCCAGCGGCCACAAACTTGGCCGGGCGCTGACCGACATTGGTGCCATTACAGAACCGGAACTGCACAAGTTCCTCGCCGTGCACTTGAATATTGAGTTTGTCGATATCGG
>RCNC010003430.1_pt1 | contig 10351 bp, 11 predicted proteins | sample 2041301 | NCBI WGS metagenome assembly RCNC01 (sample SAMN09708231, study PRJNA481090) | Marine sediment metagenome, whole genome shotgun sequencing project. | biome: marine sediment; feature: ocean; material: sediment; isolation source: Sewage treatment plant 13A marine sediment (STP13A) ... | reverse complement strand
CAACTGGGACGACACCGTGGAGGTTCTCGATACCCTTGCGGAGGCGGTTCGCAAACGCCGCGCGTAGCTGCGGCGTCTCGCCGCAGACCGTGAAAGAGGCGTCCCGCCTCCTGCTATACCATCATAAAAACTCTCATAGCACTTCTATCCTTGGGACTTGCCAGCCTCCATGCTGCCGAGAAGCCGAACATCCTCGTCATACTCACCGACGACCTCGGCTACTCTGACATCGGCTGCTACGGCGGCGAGATCGAGACCCCGAACCCCGAGTGGTCCGATTACTCAGGGAAGCACGGCAGCCTAACCTCCCCGAGGATGATCAAGCCGAGGAACGGAAAGAAGAAGCCTTCCAAAAAATAGTCATCTCTCGCCCTTGGGAGTCTTCAGGAAGTAGTCCTCCACATCGTGGAACCCGTACTTCTCGGTGTAATCATCATTAATGCCCGCGACGTTCTGCTTGGCGCTCATGCTGTACCCCCGGATCCGGCCGCGCTGGACTCGAGCAGCCAGTCGTAGCCCTTGGTTTCCAGTTCATGCGGAAGTTCGGCCCCACCCGAGCGGACAATCTGACCCTCCATGAAGACGTGGACGATGTCGGGCTTCACGTAGTCGAGAATCCGCTGGTAGTGGGTGACCATCAGCATGCCGTTGTCCGGGCCGGTCGCCAGGTTGATGCCGGCGGATACGGTTTTCAGGGCGTCGATGTCCAGGCCGCTGTCCGTCTCGTCCAGCAGGGAGAACACGGGTTTGAGCATGAGCATCTGCAGGATTTCGAGGCGCTTCTTCTCGCCGCCGGAAAACCCGTCGTTCAGGTAGCGGGAAATGAAGCTGCGGTCCATGCCCATTTCCTTGAAGGCGGCGTCCATTTCCTTGCGGAATTCCCGGACGGGAATGTCCTGGCCCCGTCGGGCGCCCAGCGACGCGCGCAGGAAATTGGCGACCGAAACGCCCGGGACGGCCACCGGATACTGGAAGCTCATGAACATGCCCTTGCGGGCGCGCTCGTGGGGTTCGAGTTCGTCGATGCGTTCGCCGCCCATCCAGATCTCCCCCGAAACCTCGTAGCCGGGATGCCCCATGAGGGCCGCGGCCAGGGTCGATTTCCCCGAGCCGTTCGGACCCATCAGGGCGTGTTTCTCACCCTTGAGGACGGTCAGGTCGACCCCTTTGACCAGTTCCTTGGTTTCATCCTTGTCCTGGACGGCGACCCGCAGGTCGCGGCAGGCGAAGACGATATCGCTGTTATTCAATGCCGTGTTGCTCAATTCCCTACCCCTTGAAACGGCTGCTCAGCAGCCGGAATTTTTCCGGGTTCGCACCAGACTGTTTCTGCCTATAAGATAAATACAATACCTTTTTTGTCAATATTTATCCGCCAGCCCATAAAAACTTGAATCACAAAGATTTAGATCCCTCGTCGGCCATGAGGAGGAGCCGATGCTCCATGTCCTTCAGGGGCATCAGATCTCCGCGCCGGCCCGCCACGGCCACACCCTGACGAAAGATGTCGGCTGCCTCGCCCGATCGCCCCAACTCCTGCAGGGCTTTGCCGTAGGACGCATAGAGTGAACTGTTGTCCGGCTGGACGTCCAACGCCTGGGCCAGGTACTCCACGGCCCGGTCATGGTCTCCCAGGTCGGACCAGGCCCGGCCGATGCCCATCAGGGCCAGCGGATCGGCCGGATCGAACTCGAGCACCTCGGCGAACATTTCGATTTTGCGTCCGGCCTCCTGGCGGCGGGAAGCCTCGGCGGACTCCTCGAGCGCCCGGGCCTCGGCCGGATCCGATGTGCCCGCGAATCTCTTGAGGGTGGCCTGGGCTTTCTGGCGTTCGGCCTCGTCCTTGTCCCCGATCTTCATGTAGAAAAGGGACAGATTGGTATGGACCATGGGTTCGCCGGGCGCCACCTCCTCCAGGCGCCGGAAGATGTCGATGGCCTGCAGGTATCTTTCGGTTCTCCCGAGAATGACGCCCAGGGCTTCGTAGGCGTCGGCGAAACCGGGATCCAGGCGGATGGATTCCTCGAGAAGGGCCAGGGCCTGTTCGTCCTGATTCGCGCTGAACAGGCGGATCGCCTGGTCATGCAGATGGCGCGCCCGCTCAGGGTCGTCGGCGGCCCGGAAAAACGGCAGCAGGACCACTTCGGCCGTCACCGAGCCAAAGTCGCCGGTCAGCTCGAGCCCGGTCCCCGGTGCCCGGTGGGCCCGATCGAGAAAGGCCAGGGCCACCCAGCTGTCTCGGGTGACCGACCAGGCGGAAGCGCCCCAGACTCCGATTTTTTTCCCACCATGGATCAGAGGTGAACCGGGCTCCGGCAGGCCCGGATAGGATCCGAGGTCCGGGAGGGTCAGAACCAGGCCGCGCATGGCTTTGGGGACGGACCCGTAGGTGCGGATGCGGGCGACCACCTCCTGCCCGGGAAAGCAACCTTTGGTCGCGCTGACCACCTGCTGTTCCAGACCGGTTCCCGGCAGCACCACGCGGGACGGAGCCAGGTCCCGACCCAGAGTGGGCCAACCCGCTTCGATGGTCAGCCAGCTCCAGGCGGTGGCGTCGTCGGCTGCCGGGCCCAGGATGGCCAAGCCCTCGGTGCGAGCCGCCGACCAGAAGGCCTCCTGGAATGGGCTCCCGGCAGATCCGGTCGGCCAGAGCAGCAGGCGTCCCGGGTCACCCGTAAAGGACCGGGAGAACACCATCAGACCTGCAGGTCGTTCGGGACCGGTGCCTTCCGGCAACCGGACGGAAAAATCAGGAGCCTTGTCGGGGGACGAGCAATTGAAAAAATCCCCGAGAAAAGAAAGGGCCCCCGGTCCCTGGACCAGCAGTGCCTCGAATTGGTCCGACACATCTTCGAGAAGGGCGTTTTCACTGATCAGCGTAGCTTCCAGATCGGCCAGTAGACCGGCCAGGTCACGGCGGGAGATCAGGAAAAGAAAGGAGGGAAAGGGTTGGCCCAGATCCGGCATGCGGTGGAGGCTGAAATAGGCGACCAGTTCGCCGCGGCCGGTCAGCTTGGCGGACAGTTGTCCCTCACCCGGCTCCAGGCTGAGAACATCGCTCGTCAGGCGTGCATTCAGAAACTCCCGGCAGTCCGGGCCGGTGATCAGGATCAGGCCCAGGTCCGGGGCCTGGTCCCACTGGGCAGCCAGTCCCCTGCTGCGGGCCTGCCGGCAGATTTCTACGGGCCCGTGGGGCATCAGACCGCGAAACTTTCTCCGCAGCCGCAGGTGTTGCTCGCATTGGGGTTGGAAAACTGGAAGCCGCGGCCGCTGAGGCCCGCCTGGAAATCCAGGACGACGCCCCGCAGGTAGATGACACTCTTGCGATCCAGATAGACGTCGAATCCGTCCTGGGCAACGACGACATCCCCTTCCTTGTGGGTGTCGAATTCCACCTTGTAGACCAGGCCGGAACAACCGCCGCCGGAGACCGCCAGTCGCAGGCCCTGCCCGCGATTCTGTTCTTCGGTGGTCAAAAGCCGGACCACTTCCTCCCGGGCGATTTCGGTCAGGGTGACGGGTGAATCATCGGAGGTGCCGGTCGCCGGGACCACAGCTGGGGTATCGGGCCGCGTTGGCTGCGCCACGGGGGCCGTGGGCTTGCCCAGGCCCTGGTAGTACTTCCCCAGGGGAGTCACCTCCCGGATGTCAGCCATGGGCAGGGCAAGCTGGTCATGTTTTTTCCAGACCCCGAACTTGGCCGCCCGCTCCAGGTATTCCTGGTTGGTGCTGCCGTCCTGGCCTTCGGAGTGCTCGTCCACATCCAGAAGCAGGAGTCGCTGCTCGTCCATTTCATGGCAGCGGCCCACGTAAACGGTCTCTCCGGTCGAAGCCACCACGGTGATTCCGTGCAGCTCTCCCATGTCGTCGTGAAAGGTACCCATGTCGATTCCTTTTTGGGGTGGTGGCGGCTGCAACGGCAAGGCCGACCACGACCCCGGCTGAAGTCAGCCGCAGTAGGCGGCGAAGGCCTCGGTCAGGTTGACCGCGACGTTGGCGGCCTCCTGGCCTTCGATCATGTGGCGGGGCAGGAAATGAACCAGCTCCCCGTCCTTCAGCAGGGCGACCGAAGGACTGCTCGGCGGCACATCGCCGATGAGTTCGCGGGCCCTGGCGGTGGCTTCGAGATCCTGACCGGCAAAAACGGTGGCCACCCGGTCGGGCTTCCGGTCACCCTTTACCGCCAGCCCCACCGCGGGACGAGCGCTGCCGGCCGCGCACCCGCAGACCGAATTGATCAGCACCAGGGCGGTGCCCGCTTTCTGCGCGAAGAATTCGTCAACCTCGCTAGCGGTGCGCAATTCCTGCACACCCATGGCCACCAGTTCCGCCCGCATGGGGGCGACCATCTGCTCCGGATATGGCATCAAAGGTTCTCCCTGTTGAATTCCAGTTTCCCCTGCCGGGGTTGTCCTGATACCCAATATTAATAGTTTACTTTTTTTGTCAAGTTTTAACAGGTGATTTTCCCCACCTCGGCCCACCGCGGAATTGTTGTTTTCCGGGGTACACGTTTGACTTATCCTGATCCGGGATGCCTCTTGGGATCATCTTCCCGGGGCCTGGAGCCGATTTCCCGAACAGGAGCCGTCATGAACCACCGCAGATTTCCAATTTTGTCTTTGTTCGGAGTAGTGGCCCTGTGTGTGTTCTGTTCCGTGGCGGCAGCACAGGATTCATCGCCTCCTGCGGCGGATAGTGGCCAAAAATCCGCCAGCTTCGGAGTCGGTCTTTCGATGAAGTACCCCTATGAAAGTTTTGGTAATTCCTACAAAACGGGTTACGGAATCCAAGGCCTTTTTGCCTACCCCTTGATTCCCCTGCTGGACATCACCGCCAATATCGGCTGGAACCATTTAGGCAAGGAGGACGCCGAGGAATCCATCGACATCTGGGAATTTGTCGGGGGCCTCCGCTTCGTGATGGGCGTGTTCTTCATGAGCGGAGAAGTGGGTTATTATACCGAGGTCGACGAAACCAGTTTCTTGCCGGGACTCGGCTTGAAATTCGACCATTTCGAAATTGCCTGGAATCTCCGTGCCGTTTCGAGCGGCAGCTGGTCCGGCCTGCGTCTGGGATGGTATTTCTAGTTTCGCTGTCGACCAGTCCGCCGGACCTCAATCCCGGGAAGGAAAAACATGACCGATACACCTTTGAATAACACCCGACTCCTGCCCGACGTTTCGCTGACCGCGGCCGGATCCACCCGGGAGATCGCGCTGCGGGATATGGGTATCTGCGCGGTCCTGGTTTTTCACGGCCAGGACAACGGCGACGCCGCCCTGCAGGTCAACAAGACCCTTCGCAAGGAATATCCAGCCGCCGACCAGGTATTCATCGCCTCGGTCATCGATCTGCGGTCCTTCCCCAGCATGTTCCACGGCATGGTCCGTCCCGCCCTGGAAAAAGCCTACTTCAACGCCGCGGGCAAGCTTCCCGAGGGGGCCGACCCCGCCGCCTTGGTGGTCCTGTTGCCGGACTGGGACGGAGCGGTGAGCGATGCGGTGGGCATGGTGGACGCCACGCGTACCGCCGGCGTGGTGGTCGCCGATGCCGGTGGAAAAGTGGTGTGTATCGACCAGAGCGAGAACCTGGACCAGGCGGCGCTGGCTGCCATTGCCGGCCTTTCCTGACCCCGACCGGCATGGGCCGACAACCGACGGAGAGCCCCTTGGCCGATCTGGAACTCCAGGACAGGACCCTTCACCTTGACCGGTATCCCCTGCGCCGGAACGAACCCTTGAAACCCTGGGACGCCGCCGACGAATATCTTCTGGAGCATTGTCGCACCGAAGCTCTGGCCCGCCCCACCAATGCCGTGCTCATCGTCAACGACCACTTCGGCGCCCTGGCTACTGCCCTTCATGATATTGAGCCCACCACCTGGAGCGACTCATTCCTTTCCCGATTGGCCCTGGACCACAATCTGGAACGGAATAACCTGCCCGGCGGGGCCGTCACTTTCGTGGAGGGCGACCGGAACCCGGAAGGATTCTTCGACCTGGTCCTGTTGAAGGTCCCCAAATCCCTGGCCCACCTTGAAGACACCCTGCTGCGCTTGCGGTCCAGACTGCGGCCCGGAGCCCTGGTGGTGGCCGGCAGCATGATCAAGCACACCCCCGCCCGGGTCTACCGACTCCTGGAAAAAATCATCGGCCCGACCCGGACGAGCCTGGGCTGGAAAAAGTCTCGTCTGGCCACCGCCGTCTTCGACGAAGACCGCAACCTTCCCGATGGCCTGACCGAAAGCATTTTCCAGGTGGAGGAATTCGGGTGGGATCTGGTCAGCGGGCCCAACGTGTTTTCGCGGGACCACCTGGACCTGGGCACCCGACTGCTGTTGAAACACCTGCCGTCCGGCGATCACCTCGAGAAGGCAGCCGACCTGGGCTGCGGCAACGGTGTGCTGGCCCTGGCCGTGGCCGCACGCTGCCCCGCGGCAAAGATCCTGGGGGTGGACGAATCCTACCAGGCCGTGGCCAGTGCCCGGGCCAACCTGGAACGCACGGGTCTGGGTGGTCGGGATATCCTATTCACAGTAGATGATGGTCTGGAAAACACCCCACCGGGAAGCCTTCAGGCCGTGGTCTGCAATCCGCCCTTCCACCAGGCCCAGGCCGTGGGCGACCTGCTGGCCTGGCGCATGTTCGAACAGGCCCGCAAGGCCCTGGCGGCAGGCGGCGACCTGCGGGTGGTCGGCAACCGTCACCTGGGGTATCACGTGAAGCTCAAAAAGCTGTTCGGGAACTGCGAGATACTGGGCACCAATGCCAAATTCGTGGTCCTGCAGGCGGTGCGCTAACTACCGGTAGAGCGACTTGACGTCCCCCCACTCCCGGTTTTCATCGACGGTGTAGTCCCCGAAGGTGAACACCGGCCGCTCGAAACTACCACCGACCGGCAGGGCTCCCACAGGTTCCCCAACCCCACTGGCCATATCGAGATAAACCATCAGGTTGGGCAAATAGGGCAAGCTGGTCGGCAGCAAAAAGTAGCCCTCAGGATTGTTGCCCATGGTCAGGACCGAAAGGGTGGCCAGCGTCGTGCCATCCCCTGATCCCACCGGTATTCCCTGTTGATAGCCCACAATGAGTTCGTCCGTGCTGCCAACATTAACCGCGTCGATGGGGAAGGTCACCCCGAGCAAAAAATCCCCCGAAGCCGGGACGACCGTGCATTCGAAACCCCCGACGAGTTGCACGTTGCCCTGGTCACTGACCGGATTGATCAGCACCAGATAGAGCACCTGCTGGGAATTGGCTTCAATATCGATTTCGTCGATGGTGGCGGCCCGGTCATAGAACAGGCCGAAGCGGTTTTCATCGAGGACCGCGCCGGCGGAAGAAGCTGCGACCGACAGGAGAACAAACAGAGCGAGGAATGATTTCATGACAGGATCTCCACATTCCAGGGACACGGGCGAACGATACCGGATCTCTGAAGCCCAACTGGTGTGGAGCGCCCTACCGCCGGCGGCGAAACCGGAGGTCGGCAGAACGTTCAAGGTTGAGTAATCCGTGAGCTTGACTTGAAAATAGCAAATTGTCCGGCCGTGGACAAATCACCGGCCGGAAAAAAACATCAGTGAATGGTCCTGACCGGCCGGAAACCCTGTTTGGGCCCAACGTAATCCAGGTCGCGATTGAGCCGGAATGCCGACCGGGCATAATAGGGTGGGCGGGACCAGGCGCCCCCGCGGACCACGAACTGGAACCGGCGCCCCACGCCGACCGGATCGGTGACCGGCTCGGCCTCGTAGTTGTACCAGAATCCCTCCACCCACTTCAAAAGCGATCCGTGCATGTCGTACAGACCCCAGGCGTTGGGAGCCAGCTGGGCCACGGGTCTGGTCCAGGTGGTGGAGTTGCCCCAGTACCAGCCGATCTCCTCGAGCACGGGATCGTAAAACCCGTAGGGGTCGGTGATCTGACCGTTGGCAAAGGCGGTGGTGCTGCCGGCCCGGCAGGCGTATTCCCACTCCGCTTCGGTGGGCAACCGATATCCGACGGCCGCATAGGGATCGCCCCCGTTGCAGGACCAGTCGGAATGATCGTAGGCCCGTGGCAGACCTTCTTTGATACTGAGCCAGTCACAGTAAGCGGCGGCTCCGTGCCAGGTCATGTTCTTGGCCGGATGGTTGGGATTGTTCCCGAACCCCGCGTTGTGCGGTCTCAGGACGTTGCCCAGGAAAATGATCTCGTTGCCGAGCGCCTTGAAATCCAGCAGACGGGCCATTCCCCCGTCCAGATTGGTCCACAGGGAATCCTCGTTCGCCCGGACCAGGCCCTGGTGCAGGGCCCAGTTCCCCAGTTCGACGAACTGCTGGTTGGTGACCTCGGTGGCCTGCATGAGGAACGATCGGGTCAAGGTGACCTGGTGCTGCGGAAATTCGTTGCACTCCGGACAGTCGGCTCCCGGCTCATCGACGGGGGACCCCATCATGAAGGTGCCGGCCGGTATGGTGACGAACGTTTCCCAGATCGGGGGCATTTCGCGGTATTCACCGGTCAAGGTGGTCGTTTCGTGGCCCTTGACGTCACCGGGGGCGGGATTGATTTCCGGTTGGAGCCAGCCCTCGACCGGTTCCCAGAATATGAAATAGGTTCCCGGCGTGAGCTGGGAAAGAGTGTCCGCTCCGGTCCCGAAGACCTGGCTGCCCCGCGGATCGGTCAAGGTCCAGGCGGCTTGAAGGGTGTCGGGCACGGTGCCGACGACCACCGTCCCGGTGGCCGCAGGAGCCTGGGGGTCATCGCTGCAGGAGGCTACAGCCAGGATCAGGCAGACCAGCCCACAGAGGGCACCGGCCGATCCGGCGGCGGTCCGGAATTTTGGGGCAACGGAACTCACGGTCCTCCATATGGGCCAAAGGGGAACGGACCCCTATAGGATAACAAATCTGAGGGGGGCAGGGAAAGGCCAAGGCCTGGTCTTCCCCGTCGGGAGGTGCTCAAAAATCCCTCTGAAGTATTGCAAGGCCGCCAATCGAAAGTTATCATGACCCGGATTTCCTGAAAAGGATACGGCCCTTATCCCTTTGATCCTACGGAAGGACCCCCGATGATCCGCCTTTCCGGCCGACTCCTGCTCCTGGCCCTGGTCCTGACAGGTCTGGTCCAGACCCCCGCTCAGGCCCAGGACGGCCCCTGGGCTCCTCCGGCCCCGGCCGAAACCGAAAGAGACTGGATCCGACTGACCTCCGGGGAGTGGCTCTGGGGAACCATCGATCTGATGCGGGACGAAACCCTCGAATTCGACAGCGAAGAACTCGACGGCCTGAAGATCGACTGGGTGGACATCGCGGAAATCCGCTCCGCCCGCTTCATGACCTACGTTCTGGTGGACCAGTCCGTGGTGACCGGAACCTCCACCCTGAGGGATAACGTGGTGCGTATCGCGACCGACCAGGGGGAAAGGGAAATCGCCCGCAACCAGGTCCTGGCCATCCTGGCAGGCAAGCCGACCGAACTCAACTTCTGGTCCGCCAAGGTGGGCGCGGACTACAAGGCCCGCAGCGGCAATACGGATCAAGTGGATTTCGGCGCCCGCCTGTCCCTGAAAAGGGATGCCCCCCAGGGCCGGCTCGACCTGCGATACCAGGGGAACTACTCCAAAACCGAGGGCGTCGAGAATATCCGCAACCACCGGGGCAACATCGAATGGAAGATTTTCGTTTCGCGGAAGTTCTTCATCACTCCCATCAATGCGGAAATATTCCAGGACAAGTTCCAGAACATCCAGTCCCGTGCCACCCTCGGGGCCGGAATCGGTTATTTCCTGACGCGCAACAGCAAGACCGACTGGTTCGTGGAACTCGGCGGCGGCTATCAGCAGACCCGCTACGTCTCGGTTCAGGAAGGCGAAGAGGACAAGGAGTCCAACGGGTCGATTCCCCTCCGGACCACCATTGATACCGAATTGTCCAAAATGATCGATGTGGAAGCCGAATACGGTGTCCAGGTGGGTATGGGTTCGGGTTCCAACACCCTCCACCACACCTATATCCTGTTCGAATTCGAATTGACCGGGGCCATCGATTTCACCGCCTCGTTCACCTGGGATCATCAAACGCGTCCGACTGCCAACGCCGAGGGAATCACTCCGAACAAGGACGACACGGCCATGGGCTTCGGCCTGGCCATCGACATCTAGACAATCGACATCTAGACCATTGTTTTCTGGGCCAAAAAACGAGGCCCGCTCCCCCCGAGGGAGCGGGCCTTTTTCATCCGGCGGGTAGGCAGGGACTAGGCGTCCTTCGCCTCCAGCTTGAGCAGCTTTTCCCACTCGGAGTCAACGTACTGCTGGCTCGTCTCAAGGATGTGCTCATTGCCGGGCTTGAACAGGTGCTTGA
>RCNC010003426.1_pt1 | contig 10356 bp, 8 predicted proteins | sample 2041301 | NCBI WGS metagenome assembly RCNC01 (sample SAMN09708231, study PRJNA481090) | Marine sediment metagenome, whole genome shotgun sequencing project. | biome: marine sediment; feature: ocean; material: sediment; isolation source: Sewage treatment plant 13A marine sediment (STP13A) ... | reverse complement strand
CCCCAGTCAATTGGCGCGATCAATTTCATACCGTTACATCAAATTGCCGTTTGCTATTCATGCGTAAACACGCGGGGTGATATATGTAGCGTTCCGAGTACTGCAAAAAAGCAGTGGGAATGCCTCGAATGTCAATGAAAATGTCCTGTCAAGAAACGAATCCACGTTTCATGTGCTTGCGGGTGTGAACGTCCCTTCACGTTTTTGTTTCAAGTTTCCCTCACTGTCTGATCATCGCCCCTCCCTGGCACACCTTTTGCCCGCTCAAGGATCCCCAGTGCTTTATGGGCCCTTTTCACCCCTTTTCTCCGGCACAACCCCATGCCCGAAGCTTGCCCGGTCTACCGGTCTCGAAAGCCCCATCTCACCCCATACTACCAGTGCGTACAGGATCACTTCGAGACCTTCGCGCAGGTTTACGAGCAAAGATTCCAGAAGCGCTATGGCTTCTGGCGACCGTATCTCCGGGAGGTAATCATCCGGTACCTGGAGTGTGGTGACTTGCACAACGGCTTCGCCCGGATTCGCTGCGATCGGTGCGGAACAGAAAGGCTGCTGGCCTTCTCCTGCAAGCGAAGATATTTCTGGCCATCCTGCCATCAGAAACGTGTCGTGGAATTCGGGGAGTGGCTTTGCTCTGACGTGCTCAAGGCCGTCCCCCACAGGCACTTCGTACTGAGTATTCCGAAGATCCTGCGCCGCTTCTTCCTCCATGACCGAAAGCTGCTGGCAGAACTCAGATGGCCGGTGAATACGAGACCACGCCGGCATTCAGGACCTCCACTTGCCTTTCCGCGAGTTCCTGCTCGAAGAGGCAGATGGAGGTCTTCTCATACGGGAGGCCGAACCCGTACGTGAAGGAATCCCCGATGAAAGGTACTCGGTACTTGTCGGAGGACAAGGGGACGTTACGAACGGTCCTGTCCCGAAAGCCGATGGAATTCGTTGATACGGAGTGCCGGAGATTCCCCCAGCGCTGATACAGGAATTCTGCGTTGGCCTTGAGGGTGTGATGGAAGACGGGCGACCGTTCGCCGAGGGCTCTGCGGTCTGCATATTTGTGGCTCGTCCCGTACTTGAACAAGTGATAGACCCCTGCAGAGCGAAGTCGAGCACAAGGGTCACTACAAGGAGGAAGAGGCTTCTCTTGGCGTGTCTGTGAATCAGGGCTTTTCTTGGCTGTGTTTGGACGGGGAAGGCGGTCTCCAACTCCAAAGGTTCGGATGATCTATCCGGAAGTGCCGGAGAGCTTCGACGTCAGACTAGTAGATTCCTTATCGGGGGTCAAGGGCGCGCTGGGGGGATACATGTTTTCCTTGACAGCGTATTATTTGTATCGTTATAATATAGTGTTAATAGGGCATTTACATGGAGGGAGTCATGTTTCAGAAAGGCCTGCATTTCCGTCGGGACCGATCTGTGCGTTATTCTGCTTTTGTTCTGGTTTTCCTCTTCCTGTACTCGGGTGTTGGATGCATGAGCTATGAAATTGATATCACAGAATACGATCCTGCGAGAGCCTATAACGGGTATACCTATTTCTCGGTAAGATCGGTACAACTTATCATGGCTGTTGACATGAATGGGAACGAGGTTTGGAACCCTGTGGGCACAGGCGTCGTAAACGTGGGCAATGCCCACGGCTTCAGGTTTGTCGAGGAAGAATCACTGATCGTCTACGTGAACGACCACAGACCCTTAGCCATGCGTACGGAGGATTATGAGATCGTTTTCGAGGGGCCTTACGACAAAGCGCATCATTCTATTGTGATGACACCCGACAGGACGCTTATGTATCTTTCGATGGAGAGAGTCGATGGTGTGCCCGGGGAGTATTGGTTACCCGAGGGGTGTCTCATCGAGGATGTGATCAAAGAGATCGACATGGATACAGAGGAGATCGTTTGGGAATGGCATCTGATCGACCATCTAGATCCAACAGAACACCATGCTTCAGAGAAATCCTTTCTTAGTGAGCTTTATGAATGCTCTGAATGGGCTCATGGAAACACGGTCAAGTTCATACCGAATTACTCCTATCAGGGGATAAATTATGATGCCGTGCTTTATAATTCTCTGTTTCTGGAAACCTTTTGGATGATTGACTATGCATCCGGGGATGTGCTCTGGTCCTGCGGTCAACACGGAACCTTTGGGCGAAAAGAGCCGCCCGAGGAGCCTTTCTTCTCAGGGGCGCACGATGTTGATATCGTAACGAACGATACGTTCATCATGTACGACAATGGCAACTACCGTGCGGTACCTCAAAGCTGGGCACTGAAAATGAGCGTGGATCCTCTTGCGGGTGAAGGTGAAGAAATATGGTCATGGAGATATCCGTATATGTATGATTGGTGGGGAGGAGATGCGGACGAACTGCCGAATGGGAATGTGCTCATTGCCAACACTACGGCGGGACGCATTATTGAAGTCACCCCTGGAGGTGAGATCGTCTGGGAGATGCGAATACATCTTTATGGCTTCACTTCGCCTCACACCGTTTATCAGCTTCAGCGTGTTCCGTATTGAAGACAGGAAGGCTTTTCCCTGCAGCGTTCTGGTCATCGTGAAAGGAAGTGACATGAAAAGCGAAAGAAAATCGACCCTGGGTCGTACATTGCTTTTCGGGCTCCTGTGTCTCGGGATCGGAAGTTGCGAGTTCGACCATGATATCGAGATTACCCATTATGTCCCTGAGGAAGTGTACCACGGAGAGACGGTCGTTCTGTCGGTCCCGGATCCAAAAGAGCTGTTCAGCGTGGATATGCAAGGACAGTTGCTTTGGGTTTATCAGGATTTTGTATGCAATGACTTCTGGGATTTCGAGGTTCTGGGAGAAGGGGATATTCTGTTCGCGTGTAACAGGGGGAGTAAGGCGGGTATCTTGCGACCACCGGACACGATGCTCTGGGAAGGCACACTTCCCGGCGTTCATCATTCGGTCGTAATGTTGCCGTGGGGAAATATCATGTATCTGTCAAGGAGATGGATCTACGAGGATCTCTGGGAAGAACCGGTGTTGACAGACTCCATCCTCGAGGTGATTCAGGAAACAGGGGAAGTGGTCTGGTCCTGGAACCTGGAGGATTATTTCTCCCCGCCCGACCACTATTGTCCGGTATGTATAGAGGATATGTCGAGGGCGGGGGCCCGAGATTGGAGCCACTCGAACAGCATCCACTTCTATGAAGGGGATTCCAGCATATTGCTCAATGTCCGAAACCTGAACACCTTTCTCATGATATCCTATCCTTCTGGGGATGTTCTCTGGGCATGTGGCGATGCCGGCACCTTTGGGGGGGGGCTCTTTTCGCATGCGCACGATGCTGAGCGTCTTGCAGACGGTAATGTGCTTCTGTTCGACAACGACCTGCATGGGGAAGACCCCATGGTGACGCGTGCGCTCGAGCTGATGGTGGATCCGGGGACCCAGACGGCAGGGGTTGCATGGGAGTGGCGAGACGAGACCTTGTGGGCTCCCATCCGAGGAGATGCGAACCGGCTGCCCAACGGAAATACCCTCGTTACCGCGTCCCACGAGGGGAGGGTGGTGGAGGTGAATCCGTCAGGGGAGAAGGTATGGGAGATGGTGCTGAAGCATCCGAAGCCGGGCTGGGATTACAATTTCTATAAAGCGGAACGTATTCCCAGGTGAGAGAGCGACATCAGGGGAAGTAGTGCAGGGATGAAACCTGCTTACTCAAGATGTTCCGCATTCCAGAACTGGTTGGCATGTTTCCGAATGTACGTATTTACCGTTTCCTCAAACACGCTGTTCGTTTGTTCTTTACATGCCGTTCCCAGGACCCAGTTGATGCCGATGAATCCTTTTTGAAGTGGATTCTGTAACGAAAACCACCATTCGAAATCTGAGAGCACCCCATTCCCCCAGAATGTAAACTCGGTCTCCAGGCCTCTCGCCAAGGCGTTTTCAACCGCTATCTTGGCAGTGTTTTGAATCGGTGTTTCGTAGTCCCAAACAAGGACTCTCATATCCGGGTAGTTCTGACCATAGGTGAGGAAATGCTGTGTCGCCGTCCAGTTGTCGTACCAGATCATCATCTTCTTTCCGTGAGAGATTACCTCGCTGTAGATTTCGTCAACCCACTGTAGATGAAGGTCTGTTGGCCGTGAACCGAACGACCAGTCTTCGTCCATCCCGGCATGAAAGAACCGTAGCGGCTGCACACTTTCGTACGCTTGAATAATCTCACCAACGAGGGCGAGGTATATGGCAAGGTGTTCAGCGTTGTGACTCAGAACATACTCTTCCGTAAAATCGGCAGGCTCATCTACCGTCCCAATCCAACCGTAATGGGCTGACGAAGCATTGAGGAGAGGGATGGTCTCCAGGCCGTATTCGTTCGCTTCCTGAACCAGTCCGAGAAAGTCCTGAACGGAGATAGCCGTATTCTCGGGTTGAGGAATGTTATCCCAGGCCACGATATCCGCCATTTTCAGAAAAACCGTATTGAAGCGAAGCTCACTGAGAACATGGAGATAGGCACGGGCCGTGTCTATGGTAAAAGGTAGGTCCATGTACTTGTAGCCATCTGTGTTGCCCTGCCCGACATCAGCAGGAAAATGATAGTGCGCAAAAATCATGACGAACGCCCGCTGCCCCGCATCCGGATAGTCCCTCACGGTAATCACAGGGAGTGAATCATTCAGGGTCATTGATGTCACACCCCTGATGTACTGCTTCAATACCTGCGCTGCGTGAAGTACACCAGGATCTCCCGCCCCGGCTGCGACGATATGCGAGGGTACGACCTTGAGAGCATAGTTCTCCAGGGGAACAGGACCTTCTCCAGGGATTTGGAGGCCGTTGTTTTGGAGAAGTGTGACGACGGCGGGGTTTGAATTGGGTGAGCCTATAACGATGGCGTTCTCCGGTGGGTCGCCTTCTATGTATGTGCGCATACTAACGTTAATCCCGCAAGACGCCACAATTTGATCGTGGAGAAGTTCGCCGGCTTTCTCGTCCGTGTTCGACGGGTTTTCAGGCAGGATAACCAGGGTGTCTTCGTTTAAGAGGAATTGGTCCGTAGTCTGAAATGAGATTTCCTTGGGTGCGGGATAAATGGGTGACGCGTCACATGTCTGGTACAAGCACAAGAGCTCCGGATTGCATGAAGCGCCATCGTCACTGCAGTGTTCTCCCTCGAGATTTCCCTCTGGACGTTGGCACTGCGTGTTGTTGGCACAGAAACTGTCGCCCTGGCATCCCGGATACAAGTCGTCAGTGCAGCACTCGCCGGGCAGATTTCCTGCTGGTCGGGAACATCGATTGTTGACGCAAACAAGGCCTTCGAGACAAAGCTTGTGGGGGAGCGGGCTAATGGGCAGGCACTCCTGACAGACATCCCGACAGCCTCCCGTAAAGAATGGGGAAGCGAGAAGAAGAAGGAGCAATGAGATTCGCAATCGGGTTGCCATACATCCTCCAGGAGACCTCAAGCACGTGCAATATGGGTTCGGTATATTCACTCCATACAGCCGAGATCGAGTGCGTCTGTATCCCCATCACAGTCGTTGTCGATCTCGTCGTTGCAAATAGGGTCCCCAAAAGGAGCTTCGTTCATGCCTGCGTTTACATCCGGGTTTGAGTCATCGCAGTCCGTTCCGCCGCATGCCTGGTCGTCGAAAAGGTCTTCGTCGGCATCCCAACAGGGGCAATCGGAATCATCGAAATCCACATAGGTGTCGCAGTCATCATCGATGCCGTTGAAGCAATCCTCGGTAGCATCCGGGTGGACATTCGGGTCGGAGTCATCGCAGTCCGCCCCAGCGTATGGGCACGTAGGGGAGTACGGATCCCCGTATCCGTCCTCATCCAGGTCCGTACAGGGCGGGAGATAGACTTCCCGTATTTGGTCCCTGAGGAGTTCAGCGATTCTTTGCCTGCCATTTGCGTTTGGATGAAGGCAGTCCGTTGTGAAATACACGTTTTGCCAGTCTGGCGTGGATAGGAAGTCCTCGTAAAAGTCGACGACGGGAATACTGATTCCGTCAGCATAAGACTTCAACCAGTCATTGAATTCTTCAGTCGTAGGGGATTCTGAATCTCCACATGATCCCACCCTAGGCAAGAGAGTACAAAGTACAGGAACAACGCCTGTCCGGAGGGCTTCATCCAGCATGTTCGTGAGACTTTGCTGTATGTCCGCCATAAGCGCGTTAGAGCTATCTAATACGTCATTCGTTCCTTCCTGTAGTATTACCAGATCAGGGGGCATCAAGTTCAATACGTTCTGCCATCGGGTCCAGGTTCCCTCTCCGGTCAGTTTTTCGCCATTCCTAGCCTGGTCCAGAACGATAAGGTCCAGAGTGTTCAGATCTTCATCCTGATCGATGAAGTCTTGCAGAATCGGTGGAACGCCCCAGTGGAAGATGGAGTCGCCGAAGCACGCAATGTGGCTGAGATCAACATCCTCAAGCAGGGAAAAACTCCGAACGTTGGTCAGGGAACCGTCAATCGAAATGATTACGGGAACGGTGCTCGTTGTGCCTGATGGCACCTGTACAAAGACATCCTCCGACGTCCAGAGAAGAACTTGAGGAGGTACCACGTTACCGAAATAAACGGTACCTTCCGGTGTTAGACTCGCGCCATTGGAATCCCGAATATCAATTACATCGCCTACCTTTCCAACGGGCGGAACGAGAGCTTCTATGTTTGGAAAGGGAGAACAAGCGATCACGAAACATGCGGTGAAAAGCAAAAGGATACGTTCCGTGTTTCGTTTCATCTTGGGACCTCAGCGTCATTCGGCGAGACAGGCGGATGATATGTTGTGGCACCGGTTTCTCGAGTTGAGGCGATGGTGCGGGGTGGGGGGGGATGGCTTGTGGGTGTTGGAAGGGCCAGAGCTGAAATTGGTGCGATGAACAAGGTGACGGATGTGGCTGTATGATATGTGCAGATCATGTATTCCATCGCCATCTGATAGTTGCGTACATCAAAATAGAGACATGAAGAACGAGGCAACAAGCAACCTAGGCAGCCAGGGGTCATGGTCGCTGTAGGAAAAGGGGTTACACGCACTATATAGGTCATCACATTTGTCTGCTATTCTAGATTACTCGATAGAGTTATGTCAAGAGAAATACTCGGGGATAACGGCCAACCCGAAGCCATCGCAAAGCCTTCAAGGCGCTGTCGAAATCTTCCCTGGGCCCTGGTTGCGTTTTTGGAACCGCGTGGATCAGATGGTTCCGATATCGTGTCAGGAGAAGGTAGTCGTAGGGGCAACGTTGAATCGCTCACTGCCCAGTCCTGCATCACATTTCCTCGAATCACGAATCCCGTGAAAACCAATTTTCGGTATATCTCACAGTAGGTTTCCTGCTTCTCATCTTCTGTTCTCAGCGGCACGATTAGCACTCCTTTCGAGGAAGAGTCAGGAGGTTTATTTGGGTGGGAAGGCCTTGGCATAGGAGGTGAACAGGTCTGACATACGGAAGTCGAGATTCCTGCGTGAATGCCGTGGAGAAGGGCCTACCTCGGTCACCGGCAGAGGATAGGAAGCACCGCGGGGCGGGGTGCCGGGTCATTATCTGTGTCTTCATGAAATCCGCAGAAAACACCGATGAAGAAAAGCATGACGAAGAAAAGCATGTGGATGAAGAAAAGCATCTGGATGTCCCGGTTGATTGCAGCGGGAATCATTGTTGGTTCATGCGGTTCTGGGGGGCGGTCGGAGATTGGTTCGAAAACAAATTCCACACCAGGCTCAGGCATGCCAACAGACCCAGGTACGTCCGTAGGACCGCCTCCGGGGTGGGATGCTGAAGTCGGAGTTTTCCCCAAGTCACCCCCCCCTGCTGACAGGATCCATGCGATAGACTTGACCCGTCTCTCTCATCTGTTCGATCAGAATCAAGAAGCCATCTCATTTATGACTCTTGCTGGATTGGTGAATCGTTCCGAACCGACGATATACTTGGCTTCTTCGAACAATGATCCCTGGCTTGACTGGATGAAGGAGCGGGGAGACATTCAGGGTTATGATTGGGTATCGAGTCCATACGAGATTTTTGCGTGGTATGGAGCCGAAACGAACGGTCTTGTTGTCGTCGATCCCGGGATTACTGCTACCTATAACGTGGCCTGTGTTGTAGCGGCCTGTCAAGGCCTGATCGTATGTCATCCGAATTATGTGTCCACAATCCAGCAACACAATCCTTCGCTCACGGTCGTTAGAAACCTGAGAGAGGAGCGTTTTGCGCATAACGGGGAGGCCTACAACTGGGCGTATGAGATGTACTGGAGTGAAATGCGCCACGATATTCTGGCCTGGATTGATACGTCCTTTCGACCGTTCGGTCCGAGGGATTACTGTGTTGCACACAAGGTATTCCCTCTTTGGGTGAACGGCTATGCCCTCCCTTGGGAGGCAGGGATTCATGTCCAGGCGGAGCGGGAATTTGCGGAAAAGGTACTGGCCGAGACTCCAGAGAACATTCCGATTCTCGGTTGGCCGGGGGTCTCCAGGGGTCTGGGGGAGCATGAAGGGGTCAAGCTGTGGAGCCGGTATGCCAAATATGGAGTTGTCGAAGGAGACTTGAGTGGCTTGAGTTTTCACAGTGGGTGTTCTCCTGTTTCAATGGGTGCGTATTCGTATCCTCCGTCTCCATTGGACTTTGACATCGACAAGATATACTACGGAACCTACCACTCTGAAGGCGAGGTATTATGGCACGAGGCCCCTTTCCGTGGACCCTGGGAAGAGCCATCGAGGGGCGAGATCCCGTATGGGTGGTCCATAGGTTTGCTCCAGCAGGAACTTATACCGGCTTCCGTCGAGTGGTACTTGCAAGGAGACGGGTCTGCGCAACCCATACAGCCCGGGGACGAACTCATGTCTGCCATGTCTGGCCTGGGATACGTCTTCCCCCAGTACTATCCTGACAAGGCACGCAAGGGTTTTCTTGGCATGACCAAGGCATACTTGGAGTCGAACGAGATAACCACCCTGGCAATCCATTTTCATCACGCACTCTATCCTCAGAAAAGAGAGATCACGAGAGAGTATGGGGAGGAGTTGGGATCTTCTGTAAACGCGATCTTCGTTGAATACGGCTACAAGCCGGGGACGAACTATGGGCAGAGTAATTACTTGTCGAGTGGGGTCCCGACGTTTCACGCCTTGGCTCCACGTCATAAGAATGAGTACACCCGCCCCGAAGAAATAGCACGGGAGTTTCACCAGAGGCTACATGACAGGGGGGCGCCGGCATTTGGGGAAATCTTCTTGATTGGGTGGAGCAGCGGTCCGCGCAAAGCCATTCAGATAAGAGATGCGTTGAACAACGGCGGTACGGAGTCCTATGTGCCTGTGAGGCCGGATGAATTGGGGATACTGTACAAAGAATCAGGGGCGGGGATTGAATTGGACTTCATGGATGATTTCTCTGAAGGAGAAGATGACTGGACAGTGGAGTCAGGTGCTTGGACCTCTGGAAGAGGAAACTACGTTCAGGAAGATACCGACCCGACCTGGCACTTGTCCCGTGCAGGGAATTGTCAGTGGGACAACGTGGCTGTCTCGGCCGTGCTGAGAGGTTCCGATCTTGGTGATGAAGCAGGGATGGCTGTTTTCGGTCGATTCAGAGGGATGAACAATGCATGTTATCGGTTTGAATTATGGAAGGATTCGAGCGGTAGCTACGCGCGGTTATTGAAGAAGACGAAGGGGAAAGCTCCTGAATTGCTTGCAGTGACACCTTACGAGTCGGGCCTTGGCAAGGATACTGTGCTGGAGATGATGGTTCATTGTGACAGGATTGTCTGTAGCATTGATGATTCGCAGGTCATCAGCATAGTCGACGAAGATCCGATTCCACGGGGGTGGATTGCTCTGGGTAGTTACGGAGGCAAGACAATCGTCGACGAGGTTCTGGCCGTAAGGTCTCATCCGTGCGTGGATTGTGACGGCGACGGATATGGGGACCCGGGGGATGAGTCCTGCCACAATGGAGCAGACTGGGATTGCGACGACTACGATGCCGAAGAGATGCCGAGTGGCGTCGAAGGGCCAAGAGGCGACCCTGGCTGCGCGGACGGATTGGATAACGACTGCGATGGGCTTTTCGATAGTAACGATCCTGATTGCCTCTAGCCTTCCTTCCTGAAAAGGCATATACCAACTCTTGCGCTCGGAAAACCAATTTTCTGGATTTTAAGGTTGAAAATGCTGTCCAAGAAGAAACCTGTTTTGGACAAGAGTGTCTTACTATAATAATATGTCCCCACAGCACTCTTTCCTTTGCCGGAAAGGAGACTGGAAAGGGCGATCGAAAAGTGCGGCGGTGGGCGGGCGAAAAGTGCGGCACCTGGGTTAGAGATAATCC
>RCNC010003424.1_pt1 | contig 10357 bp, 11 predicted proteins | sample 2041301 | NCBI WGS metagenome assembly RCNC01 (sample SAMN09708231, study PRJNA481090) | Marine sediment metagenome, whole genome shotgun sequencing project. | biome: marine sediment; feature: ocean; material: sediment; isolation source: Sewage treatment plant 13A marine sediment (STP13A) ... | reverse complement strand
GTTCCTGCATCATTCACATCTGTGTAACTGACTTCCCACGTCACTACCTGCACGGGGGAACAGAGTTGATCCGGATTTATATCATTGGCCTTGGACCTTATATTACAATCCTGACCAAACCCGAAAGTTGGTATCAACACCAGCATGCATAAGTAGAATAGCCAATAAGACCTCATATATGAAATATTTTCAATATAGCTCCTTTACATGAATGAACGATTATCTTCCATAAACGTTGCATGGGGTGTGATAAAATGCAATAATTTTTTGATTAACGTTTATTTGTTATTTTAGCCGGCTGAAAATCAAATGAGTTTTTAATCCACAATAGATCAACCATGAACAAAAAGTTTACTTTTCTTCTGACAGCAATAATTTTTTTCGCGGGATGTTCTGTCCCAGAGACCAACTGGAACCAGTACCTGGGCCCCAACAGAGATGCTACCATTAAAGGAGCTGAGATCTTGGACTCCTGGCCTGAGCAGGGACCAAAAGAGTTGTGGTCCGTACCATTAGGAGCAGGGTACGGGGGTGCCAGTATTTTCGATGATGAGGTATTTGTGCTGGATCGTGATCCTGGAAAAAAGGATATTTTAAGATGCATTGACCTGGAATCTGGAGTTGAAAAGTGGAACTACTCATACGATGCTTCCGGAGAGATATCCTTTCCCGGGTCCAGGGCCGTTCCCACAGTTGATAATGTTCATGTATGGAGCGTGGGACCTCATGGAGATTTTTACTGCTTTGATAAGAAGAGTGGTCAGCCTGTCTGGAATCATAATCTTTTGAAGGAATTTGATGGGGAACTCTCTACCTGGGGAGTTTCTCAATCGCCTGTTATTCACCAGGACCTGGTGATTGTCGCACCCAGTGGGGCCGGAGCCGGAGTAGTAGCCTTTGATAAGATAACGGGCGAGCTGGTATGGAAGAGCAGACCTCTGAGTGGCCACAATTTTCATGTCTCTCCCACACTGGCCAGGTTTGGTGGCATTGACCAGGTTATCATGATCAGTCCCTTTGACCGGCAGGATTCCACAAAGACCCACGAAGTGGTATCCTTTGACGCTAATACGGGTGAAGAGCTCTGGCAATACATGGGCTTGCGTTCCTTTGGAACCATTACTCCTGCCACTGTTATTGACGAGAAGCGATTATTCTTTACCGATTGTTCCTATGATGGTTCTTACGATCCGGTTTCCATCATGATTGAGGTCTCAATAGAGGGAGATGAATTTAATATCAAGGAGCTTTTCCTCACGGAGGAGGCAGGATGTAAGATGCATCCGGCAGTGTTGTTTGAAGATCACCTCTACCTGAATCATACAGGTAATCCAAACCAGATGATGTGTCTTACCCTGGATGGGGAGATGGTCTGGGATGGTGATTCAATACCCGGATTTGAACTGGGGGGGATGATTCTGGTGAATGGGCTCATTCTTAATCAAAATGGAAAGAATGGGGATATCCACCTCATCAAACCCTCTCCCGAGGGCTATAATGAGCTGGGGAAAGCGTCCTTTTTCGATTCTGCCAAATCACAGGCCTGGGCCCCGCTGGCATATAGTCAGGGAAAGCTGATTATCAGGGATATGGAAAAGATGGTCTGTGTCGATCTAAATCAGGCGGCCGACTAAAAGTATTCCTTTAGAAAGCGCACAAAATTCCTGTGCATGATGTTCTGAGTATCTTCGTCGGAATAGCCTTTAGCCCGGAGTAAATCTGGTAGTTTTTGAAGGTCGGCAATGGTATCCAGGTCGTGCGGACACTGTTCTGTGCCATATCCACCATCCAGGTCGCTTCCAATGCCCGCATGCAGGGAGTTGCCGGCCAGCTGACAGATATGGTCGATGTTATTGACCATGATATCAAGAGTCACATTCCGCTTTACAGGATCTGACTCTCCCCGTACCCAATCTGGGACCATCATCCATGCATCCAGCGCCAGGCCGATGACTGCCTTGCGACTGATCAGCTCCAGGATCATCTCGTCACTGAACTGGCGATTGTGATCTACAAACTTGCGGCAATTGTTGTGGCTGGCCCAGATAGCCCCTTTATAGATATCCAGTGCGTGCCAGAAGGCATCATCGTTCAGGTGGGTCATATCCAGGATCATATCCAGGTGCTCCATGGTCCTGAGGAGTTCCACTCCCCTGGGATTGAGCTTGCCGCCTGAATCAGTGCCATTGGCATAGACACCAGGGCCGTAGTGGGCGGGACCAATGGCCCTGAGCCCATCTTCATAGGCCTGTTCCAGATGTTTCATGGAGATAAGCGAGTCGGCCCCTTCAAGACTCAGCATATAGCAAATGGGGCTATGCTCATCCTGATTTTCCCAAAGCGCCAGGCTTTCATTTAGCGATTTTGTACTGGTGATCTGTTTCATCTCACCTCTTTGCTCCATGCTGCGGTACCACTGCAACTGACCCTGAGTATGTGCCCATGCCTGCTCCTGTGAGTACCATCCGGGAATGGGACCGCCAGGTTTAACCACTCTGCCAATCTGTGTGGCAACCACTAAACCGACTCTCCCTTCTCTCAGTGCAGGGAAGGAGACGGTGTTGCGACCCCTGTCGGGCTTGTCGTTCATCCCTTTCTCACTCTTGCGTATCTGCTCCACGCTCCATCGTTGATCGCGGTTCCACTCCATGGCATTCATGGAGATATCCAAATGGGAATCAAAGATCAGCTTAGGTTGTTCCTTGTCGGAATTCATAATAAAGGATTTAAAGTGGATAGTTCCGCTTCCTGGCAACAAGCTTCCAGGTTTCTGTTACCTGCTGGTTTCGAACTATATATACTTCTTCATGCAGAGCCATGGTCGGACAGATATGGGAAGGAAGCGCATAGACTACATCTCCAATGCAGAGGTGCTCGGTTTTGCCGGATCTAAGGACCAGGTGTTCCTCACTGTGATTAATCACCTCATCCGTTTCCAGCTCCAGGAAATGCAGCCTTGGATGCGCCATTTCAGAGGCAATGGACTTGTAACCCAGATCCAGACAGACTTGCCCCATGGCTTTGCTGATCACCCGCCCAGCCACCACAGCTGCGGGCATGAAATCAAGATCTGGAATAGTTATGTTATACCCCGCATCCCAGAGCAGGGGTGTTCCCGGACACAGAGTTCTCTTTGGGTAGGCAGCATGAATGGGGAAGGTGGGAGTTCCGCCACAGGCTAGTTCTTCCACTTCTATACCTCCCTGTTCCAGTTGATCCAACAAAGAGCTCACTGCTTCAAAATCGCGATCGCAATGCACCTTCCGCTCTGCAGGATCAATCTCATGTATATGCCCGTCATAGATGTGTAGTCCGCTGAACTTAAGATTCCGGCTCTTCACCATGGTGGAGATTAGAGGGTATGCCTTTTCCGGATCAATCCCGGTACGGTGCATCCCATTATCGATATCCACGAAAAGGTCCACCTGTTTCCCCCTTTTAAGAGCTTCACTTTCAAGGAGCATGAAGGCCGTTTCTGAATCTACAGTCACCGATAGCCTGCTCTCCGGGAAGCGATCCAGCAGGTCGAGCCACATTTTAATTCCCGGTCCAAGCAAGGGGTAGGCCAGCAGGATATCAACTCCACCAGCACCCGCCACCATAGCAACTTCAGATAATGTTGCACATTTGAATCTGCTTATGCCCTGCTGCAACTGGAGGTCAACAACTTCGCCTAGTTTGTGTGTTTTCACGTGTGGACGCAGTCGTTCAGCACTTCCGGCCATATGGATCATCCTGCGGATATTCTCCTTAATACGATCTGGAAAGAGCAGCATGCAGGGAGTGGCAATGGATGATTCGTTTGCTGGCTTATACCACATCAGATCAGTCATTTCAAGCTTTAGTGTAGTTCGAATATAGCCTCAATCTCCACTGCGATATTGGCGGGAAGTGTCATTCCCACTGCACTTCGGGCCCCTTTGCCATGTTCTTCACCAAAGACATCCACCATGAGTTGACTGAATCCGTTTATGGTTTGCGGATGTTGCTCAAACTCGGGGTAGCAGTTGACCATCCCCAGGGTTTTAATGATGCGCTTGATTTTACCAAGATCGCCTATCTGGACTTTGATGGTAGATAGCATGGTCAGTCCTACCTGACGTGCGGCAAGTATCCCTTCCTCCAGGCTTAGATCTTTCCCCACCTTTCCCTTAATCAGTTCCCCATCGCTTTGAACGGGACCCTGGCCGGATACATAAAGGATTTTGTCAGTTATCACAAGCGGATAATAGATTCCTAAGGCAGACGGGGCAGGAGGAAGCTCCAGTCCCAGAGCTTTAATTTTTTCTTCTACTTGACTCATAAGGCAAAAATTTGTTTCTAAATAAAAATATTCAGGACAAGCACCCCGGCAAGTCCGACCACTCCAATAATGGTCTCCATCACTGTCCAGGTGGCCAGAGTCTCCTTTAATGTAAGGTTGAAATATTCTTTAAACAACCAGAATCCGCTATCATTTACATGCGAGAGGACCAGGCTCCCTGCACCGATGGCCAGTACCATTAACTCAGGCGATACGGTCGGGTCCGATACCAGGGGGAGCACTATGCTGGCAGCTGTCATGGCTGCCACTGTGGCGGATCCTACAGATACACGAATAGCTGCTGCTATTAGCCAGGCCAGGATTAGCGGTGAGGCTCCGGATTGAGCTAGTATCTCACCCAGGTATCCAGAGATGCCACTGGCTACCATGACTGCCTTAAGAGCTCCGGCACCAGCTATAATCAGCAGGATCATAGCAATGCTGGAGATGGAGTGGGCCAGATCATTCATTACATCTTTCATCTTATTCCCATTGCGCAGGGACAAGGTAAAGAGGGCAAAAAGCAGAGAGAATAACATGGCAATTACCGGATTGCCTATTCCCTTGACAATAGCATATAAGCCTGTTGATTGATCCAGAAATTGAGCAATGATTTCTGACAGACCGATAAGGATCACCGGCATCAGGGCTGCAAGCAGGCTAAGAAGGGTAGAGGGCAGTTCATCATCGGGTATCTCCTGCTCTCCAGTGAAATCCTTTAGGGGAATCGCTTTGATTTTTTTGAATCGGGGTGAGAGCAAGGGGCCAGCCACCAGAATTGTTGGAATGGCGACTATGATTCCCAGCAGCATGGTGCGTCCCATATCGGCCCCGAACATATCTGCCATGGCTGTAGGTGCAGGGTGAGGCGGAAGAAAACCATGGGTAACAGAGAGTGAAGCCAGCATGGGGAGACCGATAAAGATCAGAGGCAAACCGGTGGCTGCTGCCATGGTAAAAACAATGGGAATCATGATTACAAAGCCCACTGAGTAGAACATGGGAATACCCACAATAAAGCCGGCGAGCATCAGGGCCCAGTGAATTCTTTTGAGACCAAAAGTTGCTATAAGTGTTTTAGTGATTTTTTGTGCAGCACCACTATCGGCAATAATCCGGCCCAGCATGGCTCCAAATCCCAGGATCAGGACCAATAGACCCAGGGTGTCTCCAATCCCCTGCTTCAGTGCTTCTACGGTCTCGTCAAGGGATAGCCCCATGCTTAGTCCCACGAACAGGGTAACGATAATAAAGGCGATAAAGGCGTTGATCTTGCCCACTGTAATAAGCAGCAGAAGCAGGATAACACCAATGATAACAATCAGTACAGGCATGCTTGACTTTTCTTCACGAAAAAATTAAAGGTAGTCAATTCTATTTGAAGAGTTATGGACACTTTTTAAAATTGCTGTGTTCAAGGCCTGGTACCAGCAGGCAATTCTACCTTATCAAAGATCTCTCCGTCCATCCTTCTTAACCAGGTGGTAAAGGTCTTTTTGTCTGCTTCCAATAGGATGAACCGGGCTCCGTTCAGCGGACGGGATCCATAGCTATTCCCGCCAGAAAAATATCCATAACATAAGGCTATATTATGGAGCTGTGCCACATAGTTGTTCACATGATCATGGCCCACAAAAGTTCCCAGTACATTCCTCTGAAGCACCATCTCTGCGAACATTCCGGTGTTTATTTTTGGTGAGCACTCTTTCTCCTTTCTATTGCCGACTTTAAATTCTCCATGATCAAAGGCCTGGGCATATTCGGGAAGTGGTATATGGAAGAACAGGAGTGCCTGGGCATCGGGATTGTCTGTCAGCCACTTTTCATTGCTTTCACTGAACCACCTGATCTGCGATTGGTCAAGCCAGCCATAGCCTTCAACTCCCTGGTCCTTTGCCAGAGAATAAGATCTGGAGTCCATACAATAGATCAGCTTTTCAGCTATTCCTTCCTGATTGTACACAGGCAGGATGTTATTCCCTACACCTTCAACTTGCAGACCTCCTTCGTCCGAAATGATACAATATGGCCGATTTGACAAGTAAGTTAATAGTTCTTCCCTTGAGATCTCCGCTTCATCCTCATGATTCCCGAATGTGACGGTATAGGGAACTTTATAGCCAATTAGAAGATCAGTTAATACTTCCCAGCTCTTAATGGTCGGTTTCCCGGTTACAATATCACCTGTCAGAATGACCAAATCCACTTGCTCAAGCTCCAAAACCGCCTTAATATTATCCAGGACCTCCTGCGAGTTTTCACCTCCGATATAAAAGTGGGTATCCGTAAACTGAGCAATCGTAAAGCTCCCGTCATCTTTGAATTGCAGTTTGACTTCCTGAGCAGAGAGTTTCAGGACAGATGAGGACAGAATTATAGCAATAGCTATGAATAAAACACGTGGGAAATAGTATTTCATGTTAATGGAAAGATTACTTAATATCTCTGAATTTCATGGAGATTACTTCACCCACCTTGGCATCGATCTTGAATATCTTGTAGAGGACTGTTTTCCCTACCAGCAGGGAGCTTGCCACAGAATTGGAGACTCCTTCATAGCTAATGGTGACCAACCAGTGGGCCTTATCCTCGGTCATTTCCACTTCTTCAAGTTGAACATTCTCTGCATCCGGAAAAAAGGATACCAGATACTCTTTTGCTTTATCAGTGGCCTCTTTTACATTTATCATACTCTAAAGATAGGGAAAACTGATAGTCTCACCAGTTACAGGTGGTGATATAATTGATATTGGGACTGAATCCCTGAAGTACAGTAACACCCTCAGGTGGGAAGGGGAGGGTCCAGACACATACTTCAGTGAGCATGGGCATATTGTCGACGCCGATTAATGTAAGGGCAGTATGCTTTGAGATATCCAGCCTGGTAAGCTGGTTTCCACAGGAGACCATTTTTGTTAAGCCCGTGTTGGCTGACAGATCCAGGCTGGTGAGCAGGTTGTTTTTACAGAACAGTGTTACCAGGGACTGGTTGAGAGAGATATCAAGTTCCGTAAGTAGGTTTCTGCTGCAAATAACTTCCTCCAATAGCAAGTTGTTGGAGATATCCAGTGATGTGAGTTCACAACTGATACACTTCAGATACCTTAGGGTACTGTTTCCTGACAAATCTATGCCTGAAAGGGGGTTCAGGGTGATGGTCAGGGAGTCGAGCTGAATAAAGGCTTCAAGTCCTGTCAGATCAGTAATTCCTGAAGGCGGGATTAGCAGGGCCTCTGTGGCTTCAGCTTCCGGGTAGCTTATCTGCCCATCTCCGTTCTTGTCGACGCCATTAGCAATCAATGCATACAGAAAGGCACTATCAGGGATATGAACGATCTCCTCCTGTTTGGAATTGTCACATCCGACAAACAGGCCTATGGCTATTAATAGGACTGATATTTTTCTAAAAACTGATTGCATTTTCAAGGATTACATACAAAGGAGAGGGGATCAGTCTGCCTGGCCTTTCCAGTCAGATCGGATCCCCCCGTGAGTTTGATTAAAGACAAAAACGCTAGTAGTCTTCTTCCTTCAGCTTCATATAGGACTGTGGATGGAGGCATACCGGGCAGTTTTCTAATGCTTTTGCGGACTCATATACATAACCGCAGACCATACATTTCCACCACACTTTGCCGTCTTTCATAAAGACCTTGTCTTCGGAAACATTCTGAAGAAGCCTCAGGTAGCGATTCTCATGCTCGGCTTCTACCTTGGCTATCATTTTAAACGCTGATGCAACCTTGGGGAATCCCTCCTCTTTGGCAATCTCTGCAAAAGCGGGGTAGAGGTCTGTCCACTCTTCATTTTCACCCTCAGCAGCCGCCTTCAGGTTCTCAGCAGTGGTTCCGACTATACCTGCAGGGTAGCTTGCAGTGATCTCCACCACACCTCCCTCAAGGAAGCTGAAAAAACGCTTGGCATGGGCCTGCTCCTCCTTGGCGGTTTGCAAAAAAATAGCAGAGATCTGCTCAAATCCTTCTTTTTTGGCTTTTTTGGCAAAGAACTCGTAGCGATTCTTGGCCTGTGACTCTCCTGCGAACGCTTTCAGCAGGTTCTGTTCAGTTCTTGTTCCTTTAAGTGAATTTTCCATTTCAAGTTTTTTATAGTTTAATAAATTCTGATTTCTCTTCTCCGCAGACCGGGCATTCCCAATCGTCGGGCAAATCGTCAAATTTCACACCCTCCTTCTCTTCGTCATAAATATAACCGCAGGCGGGGCATTCATACTTTGCAAAACTCTCTCCTCCAGCGGCTTTCTCAAGCTTGGACTTATCTATGTAGGTAGGTGCATTTTTGGGAGCTACACCTTTCTTCTCCCTCTGGTAATGCAAGTAGGTGAGAGGGTCTTTGCTGTCATCCAGTACCTCGGAATGAACCAGTTCTCCAATGAACATCAGGTGGGTGCCCACATCGATGGTTTCAACTACTTTGAATTCCAGGAAGGCAATGGCATCATTCAGGACTATGGGTACCCCGGTTTCCCCGTATCGGACATCCATTTCTTTCAGCTTATCTGTGTCTTTCCCACTTTTATATCCGAAAGTACCAATGGTTCCGACCCCGGCATCTTGTTGAAGGACCGAAACTGAAAATCCATCCGATGACTGGATAAGTCCGACCGTATGGTTATCCTTGTTGCAGCAGGTAGCAAAACGGGGAGGATCGGAAGTGACCTGGAACACGGTGTTTGAGATATAGCCGTTTCCCTTCTCCTTTGAGCCTGAACATACGATGTAAAGACCGTAGGAAACTTTGAAAAATGCATTGTAATCAATCATGTTGGTGGTGGTATTTTGTCTTGTACTAAAGTTAGGGCATTGACAGTTAATCGCAAGCTTTAGGTGCTGATTTTAACTTAGACCAGTTTTAGATAATTTCATCACTAAACCACAGGTCAAAAGCAGAGAGGCAACAAGGTAATAGGGGAGGGTTAGTGCTGGGTAATAGAGTCCCATCATTACTTCAACTGTAAGCCAGACCATTAGTACACCACCCTGGAACATGACCATCCATGCCTGGAGCCGGTGTCTTTTTATCACCAGGATGGCAAAGAGCAGGCTCAGGATCCCGTTAAAGAGACCCAGGAGAAGAGCGGGAAAGAGAAAATTACTGAAGGGAGTTTGATCAAGCATTTCCAGGGGTAGCCCCATTTTCATGCCCGAGGGCTCCGCTATCATCAAGATGGCGGCAGGTAGTGCGCTGAGACCCAGAAAAAAGAGCAGGACCAGTGATATGGTCCTGGCTCTTTTATAGTGCTTTTTTATGTTAGAGCTCATACCAGAAGGCATCCCTCAAAACTTCCAGGCTCTTGGGCACAGCTTCCATTGGATCGGCTTTTCCTTCCATTTCCAGGGAGATATACCCCTTATAGTTATGCTTGCGCATGATCTCACCAATACGTGGGTAATCCAGGTCCAGGCTATACCATTTTCCGCCACCATAATAGGTTTTGGCCTGCATGAGGTAGGTTTCTGGTGCCAGCTGTTCCAGTTTCTCGTAGGGATCTTCCAGGAAGTTCCCTGTATCGAGAGTGACCTTCAGCCAGGGCGAGTCAATGGCATCCACGATGCGCATCACTCCCTCTGGTAAACGTCCCAGTCCCCAGTGATTTTCGAGTCCCAGAACTACTCCGCATTTTTCTGCAGTGGGCATGATCTTTTCCAGAGAATCAATAACCCATTTGAAACCGTCCTCATCGGTATAGCCTTCCAGTGATGGCTCAATGCCCCTGTTCTCCATCAGGTGGTCAAAGTCTCTGCTGGTTCCCCAGCGGCCTGTATTTATCCGCATGGTGGGTATGCCCAGCTGGTAAGCCAGTTCAATCTGGTGAATGGTCAGGTCAATGTTTTCCTGCCGTTTATCTGCTTCGGGATATACATAGCCCTGGTGGGTGGAAAAACCCATCAGGTCGAGTCCGCTATGAAAGGCTCTTTTTTTCAAGTTGTTCAGATAAGATGTTTCTTCTGAAGCCATCTGTACCAGCAAAAGTTCCACACCGTCAAAACCCATGGCGGCTGCATGGTCGATAATCTCCTCAAGAGGTGGTTCGCC
>RCNC010003423.1_pt1 | contig 10358 bp, 9 predicted proteins | sample 2041301 | NCBI WGS metagenome assembly RCNC01 (sample SAMN09708231, study PRJNA481090) | Marine sediment metagenome, whole genome shotgun sequencing project. | biome: marine sediment; feature: ocean; material: sediment; isolation source: Sewage treatment plant 13A marine sediment (STP13A) ... | reverse complement strand
GCCGACGGAAACGGCAACGGCCGGAAACCGTTCGCCGCTGGTTCATCATCATCCCAATCTTCGGCGAATTCCGCGCACCCGCGTCTGATTCATCGAGGTTGCCGTCCGCGCCGCTTCGTGATTGAATGACTGCGCATGAGCGGCGTCATCGACAAGATTGCACTCCTCGGTAGAGAGTTCACCATCCAAACCGAGTTGATTCCCGGCGAAGAGGTCAGGATTCGGACGCTTGTCTATGATGGCGGACGGCTGGTGACGAGCCGCGAGATTCCCCTCGACCCGTCGTTGACCACCGACAACCAGATTGAAGCCAAGGTTCGACGCCAACACAAGTTGATCACCGACACCCTGGTCAAGCGGGCGACCGAACTTCAGGCGAGCAAGGGTGGAGAGGCTGCGCGACCCGCCGCCGCACCTCCTGCACCGAAACCCGATCGAGTCGCTCCAACGGGAACACCCCGACCCGAGATCGAACCCGGTTCACATCTCGAGATCGCCATCGCCCTTCGGAAGACCATCGGGCCGTTCGGACTCGCGTTCGCCCACCCGGCGCCAACAACCGCTTCCGGCTACGACACCGCTCTCGAGGAAGTGGAGGCCGCCATCGACGCGATCATGAAGTCGTCGGTCTACGAACATGTCAGACTCGACGAGCAGCTGACCATGATCGCCATTCGCGGCCAACTCGCCACCTGGCGTCTGGCCGAAAAGGACATCGCCACGGCGACCGAGATCTGGCCGAGCATCGAGGGCTTCGCCTACCATCAACAGAAGATCAGCGATCGCCGCGACCTCGTCACTTTTGACCACAAAATGCTGACCTGGTCCATGAGCCAGCTCGGCAAAGGCACCATCACGGAAGAACTCCGGGACGGTCTCTCGCACCTCGCCGGGCGAGATGCCGAACTCGACGCCTTCCTTGCCAATCCCGAAGACATGGATCAGATGGGATTGCTCGAAATCCTGCTCAGACTCATCGACCAGACCCTGGCGTAGACCGTCACCTTCGGGTCCCGAGGAAGATCGTCAGTTGACGAGTTCCTCATCGGAATCGAATCCCGGAAACTCCCCCCATCTTCGACATTCGTTCGGTGGCGGGAATGGACCGAGTGAGATCTGGCTCAGCTTTCCACCGACGACATCGAACAGGACCGTCGCAATCAGCGAACCGTCCTGTTCGATCAACGCACAGGGCCTTCCCGGTGAACTCGCCGACCCTCCGGGGGTTTCCCCGATCTCGACTCGAACCACCGAGCAGGTCTTCTCAAAGGTCGCGAATTTTGATCTCAGATAACCGAGGTATCCATCCCGCCCCACCAGGTCATTGACCACCCACCGCGACATCACCCGCACATCATCGGCGAGAATCGGCTCCAAAACCGATGGGTCATGGGTGTTGTAAGCGCGCGCCCAGGCGAGGGCGGCGTCGCGTTCGGTGAAGGCGAGTCGAGTCATGAGTCCATTGTCGCCGATCTCCCGATGACCGGGGTAGCGTCCGTTTCCGTATCCGTGCCCGTGCCCGTGCCCGATGCTGCGACGTATCTGCGCCCATCTGCGCTATCTGCGGTTTCTCCGAGCGATGGACCCAGAATCCAGCATCCGGTATCGAGTATCCTCTCCCCATGAATCGCGTCACCCAAGTCCTTGCAACGACCAACGAGATCAGCCTCAAGGGCGGCAACCGCAAATGGTTCGAGCGGAAACTGACCGAGAACGTCCGAAGCGCCCTGGTTGACCTCCCCGTCGCCGCGGTCACCCGACCGGCATGGCGGGTCCTCATCAGTTTTTCCGAACCTGTCGATTTCGCCGAGGCCGCGCGCCGGCTGCACACGGTCTTCGGTCTCGGCGGCATCATGGCGGTGGAGCACGCCGGATTCACCATGGCCGATCTCGAGGCCACCATCGAACCCCAGCTCGAGGGAATCTCACCCGACACCTTTGCGGTCCGCTGCCTGCGCTCCGACAAGACCTTCCCCATGACAAACCCCGAGATCGAGCGCTCGTTGGGTTCATTTGTCCAGGAAAAGACCGGCTGGCCGGTCAGGTTGAAGGATCCCGATCTCACCATCCACGTTCTGGTCGATGAGAACGGTATCTTCGCCTGGACCAGGAGAGTTCCCGGACCCGGTGGCCTCCCCGTCGGGGTGGGCGGCCGCGCCTGCTGTCTGCTCTCAGGCGGAATCGACTCTCCTGTCGCCGCCTACATGATGATGAAGCGTGGGATGCGGCTCGACTTCGTCCACTTCCACTCGGTTCCTCGGACCGATCCGGCAAGTCTTGAAAAGGTCCACGATCTGGTGCGGGTCCTCAACCGCTACCAGGGTCAGGCCCGGCTCGCCATGGTTCCCCTGCTCGAGATTCAGGAACAGATCGCGGCCCGGTGCCCGGCCCCGCTCCGGGTCCTGCTCTACCGCCGTTTCATGTTCCGGCTCGCCCAACGGGCGGCGCGCCGATTCAATGCCCGCGCGCTGGTCACCGGCGAGAGCCTCGGCCAGGTGGCGTCTCAGACAATCGAGAACATGGCGGCCATCGAGGCCGTGACATCGATGCCGGTGCTCAGACCGCTCATCGGTCTCGACAAACAACAGATCATCAACATCGCCAGGATGGCGGGTTCATTCGAACTCTCGATCCTCCCCCACTTCGACTGCTGCTCCTTTCTCTTGCCTGAGAACCCCGCCACCAAGTCCTTCGCCGATGAACTCGACGCAGCCGAGGCGGAACTCAGCGTCGACGACCTGGTCGCCGATGCCCTCGAACAAACGGAGGTCCACCGCATCAAGGACGCCGTCGCCTGGGAGGAGATTCCCATCCCCGTGGAAGCCGCCGGATGAGCGAGAAGAACCGATCCTCTCGCCGCGACTTTCTCACCAAGTGGTTCGACACCTTCCGCGATGCCTCCAAGGTCGTTGCCAAGGCCGGAAAACCGGATCCGGCAAAGGTGCTGAGGCCACCGGGAGCCCTCACCCCCGACGAGGACTTTCTCGCGGCCTGCACCCGTTGCGGCGACTGCATTCCGGTCTGTCCGGTCGAGGCGATCATCACCATTGAAGAAGAGGACGGACGAAAGCTGCCCGCCATCAACCCGAATGTCAAGCCATGCCGTCTGTGTGACGATCTCCCATGCATCGCCGCGTGTCCCGATGGCGCGCTTGTCGTCCCCGAGGGTGGTCCTGAGCGAGTCCGGATCGGCATCGCCAAAGTCGATCCGAGGCATTGCATCACATTCAAGGGCGAGCTCTGTACCCGCTGCTACAGCGCCTGCCCCTATCCCGACAAGGCGCTCATGATGATCGGCAGCCGTCCGCTCGTGGGTTCCGGCGCCTGCACCGGCTGCGGCCTGTGCGAATTCGCCTGTCCGACCCACCCCAAGTCCATCGTCGTCGTGCCCGAACGCGATCTCGTGCCCGGGCTCCGGATTCCGAGGAATGAGTACTCGGGACCGGACAAATGGATGGGGTAGCGGGCCGGCGCTGAGCGCCGGCCCGACCGCCCAATTCTGAATTGTGAATTTTGAATTTTGAATTTCATCGCAGGTCCGCGTCGTGTGTTGCATTTTGCTTGACAGGCAGCGCGTTACGTACTTGATCGCCCCTGACGGTCTCCGTGACCGTATCCGAGGCCGTATTCGGCTGACACCTGTTCGCTGCCACGGACCCGGTCGAGTCACTCTCGTGACGAGTTCTCCGGTGCCACCCGTTGCATTGATCGGCATCGACGATTCACCTTCGCCGGAACGCAGTCAGCCGAACAATGCAACAAATGGCACCACGCCGTACGTCCCGGAGCCGCGACCGAAGCATCAGCCGGACCCGAAAAGAACGCGTCCCTCGGGGTGCCGGGTTTGACAATGTGCCCCACGAATCTTCCGGCAACTCGTCACCTCCCGCACATTGTCATACCGGGCTCCCTCGGGAAGCGCCTTCCGGGACTACTCTTCCGGCTCAGAAGGAGGCCGCCGGCGCACGAGCAGCGTGGTCACACACCTCCCGGCCTCCTCTTATGACCACGCTGCTCGTGCGACGCTGGAACGCCGGAGGCGGACCAGAAGGCCGGAGCTGAAAGAACCCCGAAACCGTGGTCTCGTTCCCGGACGCGCCCGGAAGTCAGAGCTGTGTCTCGACCTTGAGCTGGCGGGTCATGAGTTCTTTCAGGGCATCCTTTGGGTCGGTCTGCCCGGTCAGAATCCGCGCCATGCTCTGGGTGATGGGCATCTCGATCGAAATCCTGTCGGCGAGTTTGGCCGCGGCGGGGGTGGTCTTGACTCCCTCGGCGACCTCCCGCATGGAGCCGAGGATTTCGTCCAGGGTTTCGCCCTGGCCGAGCCGTCGGCCGACTTGACGGTTTCGCGACAGCGCGCTGGTCGAGGTCAGCACGAGGTCGCCCATCCCGGCGAGACCACGGAAGGTGTCCGGCTCAGCTCCGAGGGCGACCCCGAGGCGGGTGTTCTCGTGCAGACCGCGGGTCATGAGTGCGGCCTGCGTGTTGGCGCCCAAACCGAGACCGTCGATGATCCCGGCGGCGATGGCCACGGTGTTCTTCAAAGCGCCGGCCAACTCGACGCCGATGAGATCACCCCCGGCGTAGCAGCGGAGGTGGAAGTCCGAAAACTCCTCCTGGAGCCTGCGCGCGAGATCTTGGTCCCGACAGGCGAGAACCGCGGCCGACGGATCGCCACGCACGACCTCGATGGCGAAGGTCGGTCCGGACAGACAGCAGAACCGGTCCTCGGGGATGCCCAGCGCATCCGCCGCCAGCTCATCCATCCGCCGCAGACTCTCGGTTTCGATCCCCTTGGACGCCGAAACCACAACCGTTTCCGTTCGGAGAAACGGCGCGAGCCGCTCCATCACCGAGAAACTGAACTGGACCGGAACCACCCAGATCCAAACATCGGAGTATGTCGCCGCTGCCTCGAGATCGCTGGTGCTTCGGATAGCGGGATGGAGCTCGGCGTCGGTGAGGAAGATCGGATTCCGGTGATCGGCGTTGATTCCCGCCGAAACCTCGGGTTCAAGAGCCCACAGCAACACATCGTGCCCGCGGCGGGCCATCTGATGAGCCAGGGCGCAGCCCCAGGAACCGGCGCCGAAAACGGTGATCTTCATGCACTACCTCCAGAAGCCGGGGCCGAGGCGCTGCTCTTTACCGGTGACCAGGTTGCGGATGTTCGAGTGGTGGCGAAGGATGATCAGGATGGCCGCGGCGGCCACCGATGCGAGAGTGACCCAATCGGGGTGATCCACCAACTGGATGAGCACGGGGAAGCTCGCCGTAGCCGTCATGGATGCCAGCGAAACCCACCGAAAGAGGCCAAGCATCACGATCCACACCCCGAAAGCCGCGACTGCGCTCAACGGGGCGATCACCAGGAAGGCGCCGAACCCTGTGGCCACCCCCTTGCCGCCGCGAAAGAGGAGCCACGGTGGGAAGCAGTGGCCGGCAACGACCGCCAACATGGATGCTGCGAGCCAGGCGCTCTCGGGGTTGAAGATCATCATCGCCCAGACCGCGAGCGAGCCCTTGGCGATATCGAGCACGGTGACCGCGACACCGACCTTCCACCCCGCCGATCGGAGGGCGTTTGTGGCACCGACGTTGCCCGATCCCTCACGGCGGACATCGCGGCCGGTGACTGACCTGACAAAGATGTAGGCGAAGGGGATCGAGCCCACGAAGTAGGCGAATGCCACCAAAGCCAGCTCAATCGTCATTCCAGTGGAAACCTCTCCAGGGGAGTGTACACCGCACCACCCGGCCGGAGATCGCTGGCAAAGAGTACGACCTCCCGGCAGGTGAACGGCTCGAGTTCGAGGCCCCTCCCCCACTCGATGAATCGCTCCACCAGATTTCGCGGCCAGGCCCGGTCGAGGCGGGCCTGGGTCAGATGGAGGGACCACGCCCGACCCTCGCGGGGAAACCCCGAAGCGACGGCGGCTTCATCCACCGCAGCGGCGACCGCGGCTCCGCCCGGAGCCTCTCCGCCGATCCAGGCGACCCGCGGCCGGCGTACTGAGGGGAAAAAACCGGCGCCGTGGAGACGGACCGTAACCGCGGGCATGACGCTCACACGGTCGATGACTTCCATTTTCAGCTGCGACAGCTTCTCCGCCGTCGTCTCGCCGATGAACTTCAGAGTCAGGTGCTGTCCCTCGGGCCGGGTCCACCGGGCACGAGGAAACTCGGCCCTGAGGTGGCGCTGCTCGCGCCGGATCTCGTCCCGAATCCGGTCCGGCATCTCCAGCGCCACAAAGGCGCGGACCATGGCCCCGCCGCTCACGGCGAGTCTGAAGCCAACCGGCGGCGCAGGAGATCAAGGGCGTTGTTGAGGCTCCACTCGCGAACCACCGAGCGATCACCCGGGAACACCCGGTGCTCGGCCCATACGCCTCCCGGTCCGGCAACCGCCCAGTGAACCAGCCCCACCGGCTTGTCATCGGTGCCCCCGGTCGGTCCGGCGATCCCTGTGATCCCGATCCCCCAGTCGGCTGCGAGCCGGGTCCGGACCCCCGATGCCATGGCGCGCGCCACCTCCTCGGATACCGCGCCGTGATCCACGAGCACATCCAGCGGGACCCCGAGCTGATGCTCCTTGACATCGTTGGAATAGGACACGACCCCACCGACGAATGCATCCGACGCGCCCGGCACATCTGTCAGCCGCGCGCTCACCAGGCCGCCGGTGCAACTCTCGGCAGTGGCCAGCGTCTGACCCCGACGCCGTAACTCCTCGATGGCGACCTCGGCCAGGCCGGTGACATCGGTGCCGGCCAGATCGTCGCTGAAAACCTCTTCGAACGCGCGCTCCATGACATCCAGGTGATGCCGGGCGCTGCCCTCTTCACCCTCGGCGCTCAGCACCAGCCGAACCACGCCGTATGAGGCGAGGATCGACACGTTCTCGCGGCCGAATCGCTCATAGAGATGACGCACGCTCTCCTCGACATCGGACTCGAAGACTCCCCCGAGAACCAGGGTCCGCCGAACCCGGACCGCTCCCGGGTTCCACGATACGAGTTCAGGTAGGAGACCGCGCTCGAGCATTTCCTCCATTTCCCAGGGCGGACCCGGCAGGACCGCCAACAGACGACCACGCAGATCGAAGAGCATGCCTGGAGCAGTGCCGCGGTTGTTGTACAGCAACCGGCTCCCTTCGACGACCCGAGCCATTGAGGGTGCGAAGACCGGCATCTCGCGCCCGCGAGATGCGTAGCGATCGCGGACCCATTGCTCGACTTCCTCGCTGTGACGGATCGGCCGATCGAGGGCCCGGGCAACACCATCGCGGGTGACATCATCGGCGGTCGGGCCGAGTCCACCGGTTACGACCACCAGATCATGGTGGGTCAGTAAATCGCGAATTGTGGTCGCGATCTGATTGATGTCGTCCCCAACCACTCTCTTTTCATCAACGACGACGCCATACCGGGCGAGAGATCGGGTGATGGTCAGTGAGTTCCGGTCGAGCTTCTCATCTCCCAGGAGCTCCGAGCCCACTGCGAGACAGGCCGCGGTTCGTTTGTCTTCGCCCATCGATGCCTCCGGGAGAATCATACGCGGACTCAGTGGCAGAGGAGGTGAGGAAGTTAGACGTTGAGGCTGTCCCATCGCCGTACCCCCTCACTCCTCACCAGCGAGCGCTGACTTTCTAACTAGCGACCAAAGGGAGCGCTGACTTCCTCACCTCCTCAACTCCAAACTTCCTCACCTCCCATTTACACATCGCCACGGCGACGATATATTCAAGGGCGGTACATTCTCTTTTATTTGGGGATCATCGCGAAAACGAGGGTCGTGCTTGCGGTGATGTCAGCATTATTGGAAGGGAGCGAGAACATGAAGGCGTCCGTTTGGAAAATGTCTGTGTTGATCCTCGCCGTAGCGGTTGTTGCCTCGGGTCAGACCGCCAACGTCAACCATTCCGGGATGGTCGCCGTCAACGACGGTCAGAGCCTCACCACCGACCCGGTTTCCACCACCCGTGATGCCCAGGGAATCTGGTTCATCGAAGGTGGAACTCTTGCCGAAGTCATGGAGGCCATGGGCTACGCCGTTGCCCAGGACCGCCTGTGGCAGATGGATACATTCCGTCGCCAGGCACGCGGCACCCTCTCGGCGCTGCTGGGCCCCGGCTTGGTTCCGACCGACGTTTTTCTTCGCACCATCGGCTATTCGGATGAGGAGCTGACTCAGCTCTTCGAAGAGCTGTCGCCGGATGCCCAAACGGTCGCCCAGGCTTATACCGACGGCGTCAACCGGCGCATCTACGAGTTTCTCGTCGGCTACGACTGGATGAACATGCCGTACGAGTACTGGTTGCTGGGCCTGCAGTCCGTGTTGCAGGGCCCCGGCCTGCCGGTGCTGCCGGAGCCGTTCACGGTCAACGACACTCTCGCCTGGCTTGCCATGCTCCAGCGCAACTTCGACCCAGAGGCGCTCAGCACGGGTCAGACCGACAACGCCGTGCTGGCGCAGACGCTGGGTGGGGTCTACGGCCAGGAAGGTCTGGCCATGTTCACAGATCTTCGTTGGATCAACGATCCGGCGGCACAGACGATGATCCCGTCAGGGGTCAAATCGGCACCGGCTCAGATCCCCGATCTCGAGGCCGCCCGGAAATTGGCATCGATGCCGAACCTCGGCGATGCCGCCGACCGGATGCGCTCCAGAATCGACACCTACCATTCTCAGATGGAGGCGCTCAATGCCCGCGTCAAGATGGGCAGCTATGCCTGGGCGATCTCAGGCGACAAGACCGCATCCGGCAACGCAACGGTCTACTCGGGTCCGCAGATGGGTTTCTCGACCCCGTCCGTCGTCACCGAGGGCTCGATTCGCGGCGGCGGGCTGGATATCTCGGGCATGACCGTTCCCGGCATTCCCGCGATCATCATCGGCCGCACACCGCACCACGCGTGGTCCATGCAGGTGGGTCATGCCCACACCACCGACCACTACCTCGAGGCGCCCCAGAGCGTCAATCTGCACCGCATGGAGACTATCAAGGTCTTCGGCGGCCAAGACGTGGTGATTCCCGTCTTCCGAAGCTCGCACGGTCCGATCGTCGAGCCCATGCCCTACGATCCGAGCAACCCGCCACAGATCATCGTCGCCTGGGCTTACGCCCATTGGGGCCGTGAAGCCAAGTCTATCGAGGCTTTCTTGAATCTGGCGCAGGCCACCAGCATGGCCGAGTTCGATGTGGGTATCGAGACCATCGCCGTCAGCCAGCACTACACCTATGCCGACCGTGACGGCAACATCGCCTACTGGATGTCGGGTTGGGATCCGATCCGGGCGGCCGGTGTTGATCCGAGACTACCCTCCATCGCCGACGGCACCACCGAGTGGACCGGCGAGCGCCGGGAGCGCGCGCACGACTCAAACACTCCTCAGGGTTACTACGGTGGCTGGAACAACAAGTCTCAGGCCGACTACAACAACCCCTTTCAGAGTAACTACTACGGCATCTTTCACCGTGCTCATGTCATCGAGGAGTACCTCTCGACACACGACGATCTGACCTATGAGGAAATCCGCGATCTCGCTCTCAACATCGCGACCACCAGCAGCTTCGGCAGCGGTGGCAACACCTGGTCTTTTGTCGCCGATGCGTTCTCCGCCGCGGTGGCGGCCGACCCGACCGGGGATCGGCAAGCTGCTGTGGACATGCTCCAGGCCTGGGACGGCCACTTCGTCGCCGGCGGCACCACCCAGTGGCAGATGGGCACCGCGCGAGCCGACGAATGGGTTCTCCAGGACGCGTGGATCAGGGAAGTCGTTCGGTTGACCCTTGAAGACGAGTTCATGATGGCGGGGTTGGACTACTCCGACCAGTCGACCCTCGTTAACTTCAATGTTCTCCTGCGCACTCTCGATCCGAACAGTGCCCTACCGTCGTATTACAACTGGTTCCAGGACAAGTCGGACTCCGGCAAACCCACCACTCCGGAGGGAATCATCATCCTGGCGCTCGACAACGTGATTGCCGACATGGGTTTGGGGCCGTATGGCGCCGAGCGCGGTTGGATCACCTACACCCACCAGGTCTTCGGCACAATGTGGCAGACACCCTGGTCGAGCCGTTCCACCTACGCCCACTGTGTCGAATTCGATGGCAACGGGCCGGCCCGCATCGAGAGCATGTTCCCCCTCGGCGAGTCCGGAGAGGTGCTACCGGATGCCTACGGGCAGGCGGATATCAACCCGCACTTCTTCAGCATGACCCCGGCATTCGACCCGTTCATGCCACGACCGTTCCCGCTTTTCGACTGAAAATCTCCTCTCAACCCTTCAGCCCCGCTCTTCGGAGCGGGGCTTTTTTGTGAGGAGGTGAGGAAGTCAGGAAGTGAGGAGGT
>RCNC010003421.1_pt1 | contig 10361 bp, 12 predicted proteins | sample 2041301 | NCBI WGS metagenome assembly RCNC01 (sample SAMN09708231, study PRJNA481090) | Marine sediment metagenome, whole genome shotgun sequencing project. | biome: marine sediment; feature: ocean; material: sediment; isolation source: Sewage treatment plant 13A marine sediment (STP13A) ... | reverse complement strand
AAAAACAGGGTCCGATCGGTCTCGGTCGCGAGGGAGATCAGCTTCCCTTTCTGCTGCGGCGATGACTTCTCGAAAATGTACTGCAGGTTGGTGGTCTTACCGCACAGACCGGGGCCGTAGAAGACGATCTTGACGTTGATTTCACGGGCGGCGTAATTAATGAAGCTCATTCTGAAAACAATGCATCGATGTCGTCGTCGGTTATCTCGGCAAAGGGCGAAAGCGCTTCAACGTTTCCTACCACCTGTGTCTTTGTCTCCATTTCGTTGAGGACACGCTCCATGTCGCCCGACGCTTTGCGAACCCGAAGGCGCACGAGGCCGAGAGACGAGCGCTCGTCGAAGATCACTACCAGGATCAACCGTTGTCCGACGATCGAAATGTGAATGTTGTCCTTGCGTCCCTCGTGGAACAGGATCGAAAATTCCTGTTCTCCAATGAGCTTCGCCAGGCCGTCCGTGGCCGCTACGTTGCCTGCGGTCAGAGAAGCGAGTGAGGTCTGGTCCACCAGATCGACTTCGCCGGCGCCGGCGATTTGCTGGCCGTTCTTATCGACCAGGAAGACGATCTTGGCGCTTGCGTCCATGCGCAAGGTATCGAGGAGAAACTTGATGCGATCGAACTCCTCCTCATACATGACCAGATTGGTGTCCAAGTCTTCACACTCCCAATAGTTTCTATTTCAGCACACACGCCCTCAACAGGCAAGACGACCCACTCACGGATGAATCGAAATCGAGGGTTTCGACGGCCCCCGATTATCAGACAGATGGGGGTCTGTTGAGAATCAGACCGGGCGCCGGAGCTGAAGGGCCTGGGCGAGTGTGACGCGGTCGACCGTGGCCACCTCCCCACCCACCGGGATGCCGGAAGCGGGTCGGCTGACGGCCACCCCCAGGGGTTGCAACAACCGGCTGATGTAGAGCGCGGTGGTCTCCCCCTCGACGGTCGGATCGGTTGCGAGGATGACCTCCTCGATCTCGCCTCCGCCGCACCGCTCCCGCAATCGATCGATCGTGAGGTCTTCGGGTCCGACACCGTGAAGCGGAGACAAATGGCCGAGCAGAGCGTGGTAGAGACCGTGGTACTCACCAGTAGCTTCGACGGCCCACGCCGTGGTCGGCTCTTCGACCACCAGAATAATGTTTCGCTCGCGTCCTGGATCGGCACACACCAGACAGGGATCGTCCTCGGTCAGGAGACAGCAGGAAGAACACAGTTGCACCGAATCCCGCAGTCGTTGGAGGACTGCGGAAAAGGCTTCGAGTTCGCCGGGATCGATGGTCAGAAGATGTTCTGCAAGCCGTTGAGCGGAGCGCGGGCCGACTCCGGGAAGTCTTTCGAGGTGCTGCAGGAGAGCACGGACGATTTTCGGCCGGAGATCCACTACGAGCCCTCACCGTTCGCGCGCACCGCCACAACCTCGCCTCCGAGTATGCGGGTGGCAAGGGCAACACCCGGATCGGCCTCTACGATTTCTTCGAGCAGCCGTTGGCCTTCACCACCACCGGCGCTCTCCTCGCCGGCCGCCGGCACCTCTTCGTCGATCTCCTCGTCGGGTGCGGCCGATTGTGCCGACGGGCCTCCGCTGGCGTCTGGAGGCCCACCACCGGCTTCAGATCCTCCGGCCGCCGCCGGAGGCGCCGCGGGAGGGCTACCCGAGGGAGCCGGAGACAGCGGGATCTCCGACCCCCCCGCCAACCACTCTTCCACCCGTCGGACGGCCGGCCAGCGGGCCAGGCGCATCGACGCTACCTCGAGGGCCAGTTCGCGGTTGGAGGCCTCATGGACAAGTCTCTCCTGCTCCACCCACAGACCGAGCATACGGCCCAGGGCGTCGGCACCGAACTCCTCAGCAATTGGTTGCAGCAAAGATTTGTGGCCATCCGACAGGGTCGGTTCCAGGGAAGGGTCCATGGCGAGATAGTAGAGGGTTCGAAGGGTGCGGCCGGTCTCCTGGTAGAGAACAGTCGGGTCCTGCCCACCTGCCAGTTGTTTCCGCAGCAGGCCATGACCCTCGGCCAGGCGCCCTGCCGCCAGCGCGCTCAGCAACCGGGCAATGACCTCGAGCGGAGGCACGCCGAGGACGGTTGCCACCGCCGCGTCATCGACCTCGTCGGCGGCAAAGGCCCGCAACTGGTCGAGGAGGGACAGGGAGTCCCTCACCGAGCCCTCGGCAGCACCGGCGATGGCGGCCGCGGCGGAGGGAGAGAGGGAGAATCCGTCGGCTTCGGCAATCTCCTGCAACCGGCCCCGAATCAGATCGGTGCTGACCGGGCGGAACTCGAGCTGCTGACAGCGGGACAGGATCGTGTCGGGCACCTTCGAGCGCTCGGTGGTGGCGAAGACCCAGAGAAGATAGGGCGGTGGCTCTTCAATGGTCTTGAGAAGAGCGTTGAAAGCACCTTTCGACAGCATGTGGACTTCATCGACAATCATCACCCGATAGCGATCACGCGTCGGCCGGTAACGAAGCAGATCCTGGAGGTCCCGAACATTATCGACACCGGTGTGGGTCGCAGCATCCATTTCGATGACGTCGATACTGGTTCCGTCGGTTATTTCGCGGCACGAATCGCACTTTCCGCACGGTTCGGCAGTCGGCCCCTCGGCGCAATTGACAGCTTTGGCGAGGAGACGGGCGACTGTGGTCTTGCCAACCCCGCGGAGGCCGGAAAAAAGGTAGGCCTGGCCGAAAGTGCCGGACGACAGTGCATTGGCCAGGGTTTGGACCACCGCCTCCTGGCCGAGGAGGTCGGCAAAGATCTGGGGCCGCCACGAACGCGCGAGTACCTGGTAGGTCATCCGGGTATCTTATCCGATCCTCGATTCGACGCGCTCGAGATCCGGCAGTCTCTCTCCCGAGTCCAGGCCCCAGGCAACAAAAGCCCGACTCAGTCGTAAAGACACCATCTGATCCACTTCGGCCTTCGATGCTATGAGATCGGGTATCTGTTATGCTACGCAACGAAACGCCCTACGGATCCAAGGGAGGATTAGCGTGAACTACCGAAAGATCACAACCCTGTTTATCGGCCTGCTTGTTGTCGCGGCATCCGTTTCCGCGATCACCCCCGGAGAAGATCTCCTGATCGCGGGCGCGGCACGAACCAACCGTTGGCACTCGGATCTCTATATCAATAACCCCGGCGACAGCAGGGTCGAGGTCGATGTGATGTGGTTGATCCGCGATCAGACCAACCCAACGCCGACAACGCTCAGCTACTTTGTCGATGCCGAGGAAACTCTGATCCTCACCGACTTCTTATTCACCGAATTCGGCCTGAGCAACGCTGCGGGGGCCATCCGAATCACCGCTGACGGCGAGGTGACGGCAAATCTCATTGTCTACGCCGGCTTTAATGACTCCGTCGGCGGCACTCTCGGCTCGGGCTTCGAGGCGATCCCCGCTTCAGCCGCCACGAGTTCCGGTGAAGAGACATTCCTCATGGGCGTTGCCAATGCGGGCTCGTTCTACACCAACATCTTCGCCCTCGCCGGCGCCAACGGCGCGACGATGGAACTCGACCTTCTCGACCCCGACGGCACTGTCCTCGACACCGCGAACCAGACGCTCGAGGCTTACGAGCCGTGGCTGTCCTACAAGACCGACATCTGGAACATCGGCAGTTTCAGCGAGGGAACTCTTCGCGCAAAGGTCACTGCCGGCTCGGCCGCGATTCTCGGATCGAAGGTCGATTCGCGAAGTGAAGACCCGACGACTCTCGAGTCGGCCTTCGGCGGTGGAGGCGGCTCGGTCGACGGCATCTACCAGTTCTCCACATATGACTCGTTCGGTTTCGCCGCGGGCGGAAATCTGGAGATCGCCGACGCTGACGTGATCAGCATTGACGGCTCGTATTCGAACTTCGACAAGGTCGACGGCGGCGGTACCTCCGAGTGCACGCTGATCTTCTTCTGGGGTGTCGGACTCGGCACCACACCGGTCGAAGATTTTGCAAGCGGCGTCGAGTTCACCGATACCTACTATGACGAAAGCACCAACGTCATCGGTGAGATGACCTGGACGGTGACCTTCACGGTCGAGGACAACCTCGGATTCTCCGGCACCCTCGGCGCTGTCGGATCAGGTTGGTCGGACGGCGATGCCGGCTGCAACGGCACCTTCCCGGCACTCGACCTCGAGGGCGGCAAGGCCAACTGAACTCAATACCGCAACGATCTCGGGGCGCCCCAGCGGGCGCCCCTTTTTGTTAACCGGCCCGTCTGTCCTCGCGGGCCAAAAGGATCGCCCGTTGCCACAGTATGGGTCCGAGAAGCTGGTTCACCACCACCGCCGCAACGAGGTCTACCGGAAAGAGGCCGAGACCGCGACTCCCGAGGACCAACCCGATCAGGAGAAAAGAGACGCCTTCCATCGTTGCTGCAACGGAATCTCTTTCGCTTAAATCTTTACTCAGCCTCTTGCAAAAATCGAGAGCGCAAAGGCGGGGATAAACCCCGCCCCTACGATTCTCAGAGACAGTTTGCCATGAAGAATGGGGGCGGTTCGAATTCCGGTGCTCAACAGGGCTGTGACGATCGGGCACGAACCGAAAGTCAACTGAAAGACGTAGGGGCGGGGTTCATCCCCGCCCTTTTGCAGATAGCTTCTATCTTTGATGGGTCTACTACGATCTCTGCAAGAGCCGCGGTAAAGAATTAGGGGTTAAGGGCATCGAGGAAACGCGGATCCCTCCTGCAACGGGATACTGTCCCCCGCTTAAATCTTTACTCCTTACTCTTTACTTCTAAAAGTACTCGATCGACGTTACCGGTAGCAGTATCGCCGTGTTTCGCGGTTCGTTGCCGCGGTGTTCGCCGGAATCGAGATTCTTCACAGCGATCAGGATTTCTTCCGCCGCGGCGTCGTCTTCGATCAAACACAAGACGAGGCGCGAAAAATCGATGCCGGAGGGCATGAGGGAGCGCAAGCCCGCGAAAATCGGTAAATCACGTTCCAGAAGTTCGAGGCCGCTTCGGCTCTCCACGACGACCGCGTCCGGCGCCTCTTCTTCGACCAGAATGGAAAGGACCTCGTCGAGGAACTCTTCGCTGTGGAGGATGACGACCAGGAAACGCAATCAACCGCCCTCTAAATGGGCGAGTGCCGCGATGAACTCCTCACCGTCACTGGAAGCAATCAACGGCTCGGTAGCATCCTGGCTGCGTGCGAGTCGCGCCAAACGGGCGAGACCGGCGAGGTGGTCGGCGGTGGTATTGGCATCCCCGAGGAGACAAAAGACGAGCCGCACCGGTTGGTCGTCCAGCGTGGGATATTCAATCCCTGCGGGATGGGTCGACGCGGCCATCACCAGACGCCCGAGGTGTGGGATCTGGGCGTGGGGCACCGCAACACCGCCACCGATGCCGGTGGAAAGGATGGTCTCGCGTTCAAAAAGCCTGTCGACCACCAGATCGGCGGATTCCACCACACCCCCGGCGGCGAAGATCTCCCCGAATCTTCGGAAGAGGTCCTCGCGACCGGTCACGTCTGGAGAAATCAGCACCATTTCGGGCTCGAGTTGTTTTGAAAGTTTCACGGGTCAGCCTACCTCTGCGTTCGTGGCGCGAGCTTACCCGCTACCGGCAGATCTCACCAGCATAGTGGGCCAGAAAAGCGAAAACGGTATCGCCGCTGGCCCGAGGGTTGTCCATTCGTCACTCAGAATCGGTCGACGAACTCACTGACTCCTGGAATCAGGAACCGCTCGCCTTTGACACCCTTGACGATGCAGAGAATGTGGACGATGAGGATGACCAACATGAACACCGGCCACAAGAGACCGAAGATGCACCCGAGGCCACCGCTGACAGCGCCGAGGATGCCGCCGATGACCATGAGTCCGATCATCACGACGAACTCTGCTCCGAACAAAACGAGTCCGTGTTTGGCGTGCCACTGGACTTCGCTGTCCTCCTTATCCACCAAAAGGGGAATGAGGGCGAGCAGACCCAGATAGGACAGCACGATCATGATGTTGCGATTACTGGAGACCACCTCGGGAGCCGAGGATTCCGGTGGCGGTGGTGGCGGGTCGGACACTGGCGGGGCTGGCGGCGGGGCGTTATCGCTCGGGCCCTGAGGAGTTTCTTCCATGCGCGTTCTCCCTTTCTCGAAGCTCATTGCGAAATCAGATGCACTCTATAACGACATTCTAACCGACTCGACAGGATTGTGAACTCAACCCATTTACCGGCGGATCCGGTCGGGTGGCGACCATGGTCTTGCGCCTCATCCTCCCGTGTGGTAACTTTCCCGACCGCGTGGCCCGTTCGTCTAGGGGTTCAGGACGCCGGCCTCTCACGCCGGTAACACGGGTTCGAATCCCGTACGGGCTACCAATTTCCCCTTAAAACCAAAAACCTGATTTCCACGTCAATCTGAACCGATCTCCTGCGCCCTGGCGGCGCGGCAAATGCTCGACAGACCCAGGGTATGCCTGTGCTTTGCCGCGCCGCCAGTGCATCAGGATCTCGGCTCATCTTGGCGCGCGGAAATCAGGTTTTTGGTCTCAAGGGGAAACGACGGAAAGATGAACCCTGCCGGTGAGATATCTGGGATCGTGCAGAACGGGAAACCTCGTGCTTTGCCCTACCATCAGGCCATCAGGATCTCAGCTCATCTCGGTCTCGTGGAAAACGCGATTTTGGGAAAGGGTGAAAAGGCAGAAAGGTTCCTCCTGCCGGTGAGGTATTTGGGGTCGTGCCGAACGGGAGACTTCGTGCTTTGCCGCGCCGCCAGTGCATCAGGATCTCGGCGATCTTGGTGCTCGGAAATCGGAATCTTGGGTTTCATTGAAACGACGATACCGGTTGGCTTTCCCCGCGATTTCATCTGCTATACTCTCGGGCCATTCTGACTGCTAGGAGGAGCTTATGAGCATCAAGGTTGCGATCAATGGTTTTGGACGTATAGGACGACTTCTGGCGCGCCATTTGAAAGCCCGAGACGGGTTCGATCTTGTCGCCATCAACGACCTCACCTCTCCCGACATGCTCGGCTACCTCTTTGGGCACGATTCGGTGCACGGCCGCTATCAGGGCACCGTGGAGGTCGACGGGTCGGACATCATCATCGATGGAGACCGGATGCGGGTGTTGGCGGAGCGTGACCCGGCCAAGTTGCCGTGGCGAGAACTCGGTGTCGATTATGTCTACGAGGCCACCGGCCTCTTCCGCAGCCGCGAAAAGGCCGGCGCTCATCTCGACGCCGGGGCCAAGAAAGTCGTCATCACCGCCCCAGGTCAGAACGTCGACGAGACCTTTGTCATGGGCGTCAATAACGAACTCTACGACCCGGCCAAGCACGATGTCGTTTCCAACGCCTCCTGTACCACCAACTGTCTCGCTCCCATCGCCAAGGTACTCCACGAAACGGTCGGCATCGAACACGGTTGGCTCACCACAACCCACGCCTATACCAACGACCAGAGCCTCCTCGATGTCCAGCACCCCAAAGACATGCGACGCGCCCGGGCCGCGGCCATCAACATCATCCCGTCGTCCACCGGTGCGGCCAAGGCCATCGGCCTCGTCTACCCGACCCTCGCCGGCAAGCTCCACGGTGCCGCCATGCGGGTGCCTGTTCCGGACGGATCGGTCTGCGACCTGACTTTCGTCGCGAGCAGAGAGTCTTCCGTCGAAGAACTCCAACAGGCATTCCGCGCCGCTGCGGACGGGCCCCTCAAGGGAATTCTGCGCGCCACCGACGTACCGATCGTTTCCTCGGATATCATCGGCGAGACCAACTCTGCAGTCGTCGATCTCCCGCTCATCGCACAGGTCGCGCCCACCTTCTTCCGCGTCGTCGGCTGGTACGATAACGAGAACGCCTATGCCCTGCGTTGTGTCGACCTGGTCGAGTACATGGTGGGGCGGGAGTAACGGGTGAGCCTCCCCGTCCTCAGTGATCTCGAGGACCTCGCCGGCGCTCGGGTGCTGGCCCGTCTCGACCTCAACGTCCCCATCAAAGACGGTGTGGTGCAGGACGACACCCGCATCACCGCCGCCCTCCCGACCCTGCGGTGGTTGCTGGAGCGGGTGGATGCGGTGGCGGCCTGCTCGCACCTCGGCAAGGCCAAGGGAACTCCCGACCCTCAATTCTCGCTCCGACCCGTGGCCGCCGCCCTCGAGCGCGCCCTCGACCGGAAGGTCCGCTTTGTCGACGACTGTCTCTTGGAACCGAATGCGGAACAGGGCGAGGTCCTGCTCCTCGAGAATCTTCGCTTTCACAAAGGGGAGAAGGCCAACGATCCGGACTTTGCCGCTCGTTTGGTCGCGCCATACAGCCATTACGTCAACGATGCCTTCGGCACCGCCCACCGGGCCCACGCGTCGGTCGTGGCGGCGCCGGCACTGTTTCCAGACGGACGCAAGGCCGCTGGTTTTCTGATCGAACGCGAGGTGGCCGCCCTCGGCCGCGTCGTCAATGACCCCGAGCAGCCTTTTGTCGCCGTGGTCGGTGGCGCCAAGGTCTCCACCAAGACCGCGCCCCTCGAAGCGCTGCTTCAGAGGGTTCGTGGTCTTCTGATCGGCGGCGGCATGGCCAACACCTTTCTCCTCGCCAAGGGCCTCTCAGTCGGCCGCTCGCTGGTGGAGGAGGAAATGTTGGAAACAGCTCGATCGGTCATGGAGCTTGCCGAGCAACGCGGCATCGACCTCGAGTTGCCCGAGGATGTCGTTGTCACGGACTCGATCACCGATCCACAGCGCATCGAGGTAATAGCCAGCAGTGCGATTCCGGCTGACCTCATGGTGGTGGACATCGGTCCCTCGGCCCGCAAACGCTACGCCGATGTTCTAGGCGAAGCGCGCACGGTCTTTTGGAACGGGCCCATGGGCGTCTTCGAAGTGAATGATTTTGCGGCCGGGACCCTGGCGGTGGCCGGGGCCCTTGCCTCGAGTTCGGCGTTTTCCGTGGTCGGCGGTGGAGAATCGGTCATGGCGATCCGGCGCGCCGGCGTCATCGACGAGATCAACCACGTCTCGACCGGTGGCGGGGCCTCTCTCGAATTCATCACCGGCACAGACCTGCCGGCTCTCGTCGCCCTGGAACTCTGATGGAGGAGTGCATGCGGACACCACTGATCGCCGGCAACTGGAAGATGAACAAGACCGTGAAGGAAACCACGGACTACCTCGAGGCGCTGCTCGCTGAGAATCCGCCTGCCGGAGTGGACGTTCTCTGCTGCCCATCGATGGTGGCTCTGCCTGCGGCGGCCATGGTGCTGACAGGCTCGTCTGTACATCTCGGCGCTCAAAATGTGCACTGGGAAACAAGCGGGGCCTTCACCGCCGAAGTGGCCCCCGCCATGCTCACCGAAATCGGGGTTGGTTGGGCCATTGTCGGCCACTCTGAGCGGCGCACGCTCTTTGCCGAGACCGACGAAACGGCGCTGGCGCGGGCACAGGCCGCACAGGCCGCGGGCCTCGAGGTCGTCTACTGCATCGGTGAGACCCTGTCGGAACGCGATGCGGGCGAGACCTTCGCGGTCCTGGAACGACAGACTGCCGCGCTCGGCGTCCTCGACCCCGACCATCTCGTCCTCGCCTATGAACCTGTGTGGGCCATCGGTACCGGCCGCACCGCCACCCCGGCGCAGGCGCAGGAGGCGCACGCATTCCTCCGGCTCCGCATTGCTGCGGTCTTTGACGGCGAGGTTGCCAACGCCTTGAGAATCCTCTACGGAGGCAGCCTCAAGCCCGCCAACGCCGACGAGCTCCTGGCACTCTCCGATGTCGACGGCGGCCTGATCGGCGGAGCGAGCCTTGACGTACGATCATTTTCCGCTATCATCCGCGCTGCGGCGGTCTGCGCCGCGGGAGATAAGTCGTGAGTATTCTACTGGTTATTCTGTACGTTCTGGTCTGTCTTTTCCTGGTCATGGTCGTGCTTCTGCAGCAGGGCAAGGGGGCGGATCTCGCCGGCGCTTTTGGTGGCGGCGGCAGCCAAACATCCTTCGGTCCGCGAGGCACCACCAATATCATGCACCGCATGACGACGGGTGCCTTCATTCTCTTCGTCGTGCTCTGCCTGGCCCTGGCCATCCTGTCCGGTAAACAGCGCACATCCGTGATGGAGAGTGTGGCGGCCCCGGCCCCGGTCGAGGCATCGGAAGCAGCAGCCCCGGCGCTGCAACCGGCTACCGACGAGACCCTTCCGGCAACCGAGGGTGAAGCCCAGGCAACCGCGGAAGAGGGCACCGGCGAAGAAGGTGAGTAAGAACTTGTCAGCCGAGCAGCTGATGCATAAAATGTCAGTCCTTGCCGAAGTGGCGAAATTGGTAGACGCGCACGGTTGAGGGCCGTGTGGAGTGATCCGTGCCGGTTCGAGTCCGGCCTTCGGCACCATTTTTAGA
>RCNC010003420.1_pt1 | contig 10364 bp, 11 predicted proteins | sample 2041301 | NCBI WGS metagenome assembly RCNC01 (sample SAMN09708231, study PRJNA481090) | Marine sediment metagenome, whole genome shotgun sequencing project. | biome: marine sediment; feature: ocean; material: sediment; isolation source: Sewage treatment plant 13A marine sediment (STP13A) ... | reverse complement strand
GGGACAAGACGTCACTAAAAAATCCCTGGATTACCAGCTGCTCGGCTTCCTGCCTGGGGATTCCCCGGGATAGGAGATAAAAGAGCTGGTCCTGATCAATTTTTCCGACTGTGGAACCATGAGTGCAGCGAACATCGTTATTGAGGATCTCAAGTCCCGGTATGGAATCTGATCTTGCAGCCTTATCAAGAATTAGGTTCCTATTAGCCTGGTAACCGTCAATATGCTGTGCTCCAGGTGCGACATAGATCATACCCCGCCACACCGACCTGCTTTTCCCATTCAGCGCACCCTTAAAGAGCAAGTCACTGGTAGTTCTTGGTGCAAGGTGCCGCTGAAGAGTGTTATATGAAAGGTGTTGGGATTCATCCGCAAAGAACATTCCAGATACTCTGCCTTCCGCGCCTTTACCTACTAGATCCAGAGACACAAAATGTTTACAGAGAGCTGATCCCAATGCGCCAATCTCCCATTCCAGATTGCCATCCCTCTCAACCAGGGCTTTTTTATGGCCAAAACTCCAAACACCTGAACCATAGTTCTGTAGCTCAGTGATTTGAAGATTAGCATTTGGACCAACGAATATTTCCAGGTTCTCTCCAGCCAGGGATTTTTCAGATCCATCATCAGCGGAAATGGTCTCCTGGATGTAGTTCAGGGAGGCTCCCTCTTCCAAATAGATCAGAGTTTGGAAAAAATGGGCAGTACCTTGCCCAGGAGCTTTACTAATGCCATAAATTGGCTCTTCGACCTGTACGCCTTTTGGTATATAAATAAAAATCCCAAATTTTGCGAATGCTCCAACTGCAGCTGCAAATTTTCCATCTTTGGGAGATATTACCTTTCCTAAAACTTTTTCTACCAGCTCAGAATGGTCAGAAGCCGCCTCGCTCAAACTGCTCAAGATCACGCCCTTTTTCTTGAGATCAGCCGATTGTTTTACTTGCACTCCAGCAGCATCAAGTATGAAATAGGTTTTGCCTGAGATGACCTCTTCGCTAAGAATACCTGATGCAATCTCAGAATCCTGGGAGGATTTAATTTGGCCATTGGGGAGCTGAATGGATTTAAAATCCAATCCATTCAATGATGTTCTGCGCCAGGCTTCATCTTTTAAGGTAGGAAATGGCAGCTCCTGATACGCGTCCCAGGAATCGCTCTTAAATTTCCTAAGGACAGGCGCCAGGTCCGTGGAATCCTGGACCATTTCACGTGTAAAAGTAAATCCCTTCTCTGCTTGTTTTCTAGCCATAATAATCCTTCATCAGCCGATCGATCCTTCCATTTGGAGCTGGATCAAACGGTTCATTTCAATTGCATACTCCATGGGCAGTTCTTTGACAAGAGGTTCAATAAATCCCGAAACCACCATACTGGTAGCTTGTTCTTCACTTAATCCCCTGCTCATCAAATAAAAGAGCTGTTCATCTTCCACTTTGGATACAGACGCTTCGTGCCCAATATTCACATCCTGTTCGTCGACTTCAATATAGGGATATGTATCTGATCGGGAATGATCATCCAGCAGCAGCGCATCACACACAACATTCGATTTCACGTTGGTATTGCCTTTATTAACTCGCAATAAACCACGGTAGGAAGCTCGTCCGCCATCCTTACTGATGGATTTTGAGATGATCTTGCTGCTTGTATCCGGAGCCAGGTGAATCACCTTTCCGCCAGTATCATGTTGTTGGCCTTTACCAGAAAAAGCGATCGACAGGATCTCTCCATGGGCGCCTTTGCCCATTAACATGCAGGAGGGATACTTCATCGTCACCTTGGATCCAAGATTGGCATCCACCCATTCCATTGTGCCATTTTCTTCAACCTTCGCTCGCTGAGTCACCAGGTTGTACACGTTATTGGACCAGTTCTGAATTGTGGTGTAGCGGACCCGGGCATCCTTTTTAACCATGATCTCGATCACACCTGAGTGCAAGGAATCGGTTGTATATTGTGGCGCTGTGCAGCCTTCCACATAGTGAACTTGGGAGCCTTCATCAGCGATGATGATTGTCCTCTCAAACTGCCCGATATTAGCGACATTCAACCGAAAATAAGCCTGAAGCGGAAGGTCCACTTTCAATCCCGGCGGGATATAAACAAATGATCCGCCTGACCAAACTGCGCTGTTTAAAGCTGCATATTTATTATCAGTAAAGGGAATAATTTTCCCGAAATATTCCTTGAAGAGTTCTGGATGTTCCTTTAAGCCATTTTCAATACTCTTAAATATGACCCCTTGCTCCGCCAGCTGCTCATGAATGCTATGGTAGATCATTTCTGATTCATACTGAGCGCCAACACCAGCTAGAAATTTCTGCTCTGCCTCTGGAATACCAAGCCGTTCAAACGTATCTTTTATCGACTCCGGAATATCATCCCAGGTCTTTCCTTCTTCTTCAATGGGCTTGACATAATAATAGATATCATCCAGATCAAGTGTAGAAAGATCGGGTCCCCAGGTTGGTACGGGTCTGGCTTGAAAATGCTCCAGGGCTTTTAAGCGGAATTTCAGCATCCACTCTGGTTCTTCTTTCATTTGGGAGATTTGCCGGACAATACCCTCATCCAATCCTTTTTTGCTTTTAAATACATGCACTTCAGGATCTTTGAATCCGTACTTATAATCTCCAATACCTTGAATTAATTTCTCGTCTGTTGACATGAGAAAAACTCCTGAACAAATAACTTAGGAAATACTGTATTGAAACCTATCAGGCAGTGTGTTTTTCCCGAAGCCACTCATACCCTTCTTCTTCAAGTTTGAGTGCCAGTTCAGGTCCACCAGATTGAACGATCTTGCCATGCAGCATCACATGTACAAAATCAGGTTTGATATAGTTTAAGATCCGTTGATAATGGGTGATCACCAGAACACCATGGTTTTCACTACTGATTGCGTTTACCCCATCTGACACGATTTTAAGAGCATCAATATCCAGCCCTGAGTCTGTTTCATCAAGAATGGAAAATTTTGGTTCTAATGTGGCCATTTGAAGGATCTCAACCCGTTTCTTCTCACCACCGGAAAAACCGTCATTCAGGTACCTGCCCGCGAATGATTCATCCATTTTGAGCAGAGCCATTTTTTCTTTAAGTTTTTTCCGGAAATCGGGGATAGATATGCCCTTGTCTTCCGGGTCTTGATATTTCCTGTGAGCGTTAATCGCTGTGCGCAGGAAATTGGCAACAGAAACTCCGGGCACTGCTACAGGATATTGGAAAGCCAAGAATAACCCCAGATTCGAGCGTTCACTTGGATCCAGATCCAATAGATCCTGCCCGTTTAGGGTGGCTTCCCCTTTAGTTACACTATATTTTGGATGACCCATTAAAGCATAGGCCAGAGTTGATTTCCCCGTGCCATTTGGGCCCATGACAGCATGGACTTCTCCAGCTTTGATAGTGAGATCCACACCCGTTAATATCTCTGTATCTTCCACGTTGACATGAAGATTCTTGATCACTAGTTCAGACATAAAAAATGGCTCCAATTCAGTTTTTATTGCTTTTTCAGCTGTTTTTTTGACAGGGCAGATTGTAGCATAATTAATCGCATAAGTCAATATTTTAGATAAATATCATATAAATTATTGACATCTCAGAGGTTCAATGATAGACTTTTGATGATAAGGCAGATCAAAAAAGGCTTTTTATGAGTAATAACACCAGAAATCGAGTACTGCGTTCGCTGCTCCTCAATCAAAAAAGGACTGTAAACGAATTAGCGGAAGCAGTGGATATCAACCCCATATCCGTGCGCCACCATGTTACTAAATTGGAGGCAGAGGGATTGATCGTGTCTGAAGAAGAACGACATGGAGTTGGTCGCCCCCGCTTAGTATTCACCCTTACTCCGAAAGGAATGGAACAATTCCCGCAGCGTTATTTACAGCTGACCTTGAGATTACTGGAGCAGTTGAAATCCAGTCTTCCAGAAAAAGTCCTGGGTAACATTTTTAAGGAAGTCGCGGAAGGAATAGCGGAAGACCTGACTCACGATATCAACCTGGAAGATCTCGATCTCAAAGAACGCCTGGAATTGCTTCAAGAGGTGTTGACCGCAGAAGGATTCATGGTCGAGATACAGGAAGAAGAAGGTAATTTCTATATCGTTGAAGCCAGCTGCCCCTACCATCATGTGGGAGAAGATTATCCAGAGATATGCGTGGTGGACCAGGAATTAATCGCCCACTTTGTCGCCTCCACACCAAAACGAGTCGAATGCATCCTCGATGGTGATAAACAATGCAAATATCTGATTAGAGATAAAGTTGATGAGGTATAGTTTATGATCGTAGATCAGTGGGAATTAGGAAAAGCGGACCGCGGATTGGCTGAGACCCTCCATATAGGCCTCCAGGAAGTCATGGATCCGGAACTGGGGATGAATATCGTCCAGTTAGGATTGGTCAGAAATGTAAAGCTTGAGGATGATGATGCCCTGGTAACCATGATCCTGACAACTCCTTTCTGTCCTTATGCACCTCAACTCATGGAAGCCTGCCGCAGCAAAACAGAAGAAATCCTGGGTATACCCACAAAGATAGAGATGGGACGTGAGTTCTGGGACCGCTCCATGATGGAAGACGATGCCGTAGACTGGGGTTTATATTAGGCCAAATCCCAAATCCAGACCAGCTGTGTTAACATCAAGAGAAATACCTTACCCCTTCCCGTCACCAAGGATGGGGTTTTCTTTAGTTCGGAATAACCGGATATGAAGCCATCACTGCAAGTTCTATCAACAGAAGAGGAAAAAAAGATCATCCAGGAGGCGATTAAACTCCTGGAAAATCCCGGGGTTATCGTCTCCAATTCAGAAGGTCTCAACCTGTTATCAGATGCGGGTGCAAAGGTTAACCTGAATTCTAAGGTAGCCTCGATTCCAGAAGAACTTATCCACAACGCTCTGAAAAACTGCCCGGCGCAATTCTCCCTCTATAACCTCAAGGGAGATCCAGCAGTCCAATACGGCAGTAACAGAACCTTCTTTAATCCTGGATCTTCAACCTTATACATCTTGGATTCCCAAACGCAGAAAACCCGCAAAGTTATTACGAATGACCTGGTCCAATTTATTCAACTTGTAGAAAACCTGCCGCCGATTGATGCCCAGAGTACGGCCATGGTACCCAGCGATGTTCCAGAGGCAGTCCAAGACCTTTACCGCCTCTATCTAGCACTTTGTTATATGACAAAACCAATTATTACTGGCATCTTTCGAAAGAAAAGCTGGGAAGTGATGAAGGAATTATTGGTAACGGCCGCAGGTGGAGAACAAGCCCTCCTGGAGAAACCGCTAGGGATATTTGATATTTGTCCCACATCACCCTTAGGGTGGAGCGACACCAGCTGCCAAAATTTAATAGACAATGCTTTATCTGGGATTCCGATCCAGATTGTGGCCATGCCCATGGCAGGAGCCACCTCCCCCGTTACACTTGCCGGGACAGTAGTCCAGCATGCAGCAGAATGCCTGAGCGGGGTAGTCATTGCTCAGTTAGCCTGTAAAGGCGCTAAGATCGTCTGGGGAGGATCGGCAGCAGTTTTTGATATGAAACACAGCACCGCACCCATGGGTGCCCCAGGAACCTGGTTAATCGCGGCTGCCTATACGCAGATTGGCAGGTCGCTGGGACTTCCAACTCAAGCCTACCTGGGTATTTCAGATGCAAAAATTGTCGACGTTCAATCCGGAATGGAATCCGCAACCGGGGCGCTTCTCGGTTCCCTAGCTGGAGCAAATATGATCTCCGGTGCTGGAATGCTGGCTTACGAGAATTGCCAAAGTCCCGAAAAGTTAATTTTGGATTCCGAAATGATCGCTTCCATCAAACATTTCTCAACGGGGATCCAATTTCGCGAAAATCCCCTGGCCATCAACCTCATCCGGGAAGTTGGAACCACAGGTGATTTCATTTCCCACGAGCATACATTAAAATGGTTCAAGGAAGAAGTCCATTATCCCTCTCCGGTTATCGATCGCCAACCCCTTGATCCAGCTGATCAAAGGGATTACAAATCTGCCTGGACCAGGGCTCAGGACCGACGGCAGGAATTACTTAGATCTACACCTGAGCCAACCCTACCTTCCGATATACGGGATGAGTTGAAAAAGATCACTGCCCGGGCTGCCCAATCCGAGGGGATGGACCTACTCCCCCCCTTACCCGGTCATCCTTCATAACTGGTGGACAAAAATCCAATTCTTCCCTCAGAATTTCTGTCTTCTTGATGGTATTTACACCATCCTTCACCACCCTTCCCAAATAAACCCAACTATGCTAAACTCTCCCTCGGTCATATAACAATTTACTTTCCGTTTCCTGCGTACTGACCACACTGTCAGGAGACAAACCCGTGGAAAGGAGGATGAGATGCGAGATTACGAACTCGTTATTATCGTTACCCCGGAAATTGATGAAACCGCTACGGCGGAAGTTGTAGACAAGGTAAAAAGCTGGATAACTGAAGTAGGGGGAACTATTGAGTCTTTCGAAGAGTGGGGAAGACAAAAACTGGCTTACCTGATCCGCAAGAACAAAGAAGGCCAATATTACCTCTTCAACCTCAAGTTGGAACCAACCGCAGTTGCTAATTTGGAACGAAATTTCGGCCTGCAGGAATCAATTATGCGTTTCCTGATTATCAGCAGGGAGGAGTGATCGACTTCGTTCAGCAGCCAGGTCCAGTGACAATCTCCTGGACCCACTTTCCCTGTTTTAAGGAGGCAGCTCATGGCCAGAGGTTTAAACAAAGTCTTACTCATCGGTAGATTGGGACATGATCCCGAAATGCGTTATACCCCTTCCGGCAAACCACTGACAAAATTCCAAATGGCGTCAGATCGGAATTGGACAACAACCGATGGTGAGAAAAAAAGCGAAACAGAATGGTTCAATGTTGTTGCTTGGGGAAAATTGGCTGAAATATGCAATCAGTACTTGAAAAAAGGCAAGCAAGTGTATATTGAAGGACGATTACATACACGACGCTGGCAGGACGATAAGGGTACCAATCATTCAGCTGTTGAGATCATTGCCCAGGAAATGATCATGTTAGATGGTCGTCCCGGGGATTCAATGACTGAAGAACCCCCTGCTGAGGATGAATACCCATTTTAATTTAGATAAGATTGAGATTATCTTAAGGAGTACCACATGGCAGAAAGAAATCATTATGAACGAGACAGATATCCGCAGGAAAGAGAATGTAGATTCTGTGGAAATCCCAAAATGAAGATCGACTATAAGGACACCGAGACCCTTAGCAGGTTTGTAAGCGACCATGGAAAGATCCGTGCCCGCCGACAGACTGGAACCTGCGCAAAACACCAGCGCGAGTTGGCTCGTGAGATTAAACGATCCCGTCACCTGGCATTGCTTCCCTTCACAGGAGAATCGCTTCGCTAGGCAAATTCAACAATCACAATAGATAAAACAAAAGAGTAAACTTATGCCGCCACATAACAAAAAATTTATAGCGCAGAAGCAAAGAGAAGATCGCCAGAAGCGCATAATTATCATTACAACCATTTCTGTCCTGGTCATTGTCTTAGGCCTGGTAGCTTATGGAGTCATTGATCGATTAGTGCTCACACCCAAAGTCACAGTCATCGAGCTGGAAGACGAGGAAATCACAGCCGATCAATTTGAAGAGCAGATTAGATGGAGAAGGCGCAATATGATCATGGATGTCGATCAGATGTTGATGACATTCCAGCAGCTGGGAGGTACACCCGAAGTATTTGATTACTTTGAACAGCAATTGATGTTAGCTATCACATCACTGCAGCAGCCTCTTATGGTTGGTCAGGAAGTCCTGAAAGCTCTCACCCAGGATATTATCCTGAAGGTTGAAGCAGAAAAGATGGGTATTGTCGTTGATGATGCTCGCATTGATCAAGAAATTGAGGAAGCTTTTGGATATTTCACGGGAGGTACCCCCACTCCAGCAGTAACCCTGGCACCCTCCAGCACCCCAGAGACCTCTGATGATCAGGATGGTGAGCCAGATCCTACAGCGACACCGCTCCTGCAGCCCACTGAATACACAGAAGAGTTGTTTGAGAACAACTACAAAGAATTCCTTCTCACCGTAAAGGATGTTGGTATTTCAGAAGAAACTATCAGGGATATCATAGGAATAACCATTATCCGCGAAGAAATCATTGAGATCGTCAGCGCTGAAGTTGCAGAAGAAGCAGAACACGTCTGGATCCGCCATATTCTTGTTGCTGATGAAGACACAGCTAATGAAGTTGTTGAAAAATTAGCAGCAGGTGAAGATTTTGTCGATCTGGCAGCGGAATATTCTCTCGACACCTCGAACAAAGAAAATGGTGGTGATCTGGATTGGTTCTCACGGGGCGCAATGGTTCAGCCCTTTGAAGAAGCCGCTTTTGCCCTTGAAGTTGGAGATATAAGCGATCCTGTTCAAACCGATTTTGGATGGCATATCCTAGAAAGCTTAGGTAAAGATGACTTACTTCTGGACCCCTCAGCTTATCAACAACTCCGCAATCAGGCTTTCACTGATTGGATAACAGAAAAAGAAACCTTATACCAGCCGATCATTCACGATAATTGGAGCAAATATGTGCCATCAGAACCTGCCCTTCCGCAGGATTATCTGGCCTATATTCAATCCATAACCACGGAGCAGCCTCTACTTCCGCCGGGCGTACCAACCGATGAGTAAATAAAACCAAAAACCTCGCAAGGAATTGCGAGGTTTTTTTATTGCATTATAATATTATTCTTCAGATATTATTTAGCTGAGTGCATCAATCCTTCTCAGAATAATGCCAGGGTTGTTGGATTCTAAACAGATCCTGGATGCCTTTAGCAGAAAGATCCAACAGCTCGGACAACATATCCCTAGAAAAAGTGGCGCCTTCCCCTGTTCCTTGGATCTCGATATATTCTCCGTCTAGATTCATTACTATATTCAGATCCGCTTCAGCCCGGGAATCCTCACTGTAATCCAGGTCCAACATCGGTTGACCATCGATCAAACCAACACTGATGGCGGCCACCGGAGAAATAAATACTTCAGCAGGAATTTCATCCTGATCAACGAGGTTTTGAATGGCTATTGATAGTGCTGCATATCCACCGGTTATTGCAGCAGTCCGGGTTCCACCATCCGCTTGGAGGACATCACAATCGACAATCATCGTCCTGTTCCCAATCAGATCCAGATTAAACGCAGCCCTTAGTGATCGTCCAATTATTCGTTTAATTTCCTGAGTACGGCCGCTCAGACCTCGGGTTTCCCTTTTCACCCTGGTTGACGTTGAACGCGGTAGAAGAGCATACTCAGCAGTTATCCATCCTCGCGTGGATCCTTCCTGATCCATCCAGGCAGGGACCTTATTTTCAACACTTACGTTGCACAATACCCGGGTCTTTCCGATCGAAATCAATACCGATCCTTCTGGGAATTCAACGTAATCCGGCACGATACTTACAGGACGGAGCTGATCTTTCGCGCGTCCATCTATTCTTGACATTGATTACCTCAATATGTGGAAAATCCTGCTATTGGTTAATGTTCCAGAATCTGGCTCAGGAACAATTTTGTCCGGTCATTCTGGGGATTGTTGAACAATCCATCAGGCGTAGTATGTTCCACAACCTTTCCGAAATCCATGAAAACAACCTCGTCCGCCGCAGATCGCACAAATCCCATTTCGTGGGACACACAAACCATGGTCATACCTTCCTGGGCAAGATCAAGCATCACATCCAACACTTCCTTGATCATTTCAGGGTCCAGGGCGCTGGTTGGTTCATCAAATAACATGATCTTGGGATCCATGGCCAGGGCGCGGGCTATAGCCACTCGTTGTTGTTGTCCACCTGATAAATTGGACGGAAATGCATCTGCTTTTTCCGGGATACCAACTCTATCCAGTTTTTCCATGGCAATTTGTTTGGCTTCGTCCTTTGATCTACCGCGAATCACTTTTTGAGCCAGGGTTACATTTTCCAGCACGGACAGATGGGGAAAAAGATTGAACAGCTGGAAAACCATGCCAATCTCAGCCCTGATCTCGTTGATCTTTTTGGCCTCTTTGGTGACACGTTCGCCATCGATCCAAATCTCACCGCTGGTAGGTTCTTCAAGATGATTGATGCAGCGCAGCAGGGTTGATTTCCCTGATCCGCTGGGACCTATCACAACTACTACCTTGCCCCGACCAATGTTCAGGGAAACACCATCAACAGCTTTTATCTTATCAAAGTATTTATACAGATCAATAACTTTGATAATGGGATCTTGATCAGTCATGGGTTTTTAACCGCCTTTCGGTGAATTGGACCACGATTGACAATACCACCGTCACAGTC
>RCNC010003417.1_pt1 | contig 10369 bp, 8 predicted proteins | sample 2041301 | NCBI WGS metagenome assembly RCNC01 (sample SAMN09708231, study PRJNA481090) | Marine sediment metagenome, whole genome shotgun sequencing project. | biome: marine sediment; feature: ocean; material: sediment; isolation source: Sewage treatment plant 13A marine sediment (STP13A) ... | reverse complement strand
GGATCGACTTTCCTCGATAATACGGACTCGATGGTGAGAGACATGCGCAGGGGTGGTATTCCGATGTTCCCGAGCCCGGAACGAGCCGTGAAGGCTATGGAAGCGTTGTGCCGGTACAGGACCCTCAAGGACAATCGTCCCTGAGGGTCTTGGGGCTAGTGCCGGGTCTCAAGAGTCGTGTCCGTCGTGCGTGAAGAAACCGCTTGGTGTATGATCGAGGACGAGAAAGAGTCAAGCCCGGTGCGGACCGACGGAATCAAACAAGGGGCCGGGAGCGGAACGTGATGGAGGCAGATGTGAGGGAAGAACACGCGTCGGGTTGGGTGTTCTGGGGATACACCGTGGGGATTTTCCTCGTCTCCGTGTTGATCCTTCCCTGGCTCCTGTGGAAGATCGTCAGCGTGAAGAACCGTCGGACGGCCTTCCTCGAGCGAATGGGGCTCAGGGGTTGGCAACCGACCGGGGAGGAAAGGCCCTTCTGGATCCACACAGTCTCCGTGGGCGAGGTCCTCGCGACGGCACCCTTTGTTCGTAAGCTGAAGAAGCTGTGCCCGGGGCTTCCGATCGTCATCTCTTCGATCACGCCCGCAGGCCGTGAAACGGCGGAGAAAGAGTTCAGGGACGGGGAACGGGTCGTATGCTTCCCGTTTGATTATCCGGTTCCGGTCTGGTTGGCCCTCCGGAACGTGCAACCCCGGTCCTTCCTGCACACAGAAACCGAGATCTGGCCCTATTTCCTCTTGATGCTCGGAAGGAAGGGGATTCCAACGGCCATCGTCAACGGTCGCATGTCCGCAGGATCCTGCAGGCGCTACGGTTGGTTTCGCTTCTTCTTGCGGAAAGTGCTCCTGAGCGTGCACGTCTTTGCGATGCAGAGCAGGACCGATTGCCACCGGATCATCCGGATTGGAGCCGATCCGAGGCGGGTGTATCTGACAGGGAACATGAAGTTCGACGTTCCTGTTCCGGATGACGGGGAAGAGAAGAGAAAGTCCCTTCGCGAGGAGATGGGGTTTGGAGAGGATTGTTTCGTCTTCGTGGCGGGAAGCACCCACGACGGGGAGGAACGGATACTGCTCGACGTCTATGCAGAACTGAAGAAGGAGGTGCCCCATCTGAAGATGCTCCTGGCGCCGCGCCACCCGGAGCGGTGTGCCGAATTGGAACGGATATGCGAAAAGGAGGGAGTCTCGGCCGAGCGAAGGACACAAAGGAGAGGGAAAGCGGGCGTCGAAAGGGTCGACGTCCTGCTTCTGGATACGATAGGCGAGCTTGCCGGCGTCTATGCGATGGCGGACATCGTCTTCCTTGGGGGTACGTTCGTGCCGATCGGTGGACACAATCCGCTGGAACCGATTCTGTACAAGAAACCGGTACTCTTCGGCCCTTATACGCAAAAGATTACCGACATAGCGGACGCGCTTCTCGAAGTGGGGGGAGGCATCCGGGTGGGGGACAGGGAAGGGCTTATCGAGGAGGCCAGGAGGCTGATCGAGGATCCGGCGCACAGGGAAGTCGTGGGGAGGGCAGCCCACGGAATCCTGGCTCAGCATCGGGGCGCCACGGAGAGGAATCTTGCCATCTTGCGGCCCTTCCTCTACCCTGACGGGGTTGACCAAAACCAGAGGATGGCTTAAGAATATGAGCATGCGCAAGAGAATCGTAAAGGTCGGAGAGATCGAATGCGGAGCGGATCAGCTCTTCCTGATTGCCGGGCCCTGTGTGGTCGAAGGGGAAAGCACCATGCTCCGGGCCGCGGAATGCCTCCGGGAATTGTCTGAAAAGCTTGAGATCCCGGTCATTTACAAGGCCTCATTCGAGAAGGACAACCGGAGTGCGGCGCAGAACTACCGCGGGCCGGGATTGGAGGAAGGTCTCAGGATCCTGGAAAGAGTCAAGGAAGAATTCGGGTTCCCTTTGATTTCGGACGTTCACTACCCGGAACAGATCAAGCCGGCGGCCGAGGTCCTGGACGTCCTGCAGATACCCGCCTACCTTTGCATGCAAACCCATCTGGTCGAGGAGGCTGCCAGGACGGGCAAGGTCCTGAACCTGAAGCACGGGCAGTTCCTGGCACCGGAAAACATGATGAAGCCGACTCAGAAGGCCCTCGATGCAGGAAACGATCAGATCATCCTGACGGAAAGGGGGTACACCTTCGGCTACAACGACCTCATCGTCGACCCGAGGAGCTTCTATCACCTGAACGAAACGGGCTTTCCGGTCGTGTTCGATATCACCCACTCGGTGAGACGATACGGAATCCCGAGCGCGGATCCGAAGGGAGGGTCGCCGGAGTTCCTGCCGGTCCTTTCGAGGGCCGGTGTGGCGGCCGGGGTGGACGGCGTCTTCATCGAGGCCCACCCGGAGCCTGAAAAGGCCCTGTGTGACGCCTCGAGCCAGGTTTCCACGGATGATCTGGAGGAGTTTCTCAAGCCCTTGATCGAGATCCACAACCTGGAAGTGAAATACAGAGCCTAACGTCCTGTCCCAGAAATACCTGCGCACTAGCGAGGCGAGTACAAAGCGTGTGGGCGAGATCGGGGACAGAGAGAAAGCTGTGTAAGAGAATCTATGGGACAGGACATCATCACAACATCAAACCCGTGATGGACAGAGCAAGACCATGGAACTATTTCTCGACTCAGTCGTTGAAGAGGAGATCAAAGAGGCCTTCGAACTGGGCTTTCTGACAGGACTGACCACCACGCCGACCTTCATGCACCGGGATGGCATCACGGATGTGGACGGGACGATCGTAAGGCTCTCGAAGAGGGTCCCCCAAATCCAGATCGAGGCCTTGGGGGAAACGGCGGATGAAATCTGTGAGGAAGCCCGACGCCTCCTCGGACTTGGGCTGAGCAAGGAGACGACGGTTCTCAAGCTCCCGGTGTCTCTGGAAGGCGTCAAGGCGTGCAAGAGGCTTGCCGACGAGGGCATCCAGGTCAATGTGCATCTCGTCTACACGCTCCAGCAGGCGTACATGGCCATGGCCGCCGGTGCGGCATACGTCTGCCCCCTGGTGGGGCGCCTGCAGGACGAGGGGCATGACGCGCTTGGATTGATCGAGCAGTGTGTGCATGCGGTGGATTACTATGGATACGGCTGCAAGGTGATGTTCTCCTCGGTCCGGCACCCTGAGCATGTTCGAAACGCGATCAACCTGGGGGTGCATGCGGTCACGGTTCCCTGGAAGGTCATGAAGGGACTCACCGACAACACGTTCACCACGGTTGGAACGCAGCAGTTCTTCGAGCACACCCGGCTGATGACCCTTCGTGTGAAGGACGTGATCAGCGATTTCAACCCGACGATTCCTAAGGGCAAGCCGGTTGTGGATGCCCTGGTGGTCATGACCCAGGGAGGCTTCGGCGCGGTAACGATCGTGGATGACAACGACGAGATTTGCGGCGTCTTCACGGACGGAGACCTCCGTCGGTTGCTGGAGCGAGAGGGCGAGACGTCCCTGCAGAAGCCCCTTGCCGAGCTCGACCTCAAGGTGCCGATACACATCTCCGGGGATACGTTGCTCTACGATGCATCCAAGGTCCTGAAGGAAACCCAGGTGGATACGATCTGTGTGGTGGAGGGCAAGAAGCAGATCGGGATGCTGGACATCCAGGATATCATAGAGGTTACCACCTAGCCCGCAGGCGAAAGGGGAAAGGGTCAAGGCGAAAGGAAATGTATCGCGTGCCCCTGAACATCTTTTGTGCTCCGACGCCACCGGCCCTCCTACCCTCTTCCCCACGCACCCTTTTTCAATATCTAAAAGGCTCCTGACGATGATCAGGTGTTTTTCGATATCCTTTGAGCGGAGAAGAAGATGCCGGGAACAGAACTGTTCGGCGATGAAGAGCGAAAAGAGGTCATGGATGTGCTCGAGACGGGCATCCTGTTTCGCTACAATTTTGACGGACCTCGAAAAGGGATCTGGAAGGCAAGGACCTTTGAGGAGGAATTCTCAAAGTACCACGGGGTGGATTACTGCCACATGTGTTCGAACGGAACGGCCGCGGATATCATCTCCCTCGCCTCGGTCGGTATCGGAGCCGGTGACGAGGTCATCGTTCCTCCCTTCTCGTTCATCGCACCGATCGAGGCCGTCTTCACTGTGGGCGCAATCCCTGTCTTTGCAGAGATCGATGAGACCCTCTGTCTGTCGCCGGAGGGGATCGAGGCTGCCGTCACGCCGCGGACAAAAGCGGTCCTCCTCGTGCACCTCTTCGGGTCGATGGCCAAGATGGATGAAATCGTCCAGGTGTGCGAGAAGCACAACCTGATCCTCGTCGAGGATGCCGCGCCGGCCCTGGGGGGAACGTACCGGGGCAAACACCTGGGGACCTTCGGCAAGGTGGGATGCTTTTCCTTCGATTTTTTCAAGGTCATCACTGCAGGAGAAGGGGGCGCCGTGATCACGAACGATCCGAACGTCTACGAGACGGCCCACATGTTCGGGGATCACGGGCACGACCACATGGGGGACAATCGAGGGGCGGAACAGCACCCGATCCTCGGCTTCAACTTCCGGATCAGCGAATTGCATGCGGCCGTCGGACTTGCCCAGTTCCGAAAGCTGCATCTCATCCTGGCGAGACAGCGGGAGTACCAGGCCCAGTTGAGAGAGACGCTTTCCGCTTTTTCACAGATCACCTTCCGTGACGTGCCGGACCCGGCCGGGGATTCCGCCACCACGCTCGGCTTCCTGCTGCCGGACGCGCAAACAGCGGTCCGTGTGCACGAGGCAATGGGCAAGGCAGACGTGGGAACCGCATACTGGTACAACAACAACTTCCATTACATAAGGAACTGGAAGCACCTGAAAGGACTGAAATCCGCATACAGACTCCCAATCAAGCTGCTGGACAACGTTCCGGACTATGCCGACATCCATCTGCCTCGAACGGACGACATCATGAGCCGCATGCAGATGATCGAGATTCGCCTGAGCTGGACCCAGGAAGAACTCGACACGATTAAGGAGAAGATCCAAGGGGTGCTGCAAGAGGTGCTGGGCTGATGATCTATACCTTCAGGAATTTCAAGAACGTTGCCTGGTTCGCCTTCGGCAGGGGAACCTTCGACCGGTTGGACGAGATCCTGGCTCCCAGGAGGAAGGGCCGGGATTCGTATGTGGTCTTCCTGGTGGATCAGGTCCTTGAGGCGACGCCCCTCCGGGACAGAATCCCCCAGCGGGAAAGCGACAAGCTGATCTGGGTAAGCGTGGAGGAAGAACCGACGACCCGGATGGTGGATCATTATCGGGATGAGATCCTTGCGTACGCAGACTCCCTCCCCGATGCCGTGATCGGGATCGGGGGAGGAAGCGTCATGGACTACGCCAAGGCGGTCGCGCTGATGCTGACCAATCCAGGTTCGTCGGCCGAGTACCAGGGGCTCGATCTGATCAAGAATCCGGGCGTCTTCAAGGTCTGCATTCCCACCCTGTCCGGGACCGGGGCCGAGGTCTCGATGACGACTGTCCTGTCCGGCCCGGAGAAGAAGCTCGGGATCAAGTGCGACTACACCATGCCCGACCAGGTGGTCCTGGACCCGGAATTGATCGAGGGGGCCCCGAGAGAGCAGCGGTTCTACACGGGTATGGACTGCTACATCCATGCGGTGGAGTGCCTGACCGGCACCTGGCGCAATGCCTACAGCGATGCCTTTGCCGAGAAGTCCCTCGCCCTGTGTCGCGAGGTCTTCCTCGAGGAGGAGGGCGCCTCGCCCGAGGCGGACGAGAAGCTGATGATTGCTTCCTATCTCGGGGGCATGAGCGTGACCTACTCCCAGGTCGGGGTCTGCCATGCCCTTTCATACGGCCTCTCATTCGTGCTGCATACCCGACACGGCCTCGCGAATTGTATCGCCTTCAATCGTCTCGAAGACGTCTATGCCGGCGGGGTGCGGGAGTTCCACGCCATGGTCGAGAAGCAGGGGATCGAACTGCCGGAGGGCTTGACGGCCGGCCTCTCGGACGAGCAGCTGGACCGGATGGTGGACACGGCCTTCAAGCTGGAGCACATGTGGGATCATGCCTTTGGCAAGGCGTGGCGGGATAAGGTCCGTCCGGAATGGATCCGTGAACTGTTTCTCAGGATGTAACCGGAAAGGATCGCGAGCGAAAAAGATGAGATTCCTTGGCGTCATCCCCGCCCGGTACGCCTCCACCCGGTTTCCCGGCAAGCCGCTCGTGGATATTGCAGGGAAGACGATGATCCAAAGGGTCTACGAGCGGGCAACCGAGGCGTTGGAAGAGGTCTGGGTCGCCACGGATGATGCGCGGATCGAAGAGGCGGTGAAAGGCTTCGGCGGGAGGGTCGTGATGACCTCCGAGGCGTGTCCGAGCGGTACGGACCGCTGCAGAGAGGCTGCAGAGAAGATTTCGGAGAACACAAACCGATCCTTCGATGTGGTCATCAACATCCAGGGGGACGAGCCCTTTCTGCACCCGGAGATGTTCGAGAAACTCAAGTCCTGTTTTGATGACGGAACCGCCGATATCGCAACCCTGGTGAACCCGGTGGTCCGGCAAGAGGAGATCTTCAACCCGAGCGAGGCCAAGGTGGTTTTCGACAAGGACAGGAACGCGCTCTATTTCAGCCGGTCGCCCGTTCCCTTTGTGATGGAGGTCGAGCAGGCGGACTGGCTCGAGCATCACACCTTCTACAAGCATGTGGGCGTGTACGCCTACAAGATGGATGTCTTGAGGAAGATTACGGAGTTGCCCGTGTCCCCCCTGGAAGCCACCGAGAGGCTCGAGCAGAACCGATGGTTGGAGAACGGATACAAGATCAGGGTCGAGGTCACGAACCACGAGAGCGTTCCCGTTGACACGCCCGAAGACCTCGAGCGTATTCGGAGGCTGTTGAAAAACCCCAGTACTCGATGAGTCTGAGACCGGGGACAGCCACCGATCTCAGATAACATGGCTGGAGCCCTATCGCTTGTTGAGACGTTGGGGCTCTGAAATCGGGGACAGCCACCGATTTCAGATGACATGGCCAAAGGCCTATCGCTCGTTAAGGCGTCAGGGAGTTTTTCAACGGGCTGCTCGAAAAGAGCGAGCTTTCCCAAACCGGCGGGACACAGAAAAAGTGAACCTTCTCTACACACTCGCCATCCGGGTCTTCGGTCTTCTTGTCTGGGGTGCGGCAGGGTTCCGCCGGGCGGCCCGGCTGTGGGTGGAGGGTCGGAGAGGTTGGTACCGCACGCTGCGGGAGGACTTCCGGGGGAAAGAGAATGTGGTCTGGTTTCATGCCGCCTCCCTCGGGGAGTTCGAGCAGGGGCGGCCGATCATCGAAAGGGTTCGAGAGGAATATCCGGACCATCCGATTCTTCTGACCTTTTTTTCTCCCTCCGGCTACGAAGTCCGCAAGGACTTCGACAAGGTCGACTCTGTCCACTACCTGCCCCTCGACACGCCCGGAAACGCCCGGAAATTCCTGGACGTGGTGCGGCCGAAGATCGCCGTCTTCATCCGGTACGAGTACTGGTACAACTTCCTGGGTGCCATGTTTCGTCGCGAAATCCCGTTGATCATGGTTTCTTCGATCTTCCGGAAAGACCAGGTCTTCTTCAAACCTTACGGTGCGTGGTTCCGGACGGCCCTCCGGCAGATCTCCCACTTCTTCGTTCAGAATCAGGAGAGCCTCGAGCTCTTGGAGTCCATCGGGGTCAGCAGCAAGAGCCTGAGCGGTGACACCCGATTCGACCGCGTGTGGAATGCCGCTCAGGAGAAAAGAGAATTCCCTCTGGTGGAGCGGTTTCTCGCAGGCAGAACGTGCCTGATGGCGGGAAGCACCTGGCCCTTCGATGACCAGCTCTTGAAGGAGATCGTTCCTGCCTTCCCGGATCTCAAGTTCGTGATCGTGCCCCACCATGTGGATGGGGCCAACATCCGGAGGATCATGGACCTCTTCGAGGGAGAGGTGGCTCTTTACACCCAGGGTGAGGATCAGGAACTGGAGAACAGACAGATCCTGGTGGTGGACACGATTGGCATCCTCACCTACCTCTACCGGTTGGCGGATCTCACCTATATCGGAGACGGCTTCGGCGCAGGGATCCACAGCATCATGGAGCCTGCCGCCTTCGGCATGCCGATTTTCTTCGGGCCGAACTACCACAGCTTCCAGGAAGCGGTGGACCTCGTGGAGCGAAAGGGCGTTTTTGCAGTGCAGGACCAGAAAGAGCTGGTGGAAGGTATCCGGCGTTTTGCCGATGATGAGGGAGCGCGGCAGGAGGCGGGGCGGATCTGCCGGCAGTACATCCAGGAGAAGATGGGAGCTACGGACAGAGTCATGATGGGTTTGAGGAAATACCTCGGCGAACCGAGGAGTTGAAATATGGCAGGACCTGACGTGAAGACCCTCGAAAGAGTCCGGCGGTTGCGGGATGAGATCAACCGTCACAACCACGCCTATTACATCCAGGACAGCCCGGAGGTCTCGGACGCCGAGTACGATCGCCTCTTCGACGAGCTGGTGGCGAAGGAAGAGGCCCATCCGGAACTTGTTACCCCGGAATCCCCCACGCAGAGGGTAGGGGCGGCGCCTCTGGAAGAATTCGAAACGGTGAAGCACGGCCTCCCCATGTTGAGCCTGAACAAGGCCACCTCCGAGGGGGAGTTCCTGGACTTCCACCGGAGGGTGAGGGACCTGTCGGGGCTGAGCGATGGGGAGATCCAGTACACGGCGGAGCCGAAATTCGATGGCCTTGCCGTGGAGCTGATCTACAGAGAAGGCATCTTCCAGCTGGGCTGCACCCGGGGCGACGGCATCGTCGGGGAGGATGTGACGCTGAATCTCCGAACCGTGAACTCGATTCCCCTGAGGCTTCTCGAAGGGTCGGTTCCCGAGCTCCTCGAGGTGCGCGGCGAAGTGATCATGACCAAGGAGGACTTCGCTAGGCTCAACCGGGAAAGGGAAAAAGCGGAACAGCCCCTGTTCGCCAATCCGCGTAACGCCGCTGCCGGGTCGGTCAGGCAACTCGATCCGAGGATTACCAACACCCGGCCCCTGACCCTTTTCGCCTACGGGACTGGAAGGGTGGAGGGAGAGGAACTGACCCATCATTGGGACAGCCTCCAGAGCCTGAAGCGTCTTGGTTTCAGGATAAGCGAACATGCACGGCTGTGCGGAACCGTGGACGAGGTCATCGAATTCCATCAACAGATCCTCGACCAGAGGGACGGACTGCCCTACGAGATCGATGGGATCGTGATCAAGGTCAATGCGTTTTCTGTCCAGCAAAGTCTCGGGGAGCTTTCCCGGAGCCCTCGTTGGGCCGTTGCCTGGAAATTCCCGGCCCAGCAGGAAAACACGCGCGTTGAGGACATCATCATCAGTGTCGGCAGAACCGGGGCTCTGACGCCCGTGGCGGTCCTGGAGCCTGTCCGGGTGGGAGGCGTAGCGGTGAGCCGGGCCTCCCTGCACAACGAAGACGAGGTCAGGAAGAAGGATGTGCGGATCGGTGACACCGTCGTTATCCAGCGGGCGGGTGACGTGATTCCGGAAGTGGTCAAGGTGGTGGAATCGAAGCGGAGCGGGAACGAGAGGGCGTTCATCATGCCGGACAAGTGTCCGGTATGCGGGTCCAAGGCGGAACGGCCCGAGGGAGAAGCCATCCATCGGTGCACCGGGTTTGCCTGTCCGGCCCAGATCAAGGAGAACCTGGCCCATTTCGTCTCCAAGGGGGCGATGAACATGGACGGCCTCGGGCGCAGGCTTCTGGAACAGATGGTGGACAAGGGCATCGTCGAGGACCCGGCCGACTTGTTTTTCCTCGACAAGGAAGCGCTCGCGAAGATGGACAGGATGGGCGACAAGCTTGCGGAGAATCTGCTCGACGCCATCGCGAAGAGCAAAACGCCCGGCCTGGCCAACCTGATTTATGGGCTGGGCATAAGAAATGTGGGCTATCATCTGGCCGGGGTGCTCGCAAGGACCTTCAAGTCGATCGACAAGCTGGCGGAACAGGGCATTGAAGAACTCACCGAGGTTCATGAAGTCGGGCCCATCGTCGCACAGAGTCTCCACAACTACTTCCAGAACCCGAAGAATACGGAAATCCTCGACAAGCTCAAAAGAGGGGGCGTGGAATTTCCTGTGGAAGAGGCCGAAGAGGGGGAGGCCCCGCTGGCCGGAAAGACCTTTGTCCTCACCGGAGGACTGGATACCCTGACGCGGGACCAGGCGAGAAGCCTCATCGAGGAACAAGGAGGCAGGGTCTCGTCCTCTGTGAGCAAGAAGACAGACTTCGTGATCGCGGGCAAGGACGCGGGCTCCAAGCTCGACAAGGCCCGGAAGCTCGGGGTCGACACCCTGAACGAGGACGAATTCAGTAAGTTGATCGGACGGTAGAGTGG
>RCNC010003415.1_pt1 | contig 10372 bp, 4 predicted proteins | sample 2041301 | NCBI WGS metagenome assembly RCNC01 (sample SAMN09708231, study PRJNA481090) | Marine sediment metagenome, whole genome shotgun sequencing project. | biome: marine sediment; feature: ocean; material: sediment; isolation source: Sewage treatment plant 13A marine sediment (STP13A) ... | reverse complement strand
GGTTCATTCCCTCGTAAAAGCGCAAAGTCAATTGTGGCAAAATTGCTTTCCCGTAGGTTCTCATTGTTTCCAGGACTAACAAGGAAAATCTGTCTGCATTTTCCTCATTTCTACGTCCTTTTCCACCAATAATGATTCGACCATCGACATCACGAAAAAGCTCAATAATCAACTTCCAGAGAGAATGCATTAGTGACAAGGCTTCAGATTCGCTTATGATTCCATGATCAATATCATGTACATAATAATCACCCAAAAACACATCCATGCGACCTAATTCCAGCGAACCACACATTAAAGTATAGAGCCAGGATAACTGAAGAGCTTCATAAAATGTTTCAGGTTTGGATGTGGCATTTTTCCCCAGTACATCTGCCAGTTTACGAAGTTCTGCTGCTCGCTTAGAGTCTGTAGTCTTATTGGCTTTTTCAAGTGCCTGTTTCTGATAATGATAGCATGAATCAATAATAACATCCAGGGCAATTAGCATTCCTTCAAACAGATTAAAATCTCCGTCCTCTTGTTTAGCAGTATCCCGATGTTCTGTAACTTCTTTTATTAATCCGGGAATCCCCAGGTTTAATAATTTCTCATAATCCACGAAAACGCCAGCCATACGATAGATTGGCTGGGCAACCATTGGCTTAAAATTGTATGGCAATGATACAATTTCATCTCTGAATAAGACGGGTAGCATTTTTTCTGTAAATGCAGCTTCAACCCTGGCTTTTGAATTCTCCCTTTTCCAGAAATGAATCATTTCATGGACTCCATTTCTTTGTTCTACAGGTATGTTTCCTCTTTCAATTAATTCTATAATCTTATGTTCGTGACAAAAATATCCATAGCCACTACTTGGAGGTGCGTTATGTGGAGAAAAACCAACCCACCCCCAGGTAGTACGACCTGCTAGTAAATCTTCTGTTTCAATTTCAGTAAGTATGGCAGGGAATTGGGCTTGCAAACATCTTCCTTCGCGTAGTGCAATATGCTCATTAATATTCCTTTTATAGACATCCGTAAAATTTAACTCTATTGAAAGGTCATCTGCTTTTTTCATAATTATATTTTATAATTGCCACAATTAAATAATTTTAAAATAAAACTCTGTTAAAATGCCACTTTTATTTTAGCTATGGTTATTTTTTATGTAGTCTATTATTTCATCAACATAAGCATATGCAACGGCGGTCGTGGTATCAGTAGCACCATAGTATATTGCCATTCGGCCTGTTTCGCCATCGGCAAGTACAGAAGTAGGAAAAATCACATTAGGTACGTTCCCTGAAGTTTCATAAATGGTTTCTGGAGTCAGAATAGGAAATTTGCATCGATAAATAACTTTCCATGGTTCATCAAGATCAAGGAGTGCTGCACCCATACTGTAAATAAATCCTGCACAGGTATCAGCTACGCCATGATATAATAGAAGCCATCCTTCTTTTGTTTCGATTGGAATTGGTCCGGGTCCGATTTTTACACGCTCCCATTTTTTTGGGCCTCTTGTAAATACGATGCGATGTTTTCCCCAGTAAGTAAGATCGGGGCTTTCACTATAAAAAATGTCGCCATAATTAACGGCTATGTCCAAGCCCATTGGCCTGCTGAGCATTACATATTTACCTTTGATTTTTTTGGGGAACAATACTCCATTGCGATTATAGGGTAGGAAGGCGTTTTCTAATTGATGAAATGTTTTAAAATCCTTTGTCCAGGCCTGTCCAATTGTTGGACCATAGTAGGTATTACACCAGGTAATATAATAAGTATCATCTATTTTAGATACTCTTGGATCGTATGCAAAATCCATTTCGCCTAAAGCAGGATCGGGGGAAATGAAATGCATAGGGTCTTCATCAAATTCCCAGTGAAGTGCATCAGAACTTCTTCCAAAATGCAAATAAGGGGTCATGCAATGCCAGTCTGCACGGAAAATGCCAATAAACTTATCATTCCAGGGTATAACGCAACTATTGTACACTCCACGGGCCTTTGGAAATGGATTAACATTAATAATTGGATTTTTACTATGTCGCCATACTACCCCATTACAATTTTCTGGTTTGGGTTCCCATGGCATATTTGGTATTGGGTCACTTACAAGTGCTGTCTTTTTGATTGAAGAATCGGTAATTTGCATAGTACATTATATTTTGGCAAAAATTATTTTTATGGTTACTGAAGCTATTCGCTGTCTAGCTTTTTCCCAGACTAACGATAAAGACTAATAGAGCTACTATACTTAAGGCTGCAAGGCTTGACACAATTACGCCAACCCAATCTTCCCGATTCCATTTACGGAATTCCCAATTTGAATTCGGAAATAATAGCAAGTGTTTGTAGCGGTTTGGGTTCTCTCTGGTAAGCTTCATTGCTTGTTCATCATCTTCATGAGTCCCAATTACCGGTGTAAGCATTTTACCATAGAACTGATCGAGTCGTTTTTTATCCACAGGTTTAGTGAAAAATGCGACCAACATTAAAATGGTAAATGGGAAAATAATGCGAAATAGAAATGTGATGGTTTCATTAAAGGAATATGAGTTTTTAGATAAATCATAGCCCAATAAGTCTAGTGCCACAAGTTCCACTTTTAGATTACCCAATCCGGAAGCTTTACCATCATTGAATTTCAAACCATCACTCCAGAAAATAGATTTTTTTGGAAGAAGCACCTTTTTCTCAAACGTTTCACCAACTTTTATTATTCCTGGGCGAATTCCTTCTGCTTTACTGGCTGCGTTTAACCGATCCCATTTTGCAATTGCTTCTTCCCTAGTTTGCATATCCATTTCTCGGGCAATATAAGTTCTGCTAACAGGAATAGATTTTGTTGTTTTACATAAATATTCTGAAGTACGAACACCCGAAATTGCCGGTAATCCAAAGGGCAATACTACTGTTGCAACAAACATTACTATCATTGATGCCCAAGCTCCTGAAGCGTTTGAACGGCGCCAGACCATACCAAGCCAGAAACCAGCGGCTAATATTGAATTAAACATCATCGTCATTTTAAAAAGCTCGAATAAATTATTCGATCTCATGGCAAAAAAGGCAGATGCAAACATATATAACGCTCCAAAGATCCTGCCCATCATTATATAATGACCTTCTGATTGATTGGGCTTGAATGGTTTATAAAGGTTATTTGTAATCATTGCTGAAGCAGTAAGCATAAATGCTGATTTAGCTGACATAAGTGCGGCAATAAGACTTGCAATCATTAAGCCTACAAGCCCAAATCCGATCGGGCCAAGTAAATCGCGTGTTGCATGTCCCCATACATAATCCGGGTTTGAAATTTTTCCTCCGTAGAGTACTACCGTAAAAAGGGCCAGAAGACCCCATAAAACAGTTGAATAACGTTTGAGCAACATTCCTGACACAAAACCAAATCTGGCAGTATAGTCGTCTTTCGCAGAACCGCATGCAGTTAATTGATTGGCCTGAACCGCTGTTGTTATTACGATCATAATTGAAAAAGCTAAAATCCAATACCAGCTAAATTCAATTAAGTTGGGTGATCCCCACAATTCCATAAATGATGCAGGCAATACTTTGTGCATCGTTTGGAATGAGGCTATGGCACCCTCTCCACCTTGCATACTATTGATCCTAATCATTGCAAAAGGGATAAGCATGATGGATAGAATGATCGTAAATATCCCCTGTATTAAATCGACCATAAAAGCAGCTGCCAGCCCTCCTATACTTGCATAAATAAGAGTTATTATGGCCACTATCCAGATTAGCATATTCTCATTCAGATAAGAATATTCTTTTCTCGGATTTATCAATTGCAATTCATCCAGTCTATCTTTTTCAACAGAGGAGAGTAAAGCAAAATCAGCAGCTTCCAGATTTTCCCTTTCTAGCGCTTTTGTGTATTCAACATGTTCAATTTTTGTTAGCTCCGATTCGGGTTTTGCGACAATTGCAGCAATTGTTTTTGACATTGCCATTAAACCAAAAGCACCTATCATTACAAAAAAAATGGTTTGGCACAATGCGTAAAATGCGCCCATACGCTTTGAACCATATCTTTCTTCAAAAAAATCACCCAGGGTAAGCAGGCGCAAACGGCGATACCAAATAGATGTCATCCAGAAAACCGGCAGGTTTATTAAGCCACCTGCTAACATTGCCCAAATGCCTGATGCACCATTTGCATTTACCATGGTTGTGGTAGCAGTTACATTCTCAACCGAAGTAGCCTGACCATAAGCAGCAAATGTTTGGATTAGCTTTCCAAACCGCCTGCCTCCCATAAAGTAATCTTCACGGTTTTTTATTGATAATGATGCCCGGATGGCAACAAAAAGAATAATGATAAAATAGATAAAGATTACAACAATGTCCCAAATTGATAAACCCCATAATGTAAAACTCATAACTTGCTTTTCTCTTTATTCTTTCACCTATTTAATGATATTATTTGGAAAGCAGCATCTTCCGAACCTTTGAAAAATTACCTGATTGTATTTTGTAAAAGTACATGCCAGATGTTAAATCTCCCGCTTCAAAAGAAATTTGATGAGTACCAGCAGTTAATTGTTCATTCACTAGGGTTTTAATACTTTGGCCATGTATATTATGCACAGTTAATCGCGTAAACCCGGTTCTTGCCAAATTGAATGAAATTTCCGTTTGGTAACTAAATGGATTTGGATAATTCTGTTTTAAGTAAGAATTCTGTGGCATTAATTTAATATTCTCTATCGATACAGTTGTATCAATCGGAGTAACTGAATCTACCGGATTTATTGTATCCAACGCAATTTCAACAAAACAAATTTTTGCATTTTCTGCTCCTTTTCCGGGTGCAATAGTTAAATTATTATCCTCTACCTTAACTATTAAGCGAAATTCATCGAATTTAATAACATGCTCAATATCGTCTCTCCAAACCCCCTCAACATTCACTGCATTAATTTGATCAGTATAAGAAGGGTCGCCCATTACCAGGTATACCATGTAATTGCCATTTTCAACTTCCATTTCCCAAACATGGTCTCCTCCTATTTGCATATGATCCAAGGTAGCGTATCGAACATCTTCAGGGGTACCACGGTCTCGTAAGGCTGGATTTGGGCCACCAACCCATCCATAGGTATATCCATTATACTGTGTTCCATATTCTAATCCGACATCTTTCAAATAACCGTCAGGAACCACACTTGCGTCGGGCTGAAAATTAATCCTAATAGCATCATCGCTTGGAGAAATGAAAGTCGCACTTAGATCGATATTTTTGTTCATCGTAAGAATCAAAGGATTATCGCTGCGTATTATATCTCCCGACCATCCGTTAAAATAGGCAGGTGATTCCCCTAGAGCAAATACAGAAACCACAGTGCCTTCTACGTAAGTTCCTCCTGGAGGATCGAATGAAACCGTTCCTGATCCAATAATTGAATCATTTATTGTATAGGCATATTTACCAATGTAAATTTGACAAGAATCAATGGCGAAATTTCCATTTTCATCGGTAGCCTTTACTTTTATAAAATGGTCTCCGAATGGTAAGTCGGTTAAGAATGTATTTATTGTTGGAGAAGCGTAGGAAGAGATTAATGTAGTATCCAGATAAACTTCTAATTTTTGAAGACTATCAGCAAATCCTAATACATCGGCCTTTAATCTGATTGTATCGCTTTGTAAATATCGATCTCCAGTTAATGGAGAAGCAATAGCAACTTTGCCAATACTAGCTTCGCCCATAATATTAAAATAATTAATACTTATTTTACCTGAAATAATTTTTATTTTAACACTAAAAGAGGTGTCTTCCGTAATAATAAAAGATGTATCCCTTAACAAAGACCAAAGTTGTTCACCTCCTGTAGGCTCAAGAGAAAGGATTGCCCCCTCTTGATCATCTAAAACAAATTGAATTTTTGCAGAATCTTCAGCCGCATAACGAACTTCTATTTGACTATTTTTAGGAAACGGTAATTCTTTCCATTCCAACCATTCCTGTGCTTCTGCATCAAAAACATTCCAACCACCAAATACATCAGATGTTTTACAGATATCTATATCACCCAAACGAAAGGATGCCCCCTTATTCCCAGGAGTTATATCATGATAAAAATCGCAAGCTTCCGCCTGTACCATGCGTCTATCTAAAAATGCATTTTGTGAATATCGACGAAGAATATCGATACGTTGATTTGGATAATCGTAATAAGTCGTATCCTTGCTTCTCCAATATGCAGCCGTTTCTGCTGCATCAGTAAAACCTTCGCACAAAGTTATGAGAGCTCCGGAATTTACGGTGCCTTCCAAGCCGTTTATAAGAGTTTGTCCATGTCGGGGATCCATCCACGTAACATCGGGTTGTCCTTCATAACGAATTCCGGGATTCGTAACTCCAATCTTAGGAAGATCACCCCGCGAATGAAGAGTCCAAGAAATACTATTTGCTGATGAAAACCAATTATGTACTCCATCAACATCACTTGCTTTTAATCGTGAGTCATTATCAAACCAGCAATCCTGAACAATTAGATAGGGATTAAAACCAAACTCTGCCTGACATTCAGAACGGATGTGCTCTAAAATCCTTCTTAAGTTTCCATTGCCGATGTTGGTCATCCACCTCGGTTTCACCGACCAGAAGAATATTACCATCCTGTCGTCAATCATAAAACGCCTGGAATCGGGTATATTTTCAAGGGCCACTTTTATATTTAAGTCCCAGATATATTTGTAGTTGGCAGTATCGCCACAATCAAAAAGGGTATTGGTATTATGACCCCGCCCTTGATCGTAGTTATGGTTCGCTGTCCACCCTGCAGGGCAGTCATCAAATATGGCCAATTTAAAAGCATCGCTTAAGCCTCTGCGATCCATAGCCGCAATCATATTGGGTATTTTGCGCGGGTCACCCATATCTATACTAGGTCTTCCCGGGCTATATCCCCTGCTGAGTAGCGCAGAAAAATCTATACCACTATGGTAAATTTCCTCTACAATATTATCCCACCACTCTTCTTCACCCGTGTTGGATAAGAACAGGGATTGATTATAAGGATATTTATTCCCTCCTGCTCTTTCGGCTGCATTAAAACACGTTACAGAACCCATGTATTGTGACTCTGCATATTGAGTGCCAATCAATACTCCGATAATAGATAATGCTATTTTTAAAAATACTTTTCTCACGGCTAAATTTTTTATAAGATTATATCTCAATCTCTGTAATTGTTTCAATCTACTCCCCACTTTTTATTTGCTTTTGGCCCCATTTTTAAAAATAGTTCACCGCCGTTGTTTATAGCACTATGATTGAAAAATGGGCTATTCCATTCTTCACCATTCAGTTTAGCTGATTGAATATATTTATTCTTTTCAGAAACATTTTGCGCCCTAATGGTAAATGCTTTTCCATTTCCTAAATCAATTGTGGCCTTTTGAAATATGGGACTACCAATGTTATATGTTTCAGATCCTGGAGTGACTGGATAAAATCCCATTTGACTAAACACCACAAAAGCTGACATTCCGCCACCATCTTCATCGCCGGGAATCCCCATTAAATCGTTGCGGAACCATTCGTGTAAGAGTTTACGGATACGCTTCTGTGTTTTCCATGGTTGCCCAGCATAATTATATAAATACGGTATATGAAACGATGGTTCATTCGCCATTGAAAATTGCCCAACGTTGCCCGTATGGTCTGGTAATTGCGCATAAAACTCATATTTACTTTTGCCCAGAGGCTCATTAAAAGTGGCATCAAGGTTCGCTACAAATTGCTCCTTTCCTCCCATTAGATCAATTAAATCTGGTATATTGTGTGGAACATTCCATCGGAAAATCCAACCGTTATTTTCATTATAAAATTTCCTAGCACCCGGCCCACCCGAAAACCGATAATCGAAAGGCATGATAAACCTGCCATTACTATCTTTAGGATGGAAAAAGCCGGTTTCGGCATTATAAAGCTTGCGGTAATTAAACGAGCGATCCAGGAAATATTTATGATCTTCTTCCTCGCCTATAATTTTTGCAATCTGAGACAAGCACCATTCATCGTAAACTGTACCGAGGGTTACGGGTACCGGTTTGCGATGACGTACATCTTTTACTGTTTCTTCTTCACCATCATGCAAGGATGGGAAATAACCAAAATCCTTGTAAAATTCATCTAGCTCATTTGCTTTCAACCCAGACCAGGGCGCTAATGTTTTTTCAGTAATTGCACCTTTACAGGCTAAATAGGCTTTTTTTAGGTCAAAAGCAGTTAGGCCTTTTCTATAGGCATCCAAAACTGTGGCTACACCATGATTTGAGTTCATTCGTCGACTATCACCGCTAACTTCCGGAAATGTCGGCATCCAAAACTCATCCATCTGTTCGGCCATACGAATATATGATCTGATGATATCAAGTTCCATCTCTTTTTCAGTTAGGCACCTTAAGGGATGGGCAGCCCGGTAAGTATCCCAAAGCCCATCATCGGTATAAAAAGGCGTTCCTTCATCGTCGTGAATCTTTTCATCAAAAGCACTATAATACTTACCATCTTCTGAAATGCAAACAGGACGATCGTAGGTCCGATAACAGGAAGTGTAAAATACTGTTTTGTCATCGTTACTCCCCCCCTCAACCCTGGTTTTGTTCAATGCCTTATTCCAAAGTTCGCGACCATATTGGGTTACTTTATCTTTGTTATAATCGGGCATTTCGCGATATAGGTTTGCTTTTGCCTGAGCCTCGCTAATATAAGACACACCATATCGAACTTTTATTTGCTTTGTGTTGTTGCTAAACTGAATGGCTACACAATTATTTTCTCCATTTGCTTCGCTTGCTGTTGATATTTTGCCATTATAAAGAATGCCTGATTTTTCAGCAGTTTGTTCTGTTTCCAGGTGTAAATACACTTTTAAGGTGTCCCCAGTGATTACATTGGTCACGAGTTGATATCCTGTAACCGCGCCATTATTGGTCTCCATTTTGCCATCAGGGTTGTTTATGAGCAAGTATTTAGCATCGGTATCAGCAAAATTCATGTAATAGATGCCTGATTGATGCGAAACCCCGTATGAAATTTCAATATTTTCATTGTCTAAAAAAACATCCCAGGAATAGGGAGTTACCCATTCCTGATCGTAACTATAGTTGTAAACCGGCAATAAAGTAATTTTGTTTCCTGAAATGGGACTAATATTGAAAGCCGAGTTACCTCTATGACACATGAGAATAACTGGAAGCCCATGCAATTTATCAGTTGTATAATCCTGGCGCGCCGGAATAACCCGCAACATACTATTGGGTAGGTGAATGGTTGGAAATGTTGGCACCAGCAAATGACTGATATTTCCCATGTACGGATTTACATAGTCAACAGGAGTCAAACTATTGTTTTCGGTATTGCACGAACCTAAAAATAATAGCATGATCAGAAGAAATCTATGACATCTCATTTATATTGCTATCATAAATTATAGGGTGCCTCAATAATGAGACACCCCCTAATCAAAACATATAAACTAATTGAAGAAAATTATTTCTTAACAAACTGAGAAGTACTTGAATTGCCTTCAATAGTTTCAACTTTTATTAGGAAAATTCCACTATTTAAGGTAGTAATATCAAGTGTTGAATTAAATGAATTATTCAATTCAACTTGCATAATCATTCTACCAGTTACATCATAAATAGCAGCACTTCTAATTTCTGACGTACAAGTAACATTAAGACTTCCTTCAGCTGGATTTGGATGAATAGTAAAATCTGCTCTTGAAGCTATGTTTCTTGAGTTAATTCCAACTGGTTTCATTGTGCCATTCACATAAAAATATATTACTTTTTCAAGTTCTTCTTGGCTATCCCAGTTATCAAGGGCACCATCTACCCAATGTAAAGCACCTAAAGATCGGCCATCAATAGTTGATGTAATAGCGGCAGTATATGAAAAGTCTTCTATAAAGTCAGAAATTTTTGTGATTCCGTCACCATCCTCTGTTTCAGCACCAGGAAGTGTACTAGGATCCAAATCTCCAAATGCCATCAATGCACGATCCGGATTTACTCCTTCTGCAGCTACTCTATAGTTCTCATTTGCCATCTTTGTATATTCATCACCAATCGTTTGGTCCTTTATACCCTTAGTGATCATTAATGGATCTACCTGATCATAATTATCAGATTCTTTAACCCCTGCATAGTCAGCAATTAATGCTTCAGTCGTAGTATTTAGCCACATAGGAGGTGTATTGGTAACAGGATGAGGAAATACTGTACCTGCAGGTAAATTTCCCCAATCGATATTTGACAATGTCTCACTGTTATAATAAGTGTTTAAATAAGGACTGGTATAATGTAAATTATTTGCTATTAAGATTTTCATATCTTCGTT
>RCNC010003414.1_pt1 | contig 10373 bp, 11 predicted proteins | sample 2041301 | NCBI WGS metagenome assembly RCNC01 (sample SAMN09708231, study PRJNA481090) | Marine sediment metagenome, whole genome shotgun sequencing project. | biome: marine sediment; feature: ocean; material: sediment; isolation source: Sewage treatment plant 13A marine sediment (STP13A) ... | reverse complement strand
AAGCCCCGGCAGCTGCCGGGGCTTTTTTACTCTAAAACCAGGGGTAATAATTACTTATTTGTCACCCTTGTCGTCTACTTCTTCAAACTCGGCATCAACCACATCATCGGCTGCTGCCTCTGCTGAGGGTTCTGCACCTGCCGCATTAGCTGCTTCGGCTTCTGCCGCCGCCTGCTGGTATATGACCTGGGCAGCTTCTGTCAGCTTGGTGGTTGCAGCTTCAATCGTTTCCTTGTCATCCGCCTTCATGGCTTCCTCGACGCCTTCAATCGCGGATTCGATATTTTTGCGATCGTCCTCACCGAGTTTGTCACCCATTTCTTTCAGACTTGAACGTGTAGCATGGACCATGGCATCAGCGCTGTTACGTGCAGTGACCGTTTCGTGGAACTTGCGATCTTCCTCGGCATGCGCCTCGGCATCATTAACCATCTCGTCGATCTCAGCATCTGACAACCCGGAACCGGACTTGATTACAATCTTCTGTTCCTTGCCAGTTGCATTGTCCTTGGCACTTACATGCATGATGGCATTGGCGTCGATATCGAAGGTGACCTCGATCTGCGGCATACCACGCATGGCCGGAGCAATACCTGCCAGGTCAAAGCGGGCCAGTGATTTGTTGGCACTGGCGATTTCGCGCTCACCCTGCAATACGTGTACGGTAACTGCAGTCTGGTTATCTTCCGCTGTTGAGAAAATCTGCGAAGCCTTGGACGGGATCGTGGTGTTTTTCTCAATCAACTTGGTCATTACACCGCCCATGGTTTCGATACCCAGGGACAGAGGCGTGACGTCAAGCAACAATACATCTTTAACTTCACCGGACAACACACCACCCTGAACAGCAGCACCTAATGCAACCGCTTCATCGGGGTTAACGTCTCTGCGTGGAGCCTGACCAAACAACTCGGTCACGGCCTTTTGTACCATCGGCATACGGGTCTGACCACCGACCATGATGACATCCTCGATTTCGCTGACCTTTAAACCAGCATCATCAAGTGCTGTACGGCAAGGACCCAATGTCTTCTTGACCAGGTCTTCAACCAGTGACTCCAGCTTGGCGCGGGTCAACTTGATATTCAGATGCTTCGGGCCACTTGCATCAGCCGTGATGTACGGCAGGTTAATTTCGGTCTGTTCCGTGGTAGATAGCTCGATCTTGGCACGCTCGGCACCTTCTTTCAGACGCTGCAAAGCAAGTGGATCATTTCTCAGATCGACACCCTGATCCTTCTTGAATTCAGAAACCAGGTAATCGATGACGCGTTTGTCAAAATCCTCACCACCCAAGAAGGTATCACCTGATGTTGAAAGCACTTCGATCTGATGCTCACCATCGACATCGGCAATCTCGATGATCGAAATATCAAAGGTACCACCACCGAGGTCATAAACTGCGACCTTGCGCTCGCCACCTTTCTTATCGACACCAAATGCCAATGCGGCAGCGGTCGGCTCAGAAATCACACGGCGTACTTTGAGACCGGCAATCTTGCCTGCATCTTCAGTCGCCTGACGCTGATGGTTATTGAAGTAAGCAGGAACTGTGATAACGGCCTCGGTCACTTCTTCACCAAGATAATCTTCGGCGGTTTTCTTCATCTTCATCAATACACGGGCGGAAATCTCCGGTGCGGCCATTTTTTTGCCACCGGCTTCTACCCACGCATCACCGTTGTCGGCTTTAACGATCTTGTACGGCACCAGGTCGATGTCTTTCTGTACAACGTCTTCATCAAACTTGCGTCCGATCAAACGTTTGATGGCAAACAAGGTATTGGTCGGATTGGTAACAGCCTGGCGCTTGGCTGACTGGCCAACCAGTACCTCTCCGTCTTTTGTGAATGCAACGATAGAGGGCGTCGTGCGGTCACCCTCTGCGTTTTCAATAACCCGCGGCTCACCACCTTCCATAACTGCAACACAGCTATTGGTGGTACCGAGGTCGATTCCTATAATCTTACCCATTTAAACTCTCCAAAAATTGGCTAATAATTTGATGCTACAAACATGGGGTCTGGCCCATGCTTTTCAATCCTATGGTTTTCTTGAAACTACGACCTTGGCAGGTCTGATCAAGCGCTCATGCAACTGGTAACCCTTTTCCAGTACATCAATGACAGTATTCTCTTCATGCTGATCCGAGGGCAACATGGTCATCGCCTCATGCTGTTCGGGATTAAACACTTCACCGATAGGGTCAATGATCTGCAAACCATGATCACTCATCGCCTTGGACAGCATTTTCATGATCAATTGCTTGCCTTCTTTGAGTGATTCAACACTGGCAGTCGGATCTGATGCAGCTTCCAGTCCACGCTCAAGGCTATCGCGAACCGGCAGCAGGTCATTCATAAAACGTTCCAGCGTACGACGACGGGCTTTTTCATGCTCACGTACCAGTCGTTTGCGAAGGTTGTCCATATCGGCCTGCATTCTCAACATGTCCTGACGGGCCTCAACCGCTTCAAGCCGGGCCGCCTGCAGCTCCGTCTCGAGTACTTCAATCGGGTCATCCGATACAGGCTCTACACCTGCACCACCAGTGGCTTCTGCAGATTCCGTCAGCAACTCTTCTTCAGTGCTTTTGGTCGTTTTATCGTTGTCATTATGTTGCGTTGTCACTTTTTGCTCCTGGGTTGTGGGAAGCTATTCTTCCTACAGTTGCTTTCACGCCCAGATATGGGGATTGGCAACAGCGATTCAAGCAGCGATACTAGAGAGCTTTACACAGAGACGCGCCCATACATGCTCAATCACCTGCACATTCGCAATTTTGCCATCGTGCCAACGCTCGATCTGGACATTCGTGAGGGGTTCACGGCAATCACCGGAGAAACCGGTGCCGGCAAGTCAATATTGGTTGACGCACTGGGCTTGTTACTGGGTGACCGTTCTGATGCAAGCTGGGTCCGTAACGGTGCAGAACGAGCTGAATTGAGCGCCGAATTTTCAATCGAACATAACAACGAAGCCCAACACTGGCTTAGCGAATCTGAGTTATCCGCTAACGGAAGTTGTTTATTACGACGAACCATCAATGCCAACGGACGTTCACGTGCCTTTATCAACGGCTCACCGGTGACGGTCGCGCAAATGCAATCCCTCGGTCAATTGCTGGTTGAATTACATGGCCAGAATGAGCATTTGCGACTCAAGAAAACGGCAGAGCAGTTCAAGCTGTTGGATGGCAGTGGCAACTACGACAAGGAAACCCGGCAGGTAGAACACACTTTTGCCGGGTGGCACATGATCGCCGAAGCATTGAAAACCCTGGATCGTGAGTCTTCTGTTTCAACCGCCGATCTTGAATTTCTGAAATTCCAGCTTTCGGAGCTACAGCAGCATGACATTTCTGTGGACTCCATCACCGCCCTTGCGAATGAACATGACCGCCTGGCTGCCGGTGGTGCCTTGCTGGATGCCCTGACTTTCAGCATGGAGTTACTGGAACCGGATACCTCCACTGCTGGTGGAGGAATCAATTCAGAGCTCAATACCGCGCTGGGTCGGTTACAAAAATTCATTCCATTGGATACTGATATCAGCGAAGCCTGTCAAATGTTGCAGGAAGCCGCGGTGAACTGTGGAGAGGCGATCAGTTCATTGCGCGCTGCGCGTGACCGCGTGGATTTGAATCCGTCCCGTTTTGAGTCGGTGGCCAAAACACTTGGTCAACTGCATGAACTGGCACGTAAACACCGGGTACGCATGGAAGGGCTTGAAGAAGTCATGGAAACACTGACCTTACGCATAGAACGCTTAGGCAGTGCAGATCAACGACGTAAAGCGCTTGAACTGAAATTGACATCCCATCTGGCCAAATACCGTTCAGCAGCCAGGAATCTAAGCCAGAAACGTACTCAACACGCCTCTGAGCTATCAAGCCGGGTGATTGAATACATGGGCGAACTGGGTATGAGGGGTGGTACTTTTGAACTGAAAGTATCCCTGGATACTGAAGCAACACCCTCCCCTCGTGGTGACGATAAGGTGCAAATCAATATTAGCGCCAACCCAGGCATGCAACCTGGACCGTTGAACAAGATTGCTTCTGGTGGTGAGCTATCCAGGATAAACCTGGCCATCAAGGTCGCAACCACCACCGGTGGCGAGTCCCTCACGCAGATTTTTGATGAAGTTGATGCCGGTATCGGAGGCGATACCGCCAACGCAGTAGGCAGGTTGATGAAAAGGCTGTCGGTGAAACGACTGTCAGGCAGCGGGCAAGCCTTATGTGTCACTCACTTGGCACAGGTCGCAGTTTGTGCGACTCATCAGCTACAGGTTCGCAAAGCAACTGGAGATGACTCCACCCTGGTGGATACCAATTTGCTGGATAAAGACGAGCGGGTAGATGAGATTGCGCGAATGCTTGGTGGAACAATTTCAGAACAAAGTCGCGCCCATGCGATAGAACTGCTCACCGCCGCAAAAACTGCAGCGTAGGGTGGGTAACTTGTTACCCACGGGTTAAAACCAGCAAATCGTGGGTAACTTGTTACCCACGACTTAAAACCAGCAAATCGTGGGTAACTTGTTACCCACCCTACGACTCGCCGTGCAAAACTGAGACACGCCGCTCCTCGGTAACTGCTCCTGCGTTACTCTACCTCCTGCGTCCCTGCAGTCGTGCGCATCCCTGCGCCCGCGGCATACCGTTCATCCTGAACATAACCCACCCTTGTACAAACCATCAAATACGGGATAAACCTTTTTTGATCAGGATTTTTTGGGACGCACGTAAATAACCAGGCTGTGGTCTTCAATGTCATAACCGTGTTCTTCCGCGATCTCAGCCTGCAATCTTTCAATTTCCTGGTTGGAAAATTCGATTACCGTTCCGGTTTCGACGCAGACCATGTGGTCATGGTGCTCACCTGAGTCCAGTTCATAATAGGCCTGACCGCCCTCAAAATTATGTTTGACCACCAGTCCGGCCGTCTCAAACTGGTTGAGCACGCGGTAAACTGTTGCCAGCCCGATGTCATCACCTGCCTGTATCAGGACCCGATAAATATCGTCTGCCGTCACATGTTTATTACCCACTTCCTCCAATAAATCGAGTATGCGTTTTCTGGGCTGGGTTACTTTTAGACCAACTTTTCGAAGATTTCCGCTGTTCACTGTTTTATCCTGTTTTTAATAATTTTACATTAGCCTGTTCTTCATCACTGCGGACTATTGTATCATTCACCGCCTTGATCTTATGTATCAGCAACCGCTGAAGGAACTAAATGACCAGGTATTTGTTAATTGCCCTGATGGCCGTCCTTATATTAAATACAGGATGCAAACTGATCTACAAGCAAAATGTTCAGCAGGGCAATGCCCATGAACAGGAAGATCTGGATCAGCTCGAATTGGGAATGACCAAAAAACAGGTTGCATATTTGCTTGGCACACCCGCTGTTCATGACCCGTTCCATCAGAACCGTTGGGATTATATATCAATGCTGAGCCGCCGCGGTGGTGAACCAGTGAAGCGCCTGGTGACACTGACTTTTGAAAATGATGTGCTCACCGGAACCGAAGGCGTCGGTGATTCAACCGGTGGTGACATCAAGGCCCTGGCAGAGACCCAGTCAGCTGTCCGTGATATTGACGACATCGAAACAGCCAAAGGAACACAGCTTGTCACCGATGACGGTGTGATTAACTGGACCCTGCAATTGGGTGCATTCAATACCCACGAACAGGCAGTGGAATTTGCACAGGCAGTCAGAGCAAAAGGCTTCCCTGCTGAATTTGCCGAACAAATCGTACCCGGACTCGGCACACGTCACCAGGTACGCTCGGGGCTTTATGACACATACAATGAAGCCATTGCTGCGCTCCAGATTGTTGAGAAAGCCATGAATGTGGTGGGTATTACAGTTCCAATTGATATACCGATAGAACCTTAATTCGAATATTCATGATGTAACCAGATCACTGCATTGCAGTGATCTGGCCATGGCGTATACTTATTGCCGCGCATTAGAGAAGCTCAATTGGTTGTTTTTTGGCGGTTTAATATGAACTGTAAAATAGTCCTCATAGTTGTGGTAATGCTGTTCCCGGGCGCCATCCATGCTCAATCGCAAGAAGGTAACCCGGGTTCGAAAGGTACTATCCCCAAGGCCGTACAGGACCATAACCGATGGGTAATGGACCAGAAGAGTTGGGGTTTGCCAAATGCTGCGGACGTAAAAGCGGCCCAAAGAGCTGCTGCACAGGGGCTTGCACCCGCGCAATTCCGCTTGGCCCTGATGTACAGCAGGGGTTGGGGTGTACAACAAAGCGAGGTAAAAGCCGTGAAGTGGCTTCGCAAGGCGGCAGAGCAGGATTTTGTAGAGGCCCAGTACAACCTGGGAAGCCGCTATGACAGTGGTCAGGGTGTAACACAAGACCATGCCAAAGCTGCCAATTGGTTTCGCAAAGCAGCTAAACAGGGTTCTGTAAACGCGCAAAAAAACCTGGGAGCAATGTATGGCCTCGGTCAAGGCGTGCCAGGGAATTATTCTGAAGCTTATGTCTGGTCGAGCATTGCAGCAGAATCCGGTGACAAAGGCGCAATCATTAACCGCAATCTTGCCGCCAATAAACTCTCACCTGTCGATTTAAACATTGCGCAAAAGCGAGCAACGGACCTGTATGAGGAAATACAGCAAAGGAACTTGAAGGCCAGGTGAAGCCCCGCCAATTAGCGGGAAAGACGATGTCAGGGTTTCGCCTGTTTCAAAGCGCGCTGGCGTCGAACCTCTTTTGGGTCCGCAATCAGGGGTCGGTAGATCTCTACCCGGTCACCATCGCGGAGTACCTGTTCCGGGCTGGCTTTTTGACCGAAGATACCGACTTTTTCCAGGTCAAGTTCAAACCCCTCAAACATTTCGACTAAACCAGACCGGCTAATAGCATCGGCAACTGTCGAACCAGTGGCAACTTCCAGCGTTATCAGTTCCTGTCGTTGGGGCATGGCCAGGACGACTTCCACCTGGATGTTTTGTTGACCGCCCTGCCCGGTCACCGCTGATACACCAGTTCTGCGCGTCTGCAGAAATTTTCAACCAATCGATCCGCGATTTTTCCAAATCCTTTGCCAAAAAGTTTTGCCATCGGACCCTTGCTCATTTCGAAATCCAGCTCCAGGCTGATTTTACAACCGTCCTCACCCAGTTGGACAAAAGACCATTTACCCTGCAGGTCCCTGAATGGCCCTTCAAGTAGCTTCATTTCAACCCGCTCACCTGGAACCAAAGTATTGATGGTCGTAAAGCTCTGCCTGACACCAGCAATCAGGACTGTCAACGAGGCCTTTTGACTTGTACTATCCTGTTCGTGGACCATCGTGGCAGTACACCAGCTTAAAAACTGGGGATAAGCTGGAACAGCCTCTACCAGTTTGTACATGTCCATCGCACTGTGAGTGACCAGTGCTGAGCGTGCTATTTTCATAAGTTCCGAGTTCCGGCGTCCGAGTTCCGGCGAATGGGAAATTCTACACGATAAAAGCCAGGTGTAGTGCATCGTAATCAATGGAGGTATGTCGTTACACGCAGTAAAATGGCCGATTGAATGGATGACAAAAATGAATAAAAAGACCACAAACGGTACAAAAACGATCGCCCGAAACAAGCGGGCCCGTTTCGACTACCACATCGAGGAAAGGATTGAGGCCGGTTTGTCCCTGGAGGGGTGGGAAGTCAAATCCCTGCGTGAATCGCGCGTCCAGTTTGCTGACAGCTACGTGTTATTGAAAGACAACGAGGCATTTCTTTTCGGCTGCCGCATCGATCCACTACCGACAGCCTCCAAACATATCACACCGGATCCCACGCGCACCCGCAAACTGTTGCTGCACCGACGCGAAATTGATCGCATCACCGGACTGGTTGAGCGTAAAGGGTTTACCGTGATTCCGACTGCCATGTACTGGTCACATGGCAAAGTTAAAGTGGAAATTGGCACTGCCAAGGGCAAGAAAGCGCACGACAAACGATCAGACCAGAAAGACCGCGACTGGCAACGGCAAAAAGCACGCATAATGAAACATGGATAAACCATGAAGCTCATGCAACAGCCGCCTTGATCATCTCTGATCAGGCACTGAAACCCGAACCAATTTACCCCGACTGTGGATTGCAACCCATCAATCCCACTTGAACCCTGTTGTGGCCCCTGTTGTTGGGTTAATATGCATAAATGGCCACGCAAAAAGATCACCACAGGAATGGTCAAGAACCGATCCTCGTTGGTGTCATAGATAAAAGCCCACTTATGTGTACGGCGCTACGCACCTTGCTCGGCGAAGATGGCCGTTTTGAGGTTGTTTGCATCTGCAAGAACGCTGAAGAATTCATGCAAAAGGTCGGTACGGTTGTGGTAGATGTTGCCATCGCTGGCTGGATTATTCCGCCCGGAGATGCGCGTTTTATTCTTGACCAGCTACAAACCCGAACTAATGCGCCGAGGGTGGTTGTTTACTCCGGTATCGAAAGTGAATCCGCACCGGCACACGTGCTGGCCCATGGTGGCGCAGCGTTTGTATCTAAAAATGAAGAACCGGGATACCTGCTTGATACGGTCGCGGAAGTCGCCCGGGGGCGTATGGTATTTCCCTATCTCGATGTCAGCCGGATCAATGCAAATCCCCTGAGTGCATTGACCAAGCGCGAACTTGAAATTCTTTCCTCATTGGCAGCGGGACGGACCAATAAGGAAATAGCTGCCCGAAAAGGTGTTTCAACCAATACCGTCAAGTATCACATCAGAAACCTGTTTGAAAAACTGAGTGTCTCCAACCGTGGTCAGGCCATCGCCCTGTATCTGAAAAGCTGACAACCTGCTGAGGACTGCGACCGATTGGGCGCCCTTTCCGGAACAACATAAATGACATCACACCCCAAAAACCTGTGGCCAATACCCGTGCAATTAGTTGCTGCGATCGCCTACGAGCTATCACAACAGGGTGTTTCAACGGAACAATTACTGTCCGGAACAGGTGTTTGCCAGCGAGATATTAAAGCACCCAAGATGCTGCTGCCATATCGCACCACGGTGCAAATAATTACCCAGGCGATCCAGCTCAGTTCAATTCCAGGGCTAGGACTGGTGATAGGTACCCGGCAGACTCCGTCCAGTATGGGCATCCTGGGCCATGCCATCAATTGCTGCGCGAGTGTTGCGGACGCAATGAATATGGCCGTTAAATACGCCAGGGTATCCAGCACCCTGCTGCTGACACAGTGGTGGCAAGAAAATGACAAACTCTACTGGTCACCGGATTCGCCGATAGATCTGGGTGAGGTTTTGTGCTTTGCTGTGGAAGAGGAATTCTCGATGCTGGGTAGGGTTTTTGAAATGCTTACTGGCAAACCCCTGGTCCTATTGGAGGCGCATTTTCGATACCCTGAGCCAGAGTATGTTTCACAGTATGTACACGCCTTCAATTGCCCTTTGTTTTTTTCGGCGGATAACAACCAACTCATTATGGATAGCAAGGTAGTGCATTTCCCGATATTACAGGCCAATCCTTTGGGTATTGCTGCAGCCGAGCGCATGTGCATTGAGTTTCTCAATTCCAACCCGGCCACCGACGACCTCACTATGCGTATTCGCCAGCTTATATTGGAGGAGAGAAATGATTGTTGGGGAGAAGAGCATATTGCTGCAAGGTTGAATATCACCTCCAGAACGCTACGCAATCAACTTCGTCGGCTGGGCACTAGCTATCTGACGATCCTAAACAGCCTGCGTGAGCAGATTGCTAAAACTGATCTAGACAGATCCAGCAAGTCTATCAGTGAAGTCGCCGCAGATGTTGGCTATAGCGATACACGATCTTTTCGCAGAGCTTTCAAAAAATGGACTGGAATGACACCGGGTGAATACCGTACAAGACGGTGAACATTTGACTGAAATATTTTCCGAAAATGTCCCTCTGATTTACCAGTTTCACCCTTGGTACTTTGAACACAGCCTGTAAAACTTCACCAAGTCAGGAATCCTGCGTTCACTTGGTGACGCAGGTTATATCTGCTAGTTACGCCCATCCTTCAGCATTCAATCCAGATTAAATTCTGAAAATTAGAATATGACAATGAAAATTTCACGCAAAATGTGTTATTTGATCATTTTGTATTTGAGACAAACAACACTCAACATCAAATTTTTCTGATACAAACATTGTTCCACCGACAATAATGGTGTTAAGAATCGCAACCCAGCTGATATTCGAATACAAACCCAGAGTTAACAATGTTTTTGCACTGGAATCATAACGCAATGAAATTGACATACTGCTTGCCCATGCCGCACGACTCGCATGACTGTGTACAATGCCTTTTGGTAATCCTGTTGTGCCAGATGAATAGATAATATTGCAC
>RCNC010003413.1_pt1 | contig 10373 bp, 9 predicted proteins | sample 2041301 | NCBI WGS metagenome assembly RCNC01 (sample SAMN09708231, study PRJNA481090) | Marine sediment metagenome, whole genome shotgun sequencing project. | biome: marine sediment; feature: ocean; material: sediment; isolation source: Sewage treatment plant 13A marine sediment (STP13A) ... | reverse complement strand
GCGGGAACCGCTACGATCAAGCTGCAATGCCAGAGCGGTTCCCCAGGAACCGGCACCCAGCACAGCAATTACGGGCGCTTTAGCCATCAATTCAGGCGTTGCCTTGAACTTCCATGTTCTCTGCGCCATTCGTCTGCGCCTGGGCTTCCTTCATACGCTGCGCATAAATTTGATCAAAATTGATCGGCTGTAAAACCAGCGGCGGGAAACCACCATCAGCCACCAGGCCTGTGATCACCCTGCGGGCATATGGAAACAGGGTATGTGGGCACAGCGTGTTGATTGCGGCATGCTGGGATTGTTCGTTAAGACCGGTGATAGCGAAGATACCTGCTTGCTGCACTTCGGCGAGGTATGCTGTTTTCTCACCAATAGTTGCTGTAACGGTAATGGTCAAATTGACTTCATGAACGCCTTCGGCAAGGTTTTCAACCTTCTGGGCGAGGTTCATTTTAATTTCAACCTGTCCGTCTTCCTGGAAAACCTGAGGCGCATTGGGTAGCTCAAAAGAAGCATCTTTCAAATAAATCTTCTGAAGCTGAAATTGCGCTTGTTCCTGCTGCTCTTCTGCAGCTAAATCCTGATTCTGTTCTTCTGCCATGATCTTGATTCTCTTTGATTATGAATTGTAAATATCATTCATTCGAAGATGAAATGATAAAGGAAAATTATCTCATTTCGCCACCTAAATGGCCAGACGGCTTGGTGGTTACTTACGTACAAGTGGATATTGATCAGCCGCCCACTGTGTGGTGCCGCCTTTGAGGACCGCAACTTCAGTTGCACCCAATTTGACCAGTTTGGCGGCTGCCTGATGTGCGGTTTGTCCGTTCTTACATACCACCAGCATCGGGCCTGTCTTCATTTTTTCAATTTCCGGATCCGAATTGCTAAACCGTGTCAAAGCAATATGCTTTGCATCAGCCAGATGTCCGTTGGAATAATCCGCGGCTGTTGAAATATCCACAATAGACGTTTGACCCTGGTTGATCTTTTGTACGGCCTGGAGCGGGGTTATCTCTTTATACCCCCTTGTTTGCCGGTTAATTTCTGTCCAGGCAAGTAACAGTAAAACAGCGGCAAAACCAGCCACCAGCGCTCCATGGTTACCTGCAAACTCAATCAATTGTTCCACGTTTCGGTCTCCTGACGATCATCCGGCGGTATAAATTCGGTGACTCCGTTTCAGCACATACAACACTTGGTATACATGCCCTCTTCTCGATATTGTTTCAACATGCGGGTTAATCGGCTGCTTTTAAACTGCAGTTACACGACTGTTGTGAAATAATACATTCACAGCAGTACCGGTTTTCGAGCTGTAAACTCCGCAAAGCTATTTAACATTACCGTGCGCAGAGTCATGTTGTGGCGCAGGGACAAATTTGCAAGAGCGACTCGCACGTTTTTATCAATAAATGGAACCCCTATGACAGACAACCAAACACAGATACTTTCCGCTCAGATCTCAAATAAACCGCTGGTACTGATGATACTGGATGGCTGGGGCTCCCGGGAAGACGCCGACGATAACGCAATCAGTCAGGCCGATACACCTGTTTGGGACCGTCTTCTGCAACTTGGCAGTCATACAATCATAGAAACCTCGGGTGAATTTGTCGGTCTGCCTGCCGGTCAAATGGGGAACTCTGAAGTAGGTCATATGAACATCGGCGCAGGACGCATCGTTTTTCAGAACCTTACCCGTATCAGCAACGCCATTACCAATGGTAGTTTTACAAGCAACCCGGCCCTGGTCAAAGCGGTTCAAGCCAGCCGCAATTCCTCTTCAACATTGCATATCATGGGTCTTCTGTCACCCGGTGGCGTGCACAGTCACAATGATCATTTTCTGGCAATGGTACGTATGGCCGCTGCACAGGGTGCCAGCAAAATCAGGGTGCATGCCTTCCTCGATGGACGGGATACTCCACCACGCAGTGCCGGAAGCTCGATAAAAAGGATGCAGGATTGCCTCGACAAACTGGACAATGCCGACTTTGGCACCCTCTGTGGTCGTTACTACGCAATGGATCGTGATAAGCGCTGGGACCGCGTAGAAAAAGCCTGGGACGCCCTTGTCAACGGCGAGGCCATGTTCACAAGCAACAATGCTGAATCGGCGCTTGAGTCTGCTTATGAACGGGATGAAAGTGATGAATTTGTCAGCCCGACGGCCATCGATCAGTACCCGGGTATAAAAGACGGTGATGCTGTGGTTTTTATCAACTTCAGGGCCGACAGGGCACGAGAGATTACGCAGGCCTTCAGTCAGCCTGATTTTAATGGCTTTGAGCGCCAGGCGCCGAAACTCTCATCCTTTGTGTGTATGACCCAGTACCTGGAAGGTCTGCCCGTAGAGGTCGCTTTTCCTCCCGAAAGACTTGAAGGCTTGCTTGGCGAGAGACTCTCCGAGAATGGTTTGTCGCAACTGCGAATCGCCGAGACAGAGAAATATGCCCATGTGACATTTTTCTTCAATGGTGGCGAAGAAAAGTCATTTCCCGGTGAGCAGCGCTTACTGGTGCCATCACCAGATGTGGCGACCTATGACCTTCAGCCGGAAATGAATGTCGAAAAATTGACAGTCGAGTTGGTCAAGGCTATTCGTAGCGGAGAATTTGATGTCATCATTTGCAACGTCGCCAATCCGGATATGGTCGGACATACCGGCAGCATGAAAGCCGCCATTGCAGCAGTTGAAGCGGTTGATCAATGCCTGGGTGTCGTACTGAGTGCGGTCCAGTCCGTGAATGGTGAGCTTCTGGTTACGGCCGACCATGGCAACGTTGAGCAGATGACTGACCATCAAACCGGTCAAAGCCATACAGCACACACCAGCAACCCCGTACCGCTGGTCTATCTTGGCCGTCATGCAAAGATACATTCCGGAGGTTCGCTAAGGGATATCGCACCTACCATGCTACATCTGCTTGACATGACTCCGCCAGCCGAGATGACAGGGCGTTCGTTGCTGGAGTTTGTTGGCTCAAGCCCAGTGGAGACCTGACCGGTCAGTGATTGGTCGAGGGCTAATATCACTTGGCGTCGCCTTCTGCCTGACATTGGGGTGGAACGCGGCTCAGGCCGATAACGGTCTTACTCAAGCGCAAGCTGAATCGCGGCTCAAGCAGCTCAAAACAGAGATCAGCGGCCTGAAAAAAGAACTTGAACGAAACCGCAGCACGCTATCAGAAGAACAGAAGGTACTCAAATCTGCCGATCTCAATATCCAGGCAAGTGCACTGGAACTGCGTAAGCTCGAATCAACGCGCCAGGCACATGACCGTGAACTGGCAACTCTTCACGCTGAGCAGCAGGATTATTTGCGCAGTCTCGACAAACGCCGGGAGGTGCTTTCAAGCCAGATCATGGCAGCCTACCGGCTCGGAAGGGAGTCCAGATTAAAGCTGGTTCTGAATCAGGATAGCCCCGCACTTCTTTCAAGAACACTGGCTTATTATGACTATTTCAGTCGTTCACAAGCTTCACAAATTGAAGAGCTTAGACAGGTCTTGGATACGCTCGACCAGATGAGGGCAAAAATCAGCCTTGAACTGTCTGCGCTTGATGAGGTTCAAAAGAACCAGCAACTTGTATTGGATAAAATGACAAAACAGCGTAATGAACGCAAGGCCATCATTGATAATTTGTCCAGCCAGATCAATACGGATAAAGCCCGGCTTGTCGAGTTGCAGAGCAACAGAAAAGATCTTGAGACACTGCTGGAAAAACTGTCAAACGCATTGTCTGATATACCGGCAGACCTGGGCAAACGGCTTGGTCCGGCACAGATGAAAGGAAAAATGCCGATACCGGTAAAAGGCCGTGTCAAACACGCCTTTGGTCAACCAAGAACCGCCGGCTTGCATTGGCAGGGATGGTTAATCGGAGCGGGTAACGGAACTGACGTCAAGGCTATTGCCTACGGGCGAGTAGCCTATTCAGACTGGCTCAGAGGTTATGGTCTGCTTATGATCATTGATCACGGTGACGGGTTTATGAGCCTTTACGCAAACAATGAGAGTCTTTTACGTGAACTGGGAGACTGGGTGGAACCCGGTGCGACGATAAGCACCGTTGGTACCAGCCCTCTCAACGGAGACGGACTCTATTTCGAAATCAGGAAAGACGGCAAGGCCATGGATCCTGCTGTATGGTTAAAACGATAGCTACCCTAGATCAGGATGTTTAAACAAAACATGAAACGAATTAGCAGAAAATTGATATTGGCATTTTTGTTGTTGCCCATACTGGCAACGGCAACCGAAGGGGAAACACCCGCACCCGTAGCACAACTCTCTTTGGATGATCTGCGAACGTTTACTGATGTATTCAACCAGGTTCGTCATAATTTTGTTGAGGAAACGGATGATCATACGCTGATGAACGCGGCCATCCGCGGCATGCTCTCTGAACTTGACCCCCATTCATCCTATATGGAAGCAGACGAATTCCGGCAACTGGACGATAGTTCCAGGGGCCGCTATAGCGGAATCGGTGTAGAACTGGATATTCGGGACAAGCACATCAACGTGGTCTTTGTGATGGATGGCGGCGCTGCTGATAAAGCCGGTATCGTTGCCGGAGACATGATCACTTCAATCGACAAAAAAGATTTACGCGGGAAAAACCTGAGACCAGCCATAGATGAACTACGCGGTGAAGTCGGAACGGAAGTGGAAGTAACTGTTCAGCATAAAAACGGGGAAGTCTCCAATCTGATACTGGTTCGCGATTTCGTCGAGGTCGCGAGTGTGTTCAGCAGACCGGTGGACAGGGACTACGGCTATTTTCAGATCACGCATTTCACCCGTAAAAGTGCAGATGAACTGCTTGAGCAAATCGAATACATGCAAGAAAACCACCAGGGACCATTGAAAGGTATTGTTCTGGACTTGCGTAATAACCCCGGTGGTGTGCTTTACCCCGCGGTGATCATGGCTGATGGTTTTCTGGATGAAGGTCTTATTGTGTATACCCGCGGGCGGTCGGAAGACCAACTGGAGTACACGGCCAAGCCAGGTCAATGGCTGGAGGATGTCCCGATGGTCGTACTGGTTGACCGCAGCTCGGCATCAGCTTCAGAAGTCCTTGCCGGTGCGTTACAGGACCATGGCCGGGCCCTGATAGTAGGCGAACGAACCTTCGGTAAAGGCTCGGTACAGTCCGTTTTAAATCTGCGCAACGGAGCCGGTCTTCGCCTGACCACCTCGCGTTATTACACGCCGTCCGGCCGTTCGATCCAGGCTGAAGGTATACTGCCGGACGTTGAAATTGCACCGGTAAAAATTATTGAAGACGATAGCAAACACAAACGTGAGTCCGATCTGGATCGACACCTTGACAGTGAGCCGGAAAGTGGTTCTGTGGTTTTTGGTTCTGAAGTCAAAGCGGCCGACGACTATATGATGTACCAGGCCCTGATCCTTTTAAAAGGCGCCAACATTCTTCCCGCTAAGGTTAAGCAGCGCTAGGAGGATAAATTACGCCAACAACCAGTCCGGTTTTTTTCTTAATTGCGGTTGCGGCTACCAGGCTGTACAGGAAATGGTGTCACCTTTTCACCGCTTTCGCGGTCACGGATGACCGCCTGGCCTTTTTTCTTAACCTGTTCCACCCGCAATACGCTGTGTATGGGCAGGTGTAGTACCTCTACACCATCAAATTCGTCACGCAATTTTTCTTCGGTAGGATCAACCACCAGCGAGCCTTTTTCTTCAAACTCAAGCCCCGAGACTTCAACAAAACCCAGCAGGCCACTGGTACAAACCCCGGTACAATATAACTCGTATACCTTGCCATGGTTGAGGAATGCTATTCGAAACAACTTTTCTTTATCCGCCTTGGCCATTATGTTATCCAAATTTGATCTGTGCCGTTGCTCGTGCCAACAATGCAAACATTAATCCCAGTGCGAATCCCGCCATATGCGTCCACCAGGCTACTATTCCCGTTATGGGGCCTAAAACCGTATAAACCAACTGCAATGTAAACCAGGAACCAATTACGAGCACCGCTGGCACACGGGCAAACTGAAGATAAAGGCCCAGTGGCAGTAACATACCAATACGGCGATAGGGGAATAAACCCAGGTATGCACCGACCACGGCCGAGACAGCACCACTGGCGCCTACGATAGGGGATGTCAATTCCGGCAATCGCAACACGACAAACAGGTTAGCCAGTGCACCGCCAATGATAAAAACTACCGCCATACCCGGACTGCCCAAGCGTCGCTCCAGCGGCACGCCAAATACCCACAGGTAAACCATGTTTCCCAGCAAGTGCAACCAGCTGGCATGAATAAACAGCGCACTTACCAAGGTCAGGAGCTGGTAGTCCGCCCATTCGGCGACCGGTTGTCCCAATACCTGGGCAAGTTGGCTCGGCAACACGCCACCCAACTCCAGCATCGCATTTTGAGCTAACGGCGTCATACCTGAATGCAGCAACTTCATGCCTGCGCAAAAAAGAAACAGGGTCAACGTCACCCAGGGAAAACGGGGTGGGGATTTTGACCAGTTTGTGACAATGCCAGAATCCACCGCTCAAGCTTGCCGGTCAGGCTCCATAAACTACCTTTCTACCAGAAACTGATAAAGATGGTAACTGAATACAACGCCATCGAGCCGAATCTCCTCTATCATGAGATCGGGTTGGGGACTGTCGCCCTCCCCGAGTCGCTGACCATTGATCAACACAAAGCGATCTGCGGGATTATTGGCAAACACGAGGACGCTGAACTTTATTTCCGGCACATCTACACGAATGCCATCAGGTAACTCCCAATAACTGATCGGAGAGGTCTGCGGAGTACGTTGTTTTTTCCCAGCAGCAGCAGTGGCTTTATCGGAACCAGCTTTCCCGGAGGGAAGTTTTTCGTCACGGGCTTTCACGGTCGAATGCGGAACAGGATTTGACCGGGCGGCATCAGCGAGTTGTTTGGCTTTCGACCGGGTCTGAGCCGTACCTGTCGCTTGTGTTCCCGCTGAATCTTTTGATGTAGCTTTGGACGCAGCTGCTTTGGATGTGGAAATATTCCGGACAGCCTGCTGATAGGATTCCACCGGCGTTCTCTGCCCGGTTGCGGGTTTGCCGCTGCCCGTGACCTGAGAAGCAAGCTGTGTACTCTCGCCACTGCTATTGACAGGGGCGGGATCAGCACTTTCCTTTTCTTCCTCAATAGCAACAGTCGGCTGAAAATCACCGCTAGGAAGCTGGTACTGTCGCCAGACAAACCACCCGCTCACAAAAAGGGCTGCGACAAGTAATAACGCCAAAGGTCCGATCTTGAAAGGTTCGGCTACCGGGTCGGACTGATCATCGGCATGAATCGTGGGCACCTCATGCGCGTGCTGGTTCTTTTCGGTCTTTCGAAGTGCTTCAAGAAGTATGGACATGGTTAGCGCCTGCTCTAGTATTCCCAGGTTTGCAATAATTGCGGGTCTTCTATTGATGCCGTCATCAAGTGTAGCAGTGTATTACGGCCAACAATGCCATCGGCCTCAAGGCCATTTCGAGCCTGGAAGTTCCTAAGCCATTGTTCAAAACCAGCATCAAACACCTGCTCACCATAGTAGGGCACATCAACCCGGGCCGCCATTTCCATGATGGTTGCCACTGCGGGCCCGCTGTCTCCAAGTGTTACCATCGCCGGCCAACCTGGTGCCTGGGGCCAGGCTACCAGATAGGTACCCAGCCAGTGGGGCTCAACTGCACCTCTTGATATTGTTAATGGTTGTTCCTTTGTTCCAACAAGTAAACGGTTTTCATTCATACCCATCAGCAGAAGATATGAGGGGCTCTCCTGTTGCAAAACCAATACAACCGGAAGCCCAAGCTGGTTGATCTTTGACCAGCTACCCTGGTCACGCAAACAGGCATAACCACCGGTATCAGCACCGCTACAGGCCGCCTGGATAGCAAAGGCTGCACCAGGTTGAAGCCATATTCCGGCGAGTCCCTGCCAAACCACGTTCTGATGATTTTTGAGCCAACCCGGATCCAGTACGGTTGCGATCTCCTGTTCCGGCGCAAGCTCGACGGGAACTGGTTCGATTGTTGGAACACTTGCGGCGTCTGGCACTTTTTCTTCATTCACCTGTACAGTTGTATCGACAGCTTGTGCCGTGACAGTATCTTCCGGGCCATTGAAAACGCTTAATGTCGCCACGGCCAACGCGGCGACGGCCACCGCGGCGGCAGCACCCACCATCCACGGCCAGTGCACACGTTTTACCTGCCGCTCGCCCAGTTGCACCTCGTTGGCAGCTTCCTGCACCATGGCGGCGGTGACATCCATACGTTCCTTGACAAAGGCCGCAACCAATGAGCGGTCTGCAATAATATTGATCAAACGCGGTATGCCTTGAGAACGCTGGTATAAGGCATTCATGGCATTGCGTCGAAATGGGTTCCGTTGGGCGCCTGCGACCTGCATTCGATGACGGATGTATAAATGTGTATCTTTCGGTCCAAGCGGGCTCAAGTGGTAGCGGGCAGTAATTCTCTGGGCCAACTGGCGAAGGTTGCGGCGCTGCAGTAACTCCCTCAATTCGGGCTGGCCCAACAGGACAATTTGTAACAATTTCTCTTTGCTGGTTTCAAGATTGGTCAACAACCTGACTTGCTCCAACGCCTCAGGACTCAGGTTTTGGGCTTCATCAATCACGACTACAACACGTTCGCCACGCCCATGTGCATCGAGCAAACACTTGTTTAGACCATCCACCAGTAAGCGGGTACTGTCAATCGATCCACTTATGTCGATGCCCAACTCTTCACTGATGGCGGCCAATAGTTCAGGCGGCGTTACCAGGGGGTTAAGCAACAGTGCTATACGCGTCCCTTCCGGAATTTGTTCCAACAGGCACCTGCACAGAGTGGTCTTGCCGGTTCCGACCTCGCCGGTAAGCTGAACAAAACCGCCACTCCCGCCTTTACCAATCCCGTACAACAGGTGTGCCAATGCGTCGCGATGGCGCGGACTCAGGTAAACAAAAGCCGGGTCGGGAGTAATGGAAAACGGCATTTCATCGAGTCCAAAGTAACGTAAATACATGTATCTGACCCTCGACTTTAAGCACAAACTTGAATAAGAACCGTCAGTTTAGTCATCAAACGGGTCAAGTCCAAGCGTTGTAACGTGCAATTCGTACTTCGGTCATCGTTCGATGCTAAATGTGGACAGCAAAATTAAAAAAACTGAATGTAAACTCTTGCTCATATAACAGCGGGACAGATATACTCGCACGTGAATATTTGCCTATAACAACGAAAAAGCCCTGAAATTCCAAATTACAGCCTGAATATCACTCTTTCAGACCTGTTAGAAAGTGCTCGATCTTAACGCAAATAATTAGATTCACCCATTGTGGAGAAACGCCGGCCATAGTGGCGTAACCCCTGAACACAATGATCATTATTTTGAGGCCTGAGTTTTCATGAAGAAAGAAAATACAGTCATCGTAGCCCTTGCAGTTTTGGCAGCCATAATTGCTGCCACCTGGTTAATACTGGTAGCGCCAGGATTGAGCGGGAACGAAATTAATATGACAAGGGGTGTGACACAACAGAGCGCAGACCACTTCGATCTGCACATGATTGTTCTGTGGATTTGTGTCGTCATTGGCATCGGTGTGTTCACCGTGATGTTTACGTCAATCGTACTGCACCGGAAGTCACGCGATTACAAGGCTGCGAAATTCAGTCATTCCACCAAGGCAGAGATCATCTGGACAATCATTCCAGTGTTGATCCTGGTTGCGATGGCAGTTCCAGCGACCACCGCGCTGGTCAAAATGGAAGACTCGTCAGGCGCCGAGATGACCGTAAAAATTACGGGCTTTCAATGGCGCTGGAAATATGAATACCTCGATGATGACATCAGTTTCATATCCAGCCTCAACCCTACATCCAATGCCGCCCGCCAGTTAAACTCGGGCATTACGCCTGAAAGCGTCGACAACTACCTGCTTGACGTTGACCATCCACTGGTCCTGCCGGTGGGCAGGAAGATCAAGTTTCTGATCACCGCCGATGATGTAATCCACTCCTGGTGGGTCCCTGACCTGGGTTGGAAGCGCGACGCCATACCCGGTTTTATCAACGAGGCATGGACGAATATTGATGAGCCCGGAACCTACCGCGGCCAGTGCGCTGAATTATGCGGTAAAGACCACGGCTTCATGCCGATTGTTGTTATCGCGCTAGCCGAAGATGAATATGAAGCCTGGGTTAACGAGCAGCTTGCCGGCACACAGGGACAGGCACAGGACGCCAGTCGACTCTGGACCCGCCAGGAGCTCATGGATCATGGAAAGTCAGTCTATGCAAACAACTGTGCGACCTGTCACCAGGCAAACGGACAG
>RCNC010003412.1_pt1 | contig 10375 bp, 6 predicted proteins | sample 2041301 | NCBI WGS metagenome assembly RCNC01 (sample SAMN09708231, study PRJNA481090) | Marine sediment metagenome, whole genome shotgun sequencing project. | biome: marine sediment; feature: ocean; material: sediment; isolation source: Sewage treatment plant 13A marine sediment (STP13A) ... | reverse complement strand
GGACGTGGTTGAAGGTATGCAGTTTGACCGTGGTTACCTGTCGCCTTACTTCATCAATGACCAGGCAACCATGAGCGTTGAACTGGAAAACCCGTACATCCTGCTGCATGACAAGAAAATCAGCAATGTACGTGACCTGCTTCCGGTACTCGAAGCCGTTGCCAAGTCCGGCAACCCGCTGTTGATTATCGCTGAAGACATTGAAGGTGAAGCACTTGCTACGCTGGTGGTTAACTCCATCCGCGGTATCGTTAAAGTCTGTGCGGTTAAAGCACCTGGCTTCGGCGACCGTCGCAAAGCCATGCTGGAAGATATCGCTATCCTGACCGGTGCTACCGTGATTGCCGAAGAAGTTGGCCTGTCACTGGAAAAAGCCACCATCGAAGAACTGGGTTCTGCCAAGAAGATCCAGATCACCAAGGAAAACACCACGGTTATTGATGGCGCTGGCAGCAGCGACGACATTTCCGGTCGTGTTAACCAGGTCCGCTCTCAGATCGAAGAAGCTACTTCCGATTACGATCGTGAAAAACTGCAGGAACGCGTTGCCAAGTTGGCTGGCGGTGTTGCAGTGATCAAAGTTGGTGCTGCGACTGAAGTCGAAATGAAAGAGAAGAAAGCCCGCGTTGAAGATGCCCTGCACGCGACCCGTGCTGCGGTTGAAGAAGGCGTTGTACCTGGCGGCGGTGTTGCTCTGGTACGTGCTTTGGAAGCCGTTAAAGGTATGCAGGGTGACAACGAAGACCAGAATGTTGGTATCGTCATCGCATGTCGTTCTATGGAAGAACCACTGCGTCAGATCGTCGCCAATGCCGGTGAAGAAGGCTCTGTTGTACTGAACAATGTAAAACAGGGTAAAGGCAACTACGGTTATAACGCTGCAAGCGGTGAGTACGCCGATATGATCGAATCCGGTATCCTGGATCCGACCAAGGTGACCCGCTCTGCTTTGCAGAACGCAGCGTCTATTGCTGGCCTGATGATTACCACCGAAGCCATGGTGGCCGAACTGCCTAAGGACGACGCCCCTATGGGTGGCGCTCCTGATATGGGTGGAATGGGCGGTATGGGTGGTATGGGCGGCATGATGTAATCATGTAGTTCAAACCCGAGTAAAACTAAAACCCCGCCGGTTGGCGGGGTTTTTTTTGAGCGCGTCTATTTAGCCTGTAAAGTGCCTGGCACCTCAAAGCCTCTTTCTTCTTCAGCGTATGAGGACATGCATATAAGGAAAAGGACAATGAACATAGCGACGCATGTCTTAAAAGGCGAAATGAGGTATTCATAGTTGGTATTTCCTCATATCAACACAAGAGGTAGAAATCAGGAAAAATTATGGGATAATTTTAACGTAGGTGTTTTCACCGGTTTTGAGGTCATTTCCGAATATTTCCACGTATTCAACAGTAACTGAAATTCCTTTGCTGTGAGCCTGGATAAAAATTCTGTCAAGCTCGGAAAACTTGCCGTCAAGTTTCACTATTGCCCGATACTTTCCATTCAGTCGTCTCACTTCGATCGGCTGACCGATGTCAGCCACCATGTTGATAGTGACACTGTCGATTTTCTGATGGTATTCAGCGTCGAAACCGAAGGCGAATTTTCTCTGTATCCAGCTCAGTTTCTTAACCTGCCCCTGCTCCGCCAACCGAATCCAGTAACCGACAACAGGTTCCTTCTTATTAAGCTTGCCACCGGGGTCAATCTGCGCGTCATACTGAATGATATTTGCGTTCTTGCTACGTTCAATCTTGAACAAAGACTGGCTCTCCAGCTCGGCTGCAACAAGAATCGCGGGGGCCAGGATCAGGGCCATGGTTAGGAATAGGGAAAAGGTGCGCAGAATTGAGTCCTGTTAAGCGTTAATCTAATTATAGGTATTTTTGATCAAGAAGGTCTTTTTAGAGGATCCCCTCAAAGTTCATTAGTCACATTATTAGTGCATTCACTATTAGTCAAGCTGTATGCAAGCCAAGAGGATCGCTTACTTCAGAATTTAGTACTCAGCTAATCCTGCGGCAATCAGTTATATCTGCACACGTTACCTTCTTATATACTTCAACGTCATGTCACTCAAGACCGTTTTCAAAGCTTTCTTTCTGATTGGATTAGGCGTCCTTATTGGTTATGGCTGGTTTAGATTCGGGGCCGTGTTCAGCCCTGCTTTTACCCAGCAACACGCGACCATAACATCGTCTGCGAGCACCTTACCCCAACTTCCACCAGAGTTTGAAGGCACGATAGGCAGGACCTACCGGCAATCAAGTCCAGACTACCCCCAGCCAGCAGCAGCACCGTCGGGAGCACCCAATATACTGATAATTCTCACCGATGATGTGGGCTTTGCCTCATCCTCGACCTTCGGCGGGCCGGTACCAACCCCGGCATTGGACAAGCTTGCCACCGGCGGCCTGTTATACAACCGTTTCCATACAACCGCCATGTGTTCACCGACCAGGGCCGCCATGCTGACAGGTCGCAACGCCCATATGGCAGGCAGCGGCATGATCAGCAACCTCGCCACTGGTTATCCGGGCTATTCCAGCGCAATACCCAGGAGTGCTGCAACCATAGGCAGAATCTTTACTGGCAACAGCTACAACACCGCATTTTTCGGGAAACACCATAACGTCCCGGACGAACATTCCAGTGCGGCCGGGCCTTTCAATTTGTGGCCAACCGGCTTGGGGTTTGAATATTTTTATGGGTTTATCGGTGGAGACACCGACCAGTTCCATCCGAATTTATTCAGGGGTGTTCAGGCGGTGGACGGCAGCGGAAGAGAACCCGGTTTTATACTCGACAGGGCACTCGCGGATGACGCAATTCGCTGGTTGCGTAACCAGGCGGTTGCAGCAGCAGACAAACCCTGGATGATCTGGTATGCCCCTGGAACAGCCCACGCACCACATCAGGCTCCCCGGGAGTGGATTGACAAGTTCAAGGGGTGTTTCGATCAGGGCTGGGATGCCATGCGCGAGGCGAGTTTTGCCAGGCAAAAAACACAAGGCGTGATTCCACAAAGCGCAAAGTTGACACCCAGACCATCCGCACTTGGCGACTGGAACTCACTGACAGCATCAGAAAAACAGACTGCTGCCCGTTATATGGAAGTGTTTGCTGCCACACTGGCTTTTCAGGATCACCAGATCGGCCGCATTATCGAAGAACTCAGGCAAAGCGATGATTTTGATAACACGCTTATCATGTTTGTGCAGGGAGATAATGGCGGCAGTGCTGAAGGGGGTCTGAGAGGCCATCTGAACGAAATCGGTGACATGGCCAACAAGGTTGAGGAACCGCAGGAATGGGTACAGACCCGATTGCAAAAAATGGGTGGTCCCGAGTCTTATCAAAACTACCCGGCTGCCTGGGCCTGGGCAATGAACACGCCGTTTCAGTGGACCAAAGCCATTGGATCTCACCTCGGTGGAACCCGTAATGGATTGGTCGTGTCCTGGCCGGCAGAAATTACCACCGGGGGAGTCGTCCGTGATCAGTTTCACCATGTTGTCGACATCATGCCAACGGTTCTGGAGGCCGCAGGAATTGAGCCACCGGAGGTGGTAGACGGGATAGTCCAGCAGCGTATTGACGGGATCAGCATGCTTACGTCATTTAACAATCCGCAGGCACAGGGGCGGCAGACTCAATATTTTGAATTGTATGCAAACCGGGCGATTTACCATCAGGGATGGCTGGCCAATACCCGGCCGGTCATCGAGCCGTGGGAACAGTGGTATGGCGGTGGTGATCCATTATCTGACTATACCTGGGAGCTGTATAACCTCGACAATGATTATAGTCAGGCCGCTGACCTGTCATCCCAGAACCCGGAAAAACTTGATGCATTGAGGCAGCAATGGTGGACTCTGGCCGAAACCAACAACGTCCTGCCCCTCGATGACAGACGCGGCGCAGCGCGCGCCTGGGAACGATTCGTTCGATATTGGGGCAATGACAAGGAAGCTGTTTTCCGCGGCAAGCAGGTTTCTGCAACCTGGTCTGTGGCACCACCTTTGTTCGCGAGGGATTTTTCAATCACTGCCGACTTGTCTGTGACGACCAACTCTGCAAGCGGTGTCATTCTTGCAATGGGGAGCTGGTTTGGCGGATGGAGTTTCTATCTCGACGAAGGACGGCCGGTGGCATTGCATGCCTTTTCACAGCGACCGGAAGACCAGTTCAGAATTATGGCCGATAAAGCAGTTGATGCAGGGTCAGTCTTGTTGGAGTTCCGGTTTGAATACGACGGCGGCGGCATCAACAAAGGCGGCACGCTGACGATATTGAATGATGGTAATTTAATCGCGCAAGGACGAATTGAGCGGACCATTTCAATCCCGGCAGGCCTCGGAGAAACCATGGACACGGGACGCGACACCGGCGTACCGGTTACAAAGGAGGTGCAGGGTCAAACTGCTTTTGAAGGTGAGATTCACGAAGTCAGGGTTCTGACTGGCAAACTAAGCCTGATAACGTTTTGATGAACGTGCACAAAGCGGGCCTGCTCCAGGGGAGACTTCGCAAGCTAAAAATCCGGGTGCAACTTCTTTGCAGTAATTGATGCTATTTAAAGCACTTTAACTCTCTTAACATACCTTATAAAGCACATGGCTAGAAAAAACACATTGACGAATTCACCACCTTATGCGGTTGAGCAGACTTTGGATGGCGGGATGGCGCACTTTGATGAAAACCCGCAAGACTTTCCTGGATAGCACTGAAATCATCGTTCGTATTCGCGGTACTATCGACCTCATTGCCAAACAACTTGACCTGATTATCGCGCCCCAGGCAAAAACGGAAAAATTCCTGAGCGTATCTACTCCGATCGAGGTAAAAGGACCACTTGACGATTTCAAGACCAACGCTACAGCCGGCGGTTTGGCGATGACAATGGTCCGTTGGTATTACGGGCTAATTTATGTGCCATGGAAGTGGTTGACTGGCCAACGATTTCCAGCCGATGGTATTGAGACCTGCTTTAATGCATTCGATTTGGAAACAGTTGAACCGGCCCGTTGAGCCATTCAATGTTCAACAAATAGTTTTTTCGAGGAGGGTTTCAGAACAACCAGTGTAGTCCGGTGCTCTTAAGGGTTTTCCAGACTTTTCTTTGGTGCTTGGTGGACCAACCCTTCATGCCCTTGGCATCGATGGTCTTACGGCGTAATTCCAGCCATTCCGGGCTGCCCCAAAGGTAGGACATTTCAACCAGGAGATCAAATGCGTCATCCAGGTCATTTGCTAACGCCTCACTATTGAAAAAGTAACCCATCTCGCTGTTGTACAAGCGTGATCTGTAGTCGAAATTGGTGGTTCCGACAAAGCCAATTCTTTGGTCAAGAAAAAATTTGGCATGCAACTTTCCGTAATGTGCCTGTCCTTCACCGAGTTTGGCTGAGTCAATTTTTCCGGTTTCGTATACCAGCAAACGCGGGTGGTTGACCTGCTCCTTCCATGCTGTCGATGATGTCAGCGCTCCACTGACCTCATCTTCGGCCTTGAGGTTTCGCCAGGCATCCCGCGTTTCCTGATCCAATAGCAACCGCGGGGCCGTATCCATGTCGATAATCGACTGTGATGAAAAGTTATCAGAGGTCAGGACCGAATTAGTTATGATTTCAATCCGTGCCCGGGGATGCTCGTCCAGCCATGCACGCATCGCACTTGCTTCATCGACAATGATATTTCCCTGCTTGTCCTTGTAGCGGGCGAGAAACAGGTAAGGTGATACGATTCGGGTGGTACCGGTACCGGCGTCTGTTTCTGCGACTTTTTTCAGTATGTAGAGGATGGAATTGGGGTTTTTTTCCAGGTTCTCGACCGCTTTCGCGGTGACCTTCTTATTCGTCAAGTTGCCAAGATTGTGTGCCAGCAACACATCCGAAGGATGAAAGCCATCCGACATGTAATCATCCATATGACCCAGGTGGGGTTTGAGCAACTCAAACTGCTTTAGCTTTGCCAGGCTTTGCTTGGCTTTGATTCGTTCATTAATGTAGAGATTTTGTGCCTGCTGGCTGCTGACTGAAAGAATCTCTTTGTTGCCCTTGTACAGAAACAACAGTGTGAAATATCCGGCACTGACCTCGCCGATGTTTATGTCGTTTTCAGTTTCGGCCGGTTTGAGTAAAATTTCACTGTCCCTGTAACCATAAGGATCATAGTCGCCCTCAGCGGTAATACCATAATAATCCAGCGAGATATTTCGGCCACCGGTCATCATGAATGCTTTTTCGTGAAAGTCAGCATCAATAATCAGCATCTTGTCATGCGAACGACGGTTCGGGCTGGTCGAAATTTTGGAGATAGCATTAAATATCATGACCTGGACCCGGGCTTTTCGGGTGGTAACTTCACCGGCCTCATTACGCATGTAACCGGCCTGATTTTCGCAGGTTTTAAGGGCGGCCAGTGTCGTCCGGCTGGCTTTCAATGAACCAAGCGAATCCACCATGACACGCACATCCACGCCACGTTTAACCGCATCGCACATACCGCCGATCATCGCGTAACCAACAATATCCGTTGTGAAAATATAGTAAGCAAAGTCAATCGTATGCTCAGCATGTTCAATCATCCACAACTTGGCTGCCAGTGAATCAATTGCGCCCTCATCATCCGGACCGAGGATTTTTCCTTGCGCGCCCTGAATCGGGATATCGACATTCATACCGAAGGCAATTGGATCATCCCCCAGTTCCTTCGGTGACTTCCAGGTTCTGTATTCGTAGATATGTTCAATATCCTTATCAACGACAGCGGACTTTGGTGGGCAATCCGGTAAGTTTTGTGTGCCTGCTGGACAGGCTGGAATTTTCGAAGTGGTTGCGCAGCCGAATTGCAACAAACTGAGGAAAATGACCGCAATTAATGCGGGCGTTCGTGTGACAATCAGCCTAATCATCATGGTTGTCCGATACGGATAGGTTTTGCTTACTATCCTTTGCCTTATTCGAAATATCAACCAGCTTTAGTGTTGCCAGTACCGGTTGGTGGTCAGAAAGCACAAGTTGCGGTACTTCATAATTCACAAACTCAAGATCTTTGGAAATCAATATCCAGTCGAGTCGATCCTTTCCTGACTTATATGTGCCCAAGCCAGTGGCTTCGGGCTTGTAAACCTTGTAGATTTCATTTGCAACAATAGCCTTGATAGCTGAGTCCTTACTGGTCCAGTCAGCATTAAAGTCACCCAGGATTATTATTGGCTCCTGAAGATCTTTGAGTACCTCCCGCATTTCTGCAGTCTGTGCATCGCGAACTTTTTTACGGGAGAAATCCAGGTGTACAGAAATCACGCTGACAACGACGGGTTCCGGCAAGCTGCCATCCGGGTTCCACAAAACCCGCCCCATGACAAAACCCTTGGTGGTGGTAGGAGGTGATGGTTCGAACGAATGCATCAGGCTGTTTGTAAAGGACACTCTGGAGAGCAGTGCAGTACCGAAGTTATACATGTACTTGCTTGCATGACCGGCATGGATCCGGCACGGGTAAGGACTGTTATCGGAAACAAATTCCACATGGTTGAACTTTCCGGACCAGCGTGATGAAGCGTCGGCTTCCTGAAGGGCAATGAGATCAGCACCACTGTCTCTGAAGTAGTCGGCCATTTCCTCCAGGTTACGTCGCGTGGTGCTGGTTTTCTGAAGCATTTGGTTGAATGCATCCTTACGCCCATGTGCCATGTTGAGTGTCAATACAGAGAGCAATGGCGATGTAATCACATCCTCGGCAGGCTGATGACTGCAGCCGGACAATTCAGGGTCAATGTCCTTAGCGGCAGTAACATTCACAGGAACAGTTATGCCTGCCAGCACCAGGCTGAAGCCCAACGGCAGGCTGATGGTAAGGAGCCGTTTTAACAAAGATGTCTTGTGGGATCTTGATGTCATATGTGAGTTGCCAAAAACTTGCACTTAAAATACACGATTCGGTGACAGGGTCAATGAGTAAACGACCTCTGCGGATCGCCACTACCACCGCCATCACCCAGCCCAGGGTACAGCATACCGGCAGGCCCGAACTGAAGCCGCGCTCATCTATTTCTATGCTCTCCAATGCTGAATGAAATTTGATTCTTACTAGTGACGTAATGCACACGCCCGTAACAAATGAAGACTATATACTCTGACTTGATTAATGATCAATTCCTCGTTTTGGCTGGTTTCAATTCATAAACGAGGCTCCGGGAGAACACATGCAATTTTTTCACACAATAAAAAATATATTGAACCTGTTAATGGCATTGATGCTTTTGAGTGTGTTTACAGTCGCTCAAGCTCAGCACCCAGCCACCATCGGAGTCGACGACAAACTGGGCTCACTGGTAACCGCCGAGTGGTTGAGCCAGCATTTGGATGATCCGGATCTGGTGGTTCTTGATTGCAACGTTAACGTGGAATTTACAGATGACGGCGAATTCAGGTCGGTGAGTGGCCTTCCCGGATATGAGGCCGGCCATATTCCTTCCGCCGGGTTTGCGGATCTGATTACGGATTTATCCGATACTACCAGCCCATTTCAGTTCACCATGCCTTCCGCGGAGCAGTTCGTTGCGGCGATGGGGGCATTGGGTGTGGGTGAAAATACGCGGGTTGTGTTATACGACGGTGGTCGTTCGGTCTGGGCGGCCCGGGTTTGGTGGATGTTACGTTGGGTCGGGTTTGACCGTGCAGCTTTGCTCGACGGAGGACTGGCTGCCTGGACAGCTGCAGGCCATCCACTTTCTACCGAGCCAGTCAACCGGCCAGTACAACAGCTCACACTGAACCTCCGCCAGGAGTTGATTGCGGACCGGGATGAAGTTTACGCTGCCATCACTGACGAAAATATTCACATCATTGACGCAATGCCTGAAGCCCATTACCGGGGAGAAATGGTGATGTACGACTGGCCAGGACATATCCCCAGTGCCTCGAACACACCCTCTTCTTCGCTGCTTGACGACACAGGTCATTTCCGACCGTACAACGAACTGGCCAGTATGCTCGATAATGATCGCAAGGACCGCAACATCACCTATTGCGGTGGTGGAGTTTCTGCATCAACCGATGCCTTCATCCTCACCCGGCTGGGTTTCACCGATGTTGCCGTTTACATGGGCTCGCTACAGGAATGGACCACCGATCTCAACAACCCGATGGAGGTCGAAAAACCATAGACTGAATTACCTTGGGATAGCCGCAGGACAAACTTGGCCAGCGTCAATCGACAAGTGTGGACATGAATATCAAACCTGCGTGATACTCTGGTCATGTCTGCAAGTCGTCAAAATCATGTACTGGAATACAGTCCGTTTCTGAATCAACTGGTCTCACGCCACCCTGACTGGTTGGAAGCGCTGCAGACCAGCGAAAGACTCAATCAAGCCATACCACCGGATGCTCTTGAGCTTGCTGCCGGCATCGCAGAAAGTGGTCTGGATTCGGCCCTGCGACAGTTCCGCAACAAGGAAATGATCCGTCTTATCTGGCGCGACTTGAGTGAACTTGCCCCGGTTGATGAAATTCTTGAAGACCTGAGCACACTTGCTGATATTTGTTTACAGGCTGCTGTCAGCCACCACACCCGGATACTTGAGGATAAACACGGTGTGCCGCGAAACCAGGAGGGTGAGGCTCAAAAACTTATCGTCATTGGCCTCGGCAAACTCGGTGGCTGCGAGCTTAACCTGTCATCTGATGTCGATATTATTTTCTGTTACCCGGAGCGCGGTGAGTGCGATGGCCGTCGTGGTTTGTCTAACGAACAATTTTTCACGCGGCTGTCCCGAAGCATAATACGCAGCCTGTCTGAAATCACGGTTGATGGTTTTTGTTTTCGGGTCGATACCCGCTTGAGACCTTTTGGGGATTCCGGCCCACTGGTCAGCAGTTTCGCGGCGCTCGAGCAATATTATCAACGTGAAGGACGTGACTGGGAACGATATGCACTGATCAAGGCGCGTGTGGTGGCAGGAGATATTGTTTCCGGTCAACAGCTACTGGGTATATTGAAACCCTTTGTTTACCGGCGTTATATTGATTTCGGTGCCATTGAAGCCCTGCGGAAAATGCATGCAAATGTCCGCGAAGATGCTTTGCGTAAAGACCGCCTGGATGATGTCAAACGCGGCCCGGGCGGTATTCGAGAGATTGAGTTCCTGGTACAAACTTTTCAATTGCTACGCGGTGGAAGGGAACCTGATTTACAAACCCCCTCAATTTTCAAGGCGGCGAACAGTTTGCAAAAACTGCAGATGCTGTCGACCGAAGCGGTTTCGGAACTGCTCGCCGCCTATCGCTTTCTGCGGAAAACAGAGAACCGCATCCAGGCTTTACACGATCAGCAAACCCACCGGGTTCCACCGGGGGAAGATGGATTG